>Ga0116167_1002187_pt1 | contig 16941 bp, 10 predicted proteins | sample AD_JPNMR3_MetaG_FD_89794 | JGI IMG/M metagenome (GOLD analysis project Ga0116167, IMG submission 89794) | Active sludge microbial communities of municipal wastewater-treating anaerobic digesters from Japan - AD_JPNMR3_MetaG | ecosystem: Engineered > Bioreactor > Anaerobic > Digestate | place...
AGAGGAATAGGATTCCCGCCCAGGCCGAGATCCGAGGCTGGTTAAACAGCCGGGCGGCAATGCCGTAGACGCAGCAGGCAGTGAGCGCGTGTTGAAGTATCTGCCACAATCGGACTAGGATCGGATCGCCGTTGGTGAAAAACAACAGCCACGATCCAAGAAACAATAGCAACGGAGGCTGGGGGCTGGGCATGTCCTTATAGAGAACCTCCCCCTCAGCCAACCGCCAGGAAATGTAGAGATAATTGCCGTCGCCGTAATCCACGTACTTGTGGTCGATGGCGAGAGCCGCCAGGAGCAAATAAGCCAGGAGGGCGGATAGGAACAACGCCACGGGCCGCGCCTTTCCGGAAAACGGCCGGCGGCCGGAAAGGGTGCCGGACGATGGCTCGTGATACCCGGTAAGCCCGGTATCCGGGACGAAGGGCGGCTTGGTTTCGTTGGTTCCAACCCGAATATCGATCATATCCACGTCCTTTACGGATTGAATATACGCAAAATGGGTAGATAATGCCATTATACGCGTGGTTCAGACGATGAGGGGTATAGTAAGAGGATCCCTCGCTTCATCCAAGGTATTTTCGTTTCTAAATGATGGAATGGATTTTTTGAGACTCAGGGGGCGGCTTGTGATATCGTAAAGGAGACCTGGTGAATTCAAAAAAATTATTGCCTAAGAAATGCCAATATTGAGTATTTTTAGTAATGTCTTGTTGCATGTTTGAATGAGAATGAGACATAGCGGCAGAATCCGAACCGATCAACCGTTGGTGTCAGGATATAGGCCGTGGAGGGTATAGCGTCCTGAAAAAATCGCCGAAAAAAGAGAAGGGCAGCCGCCCGGGAGTTCCCGGGGATGTCCTCGGTTCCAAAAGAAAGGGAGTACGAAGCAGCCAAAGGAATTGGCCCGATGACGAATCGGTTTAGAATTGTCGAAAAATGAGAGGGCTATTGAAGGGGGGAAGCCGGAAAAATCAACATAAAACCCTTTTTTTTCTTGACATTGTAGCGAATTTCTTTAATCTAGTTTAAACTATGTCTCACTTGCGTGTGTGCAGCCCTTATGTCATGATGGTTTGTTTTTGGATAAACCCGTGAAGGATAGGGAGGAAATATCGTTGTTTCTTCCCAGGGTGTGGACATCAACTCCAGACGAAACCACTTGTTCGGGAGAGGAGCAAGATACCCCATGAAATCAGCAAGCTATTTAGCCCTCGGTGTTTTTGCAATGTTGGCGGCAGCAGCAGTGCCCTCATTCGCGCAAGATTCAATGTGGGATTTTGTTTACAACGGGGACAAACTCCCGCAGCAAATCATTGAGGAGGGTGGGACCGACTGGCAGCCTCGATCGGGGGAAATCAACGGGCGTCCCAAATACGAATCCATTATCGCCAGCCCGGAAGCGCAAGTGGGCGGAGTCTGGTCTCGGCTGGATGACAATTCAGAAGATCCCAATGCCCCGGGTTCAAGCGCGTGGGCCCGGGGGTATTTATTTGGGACGGATATTTACGATCAATGGACCGGGAAAATGACCCTGGTCCTCCGGATCAAAGACCTAGGAACCGACTCGCAGAAATCCGTCGTCGATATCACGAATAAAAATGGGAATTATTGGACGCTGGGGCATGTGGCGGAAAGCGCCGAAGGTCCTGCGGGCTGGGAATTCGGCCAGACCAACGACGGCCGCAACGCCAACGGCCTGAGTGACATCCGCACAGGCGGTTTCGGATCGTTTGTGATCATCCGCATCGTGATCATCGACAATATTCCCGGCGACAATCACTCCCTCATCAAGGCCTGGCAAGACGGCCGGTTGGTTTATGAATCCGTGCGGACTGATGATATCTCAATCGGAGAATTCGGTGAAATCGCCTTCCGGAGGACCTCGGGCGGCAGTCCTCAGTTAATGGAAATCGACTGGGTGCGCATGAGTTTCCAAGCCGCGTGGGAACCGGGCACGGGTCCAGCGACACCGAATGGCGCCAATGACTTTCCCGCCTGGGATTTCGCCTATTACGGAGACCGCCTGCCTCAGCAAATCATCGAGGAAGGCGGAACGGATTGGCAGCCGCGTTCGGGTGAAACCAACGGCCGCCCCAAGTACGAATCGATCCAATTCAGTTCCGAGGCCCAAGTGGGCGGTGTCTGGTCCCGCCGGGATGACAATTCGGAAGATCCCGATGCGCCGGGCGCGAGCGCGTGGGCACGGGGATATTTGTTTGGAACGGACATCTACGGCCAATGGACGGGCCGCATGACGCTGGTGATGCGGATCAAGGATCTAGGGACCGATTCCCAAAAGTCGGTTTTGGATATCACAAATTCGAGTGGAAATTATTGGACGCTCGGGCATGTGGCGGAAAGCGCCGAAGGTCCGGCGGGTTGGGAATTCGGCCAGACCAACGACGGCCGCAACGCCAACGGACTCAGTGATATCCGGACGGGCGGTTTCGGACAGTTTGTGGTCATCCGGATTGTGGTGATCGATGACATCCCGGGCGATGGCCATTCCCTGATCAAGGCGTGGCAGGACGGCAAATTGGTGTACGAGTCAACGCGGACCGATGACATCTCCGCTGGGGAGTTCGGCGAAATCGCGTTCCGGCGCACGTCGGGCGGCAACCAGCAAAACATGGAAATCGACTGGGTGCTGATGAAATTCGGCGAGGCGTGGGAACCGGGCAGCGGCGGGAACACCCCGGCCGGCCTGTTGGATGGCGCGGGCGCGAACGTGGTCCATTTCCCCGATCCCAGCCTGGTCAACGGAGCGGTTTCGTTGGACGCGTTTGGGTGGATGCGCACGGTGCACGATTCCTCCACGGGCGTGGGGATCAATCCGCTGTTTGCCGTGGATCGGAACAACATTCCCACCGAATTGAGCATATTCTATCTAGGATTCAATGCCTACCGCGATTTGGAAGTGGTGGCCAACGACCGGGATGTGCTGACTGGGATCATGGCGATGGACAAATACGCGGCGGTGCATACCTATTCGGTGCAAGACCCGGGGATTAACGTTTCCGGGCCGGGGGTGCCTTCCAATCCGCCGCGGATTGATTATTTCGCGGATATTTCCAATTACAACGCCAACCATCCGGCATCGCCGGTGGCATTGCCGTATTTCGGCGGTTTTGACGCCAACGGCAATTTCCAGGGCCTCGACTTGGACATCCTGGGGGCCACTCAGTTCCGGGGTGGCGACAACGCCATCGCGCGGGATATCGAAGTGGCCGTGGATTGGCATTCCGCCACCAACGCGTTTCAAGGATATTACATGTTGGACGCCTTTGCCGGCATCCATTACGTGAACAACGCGGAAGTCTTGGCCTTCTTGTACCGGCCGGAAAACCGCGATGTCTTGGTCCCCCGCCTGACCAATTCTTTAGGGCAGCCCATCGTGCAGGAACCCGTGGGGCATTTGAAATTCCACGAAATTTTTGGCTTCAAACCGAAATACGTCCAGGATTATGTGGGCACCAATCCCACCATTCAGGATTTGGAAGCCCGGGCTCAGGCACCGTATTTCTATGGATTGCCCATTGCCCGGGATCTCGAAGTGATGGTGACTTTCCGGGGGATCACCGCGCCCTCGGGTGAAGATTTGATCACCGATTCGCTGCGGCGGAATCAGAAAGCGATCGATGAAGGCATCGACGTGAACACGCTCTTCCAACCCATTGCCATGAATCCAGACCGGGCCAATCCCAGTTCGCCGAATTTCGCTCCGGCCGTGGCGCAGACGTGCGGGTACGCGATTCTGGATGGCTTTGGGGGAGTCCACACCTTGCTGGAAGACGCCGATCAAAATCCGATTCCCGCCCCGTGGGAAACCATCGAAACGGGGATGATCGATCCGAGTGTCAACGCGCCGTATTTCTTCCCGGTGGATTTGGCGGTGGATATCGAGATTTTCCCGAACGGGGCCGGATTCGCGTTGCTAACCCGGGTGGGCCAGGTCTTCGTCGTGAACGCGCCGGGCACGACCGCCGCGGATAATTTTGTGGTGCCGGGGATGGAAAAGCGGCTGCCCTTCTTCGGATTTGACGCGGCGCGCGACCTGACGCTGGTGTCCAACAAGGAAGGAAAAATCGCGGGGATGTATGTCGTGGACCGCTTCGGCACGGTGCATGCCGCCGGCCAGGCGCCGTCCTTGCCGAGTGAGATCCTCTATTTCGTGAACGGGTATTCACAGGACCTCGAGATCTCGCCTTATGGGCGTCCGGTCACGGCGGCCAGTTCCGTCACGGCACCGCAGTAAGCCTGCCCGCGGATAAAGAAAGGCCGCGGCGGCTTAATGTCTTGCATTTTTGAGTCCAGACAAGTAACTTCAGACCGACAGAGAAATCTGCCGGTCTTTTCTTTTGTGGCCCCAGGCGGCGGTTCCCAACTCTTCCCAGGCAGGTGCAAAAATCCATCATGATGAAATACGAAGACAAATTCATTGCCAACGCCCTCACGTTCGACGATGTATTATTGATGCCCGGTTATTCGGAAGTGTTGCCGGCCGAGGTGGATGTCTCATCCCGTTTCGCGCGCGGAGTGAATCTCTCCATCCCTCTCGCCTCGGCGGCGATGGACACGGTGACGGAGGCGCGGCTGGCGATCGCCATCGCCCAGGAGGGGGGAATTGGGGTGATTCACCGGAACATGCCGCTCGAAGAACAGGTGGCGCATGTGGACCAAGTGAAACGTTCAGAGAGCGGAATGATCGTCAATCCCATCACCCTCGGGCCGGAAGAGAGCATCGAGCGGGCGCTGGAGATCATGTCGCGCTATCACATTTCGGGCATCCCCATCACCGAAAACGGAAAATTGGTGGGGATTCTCACCAACCGGGACACACGGTTTGTCGAACACTCGCGGGAAATCACAAGCGACTTGCAGATCAAAGACTATATGACCAAGGACAATCTGGTCACCGCGCCGGAAGGAACCACCCTGGAAGAAGCGCAGAGCGTCCTCCACAAGAACCGCATTGAAAAATTGCCGGTGGTGGATGAAGAAGGGTATCTCAAGGGGCTGATCACGGTAAAGGACATTGAGAAAAAGCGGCGGTATCCGTACGCGGCCAAGGACGAACTGGGACGTTTGCGGGTGGCGGCGGCGATCGGCGTGAGTGACGAGGACACATCGGAACGGGCGGGAGCGTTGCTCGGCGCGGGAGTGGATGTGCTGGTGATCGATACGGCGCACGGTTTCACTTCGCGCGTGGGCAAGGCCGTCAAACGGGTCAAAAATTTATATCCCCAGGCCATCGTGGTAGCGGGCAATGTGGCCTCCGCGGATGGCGCGCGCTTTTTGTGCGACCTGGGCGTGGACGGCGTGAAGGTGGGCATGGGGCCGGGTTCGATTTGCACCACGCGGGTGATCAGCGGTGTGGGCGTCCCCCAAATCTCGGCGGTGTACGACTGCGCCCGCGCCCTGGAAGAATACGGCGTGCCCTTGATTGCCGATGGCGGCGTCAAATATTCGGGGGACATCGTGAAAGCGTTGGCCGCCGGAGCGGATACGGTGATGATCGGCGGGCTGTTCGCGGGAACCGAAGAAGCGCCGGGGGAAACCATCATCTACGAGGGGCGGACCTTTAAAGTGTACCGGGGCATGGGGTCGTTGGGGGCGATGCAAATGGGCAGCAAGGACCGGTATGCGCAAGCCGAGGTGAACGATCCCCGCAAGCTGGTGCCCGAGGGCGTGGAAGGGCGGGTGCCTTACAAGGGAAACCTGTCGGGCTATGTCTTTCAGCTCATGGGAGGGGTGCGGGCCGGGATGGGGTATTGCGGCACCCGGACCATCCAGGAACTGCACGAGAAAGGCCGCTTCATCCAAGTGACGCAGGCCAGCCTGCAGGAAAGCCATCCGCACGACGTGGTGATCACCAAGGAAGCCCCCAACTACCGGCTGGGCTGAGAGAGAACCGGCCGGGAAACCGCAAGCTTGATCCATCCTCCGATTCCAAATATTGATAAATAAATCACCCCACCGAAAATTTCCGGGCGAGGATCACCAGCGACAGACCAAGGGGCAGGCCCCGGCCGGCCACCAGCGGCGCTTCGCTGGAGAAGATCGCGGTGAGCAGCCGATTGATCCAGCGGTGATGGTGCATATTATCGGCGCGGGCCAGGTCGGGATTTTTGGCGAACCAACTCACGAACCGCCGCCGCCAGCGCCACACCAGGGCCGCCGGCAACAGCCAGGTGTTCATGAAGGACTGGTGGACGATCAGCAGGCCGCTTTCGGACACCAACTCCCGGATGCGCGCGGGCTCGTAGCGCCGGACATGGTGGTTGATCTCGTCGTGCTCGCACCAGAGGGTGGGGAACACAGGCACGGTGATCAACACGTGGCCGCTCATCCGGCACACCCGGACGATTTCGCTCAAAGCGCGCACGTCGTCGGAGATGTGTTCCAGCACATCCAGTGCGGTGACGAGGCTGAACGTGTTGTCAGCGAAAGGCAGGCGTTCGATCTCCGCCTGGCGCACGTTGTCCGCGCCCCGCAGGCGGCAAAAGCGGATGGCCTCCTCCGAGCGGTCCACGCCCAGCACTTCTCCAAATTCCGCCAGCAAGGCCAGGTTGATGCCCGTGCCGCAGCCGGCATCGAGGATGGTGCGGGGATTCCCGGCCGGGGGCAGATGCCGCCGCAGAACTTCCCGCAGGATCTTCCGCCGGCTGACGAACCACCAGCTGTGGTTTTCAAATTCGTAATATTTGGCGTAATAGTCTTCGCGCACGGGGCCCTTTTCTATCACAAGAATGGCATTCGGAATCCCACCCGGTGGACGGTTTATTCTCCTTCAAATCTCATTTCAAAAAAGGCATGGAGCCTTTATGCGGTTTAAGTTGATTTTTTAATAGCCGATTGTTGAATAGAATCCAAGAAGAGTGTTGGGTTGTTATCGCGATTGCGCCTTCCTAAAAGGATCGGTGTCATGATCCACAAGCCAAAATCAAAAGCGTCCGGTAAAACGATATCGTCTGGTCACTCAGGATGGATTCCCGTCTTCCGCCCCTCGATCACCCAGGCGGAAATTGACGCCGTGGCCGAGGTCATGCGCTCCGGCTGGCTGGGATTGGGAGCGGTCACCGAACGGTTCGAAAAGGCCCTGGCGGAGTATTTCGGCGCCGCGCACGTGGTCTGCCTCAACTCGGGAACCGCCGCGCTGCACCTGGCCCTGCGGCTGCTCGATCTCCAACCGGACGACGAAGTCATCGTGCCCGCCATCACCTTCGTCTCCACCGCCCATGCCGTGGGTTACTCCGGGGCACGGCCCGTTTTCGCTGATGTGGAGAAGGACACCCTCTGCCTCAGCGTGGACGATGTCCGGCGCAAGATCACCCCCCGCACCCGCGCCATCATTCCCGTGCATTACGGCGGCCATCCCTGCGATCTTGACGGCCTGCGCGAAGCCATCGCCGGGCGGAACATCACGATGATCGAGGACGCCGCCCACGCCTGCGGAGCCGTCTACCACGGCCGGATGATCGGCGGGCTATCCCCCCTGACGTGTTTCTCGTTCCACGCCGTCAAGAACCTCACCTGCGGCGAGGGCGGGGCCATCCTCACAAACGAGCCCGCTTGGGACAAACAATTGCGCGAACTCCGCTGGCTGGGGATCTCGAAGGATACCTATACCCGTTCCGTCCACTCCCGCGTGTACGCCTGGCAATACCAGGTAAACAAGCTGGGCTACAAGTGCCACATGCACGACATTTCCGCCGCCATCGGCCTGGTCCAGCTGCGGCGCCTCGAGGAAAACAACCGCAAGCGCCGGACGGTGGTGGAACGCTACAACGCGGCGTTCCGGCCCCACGGCTGGATCGAAACCCCGCCGGAATTGGAAGGCATGCGTTCGTCGTGGCACATTTACCATATCAAAGTTCCCAGGCGCGACCGCCTGATCGCTCACCTCAAGCGCCGGGGCATCGCGCCGGGCGTGCATTACTACCCATTGCATCTGCATCCCTATTACGCCAAGCAGCGCGCGGAATGCCCCGTCGCGGAGGAGATCTGGAAGCGCGTCCTCAGCCTGCCCCTCTTCCCCGATTTAACCGGGGAGGAAATCACCCGCGTGATCGAGGCCGTGCTCTCCTTCGGCGAAACGTTATAAAATAAAAGATTATCAAGCAAATGCGTACTTTTTTCGGGAGCGTGACTGGACATCGATTCGACGGGTAGGAGAGAGCTACCCTAAATCCCCTCTCCCTTCCCCTCTTCCTCTGGGAGAGGGGTAGGGTGAGGGAATATTTGAATGAATTGGCAATCCTGTGTTTGTCAGAAAACCTGGTTTTCTAACGGGAGGGCGAGGTTACCGCCAAGCCGGACGGATTCAATACACCCCATGATTCTCCCGGCTCACCCGGAGGTTCGCCCTCCCGGATCCGAACGTTAAAATCAGCCCCTTTTGGTGGAACCAGTGTAAGATCCGTCCCGAAAGGGTGGACTAAATTCTGCAGACGGCTCTATCGCTACACGGATTGCCGGCGAAAGGAACTCTCCCATGATCCTTGGCAAGAAAATCACCCTGCGGGCTTTGGAAGACCGGGACGTGGAACTCCTTCGTGGTTGGCGTAACCACCCCGAGCTGCGGGCGCTGCATTTCTCCACCCTGCCTCTTTCACAGGCCGGCCAGCGGCGCTGGTACGAGCAATACAGCGATCAGGCGTCCACGCTGGTGTTCATCATCGAGAACGAAGCCGGCAACCCCATCGGCTACACCCTGCTCAAAAACCTGGACCACAAGAACCGGCAGGCGGAAATCGGCCTGCACCTTGACCCTGCCTTCCAGGGCCAGGGTTATGGTACGGACGCGTTCCAAGCCCTGATCCGTTTCGGCTTCGAGGAACTGAACCTGCACCGCCTGGCCTTGCAAGTCTTCGATTTCAACGAACGGGCGGTCCGGATGTACGAAAAACTGGGCTTCCGGACCGAAGGCCGCCTCCGCGAGGCCTTCTTCACCCGGGGAAAATACTGCGACATCGTGCTGATGTCCCTATTGGAGGGGGAATGGAGAAACCAATAAAATAGCTCATCGGGCAAGAACATACTCTCAGCTTGATGGACAGCGGACATTGTTTGAGATGGAGAATGGAAAACCTTTTCAACAGTTCCCCCTCCTTCGGAAAAAAGAGCCTAGGTAAGGGAAGCGGCCAGGCGTGTTTTTTAAGGGAAAGAGGGGAGAGTAGGAGAGTGGTTTTTACTTCAGATCGGTGATCTGTTACGCGGAAATAATCGTTTTGTTTCCCCCTCACGCCTTGGGCAATCCGGCGAGAATCTCTCTCGCCATCTCATTGATCTTGCGTAAATCCAACTTGCCGGAACCGAGCGTGGGGAGGTGATCCACGGCCAGCAGGTTCTCCCGCTTGGGCAGCCAGAGGGCAGGCAAATTGCCGCGGGTCAGCCGGGCCCAAACCTCATCCAGGGGGATCGGGGGATTGACCACCAAGGCCACCAAGCGCTCGCCCTTGCGGTCATCGGGAATTCCGGTCACCGCGCAGCCGGCGTAGCCCAAAATATCGTTGATGGCGTTCTCTACCCGCACGTGCGGCACCATTTCCCCGCCGATTTTACTGAAGCGCGACAACCGGCCGGTGATGAAGAGGAATCCATCATCATCCACCCGGGCGATGTCGCCGGTAACGTACCAGCCGTCCTGAAAGACCTGTTCGCTCAGGTCCGGACGGCCGTAATAGCCCCGCATGCAATTCGGCCCTTTCACCAGCAGCAATCCCTCCTGATTGGCAGCCAGTGGTTCCCCCGTGTCCGGGTCGATGACCTTGACCGAAATCCCGGGCAGCGGATGGCCCACCGAACCGGGCTTGTGTCCTATTTGGCAAATGGTCCCCTGTTGTATGTTCGGCCGGTTGACCGCGATCACCGGTGAGGTTTCCGTGCAACCGTAGCCTTCGAGCAGTTCGATGCCGAATTTTTCCCGGAAGGCGGCCGCCACGGGTTCGGGCAGTTTCTCCGCCCCCGTGAGGCCGTAGCGGAGCGTGGCAAAGGTTTCTGGCGGGCAACCACGGATAAACGATTGGCAGAAAGTCGGCGTGGCGACCAGGATCGTGGCGTGTTCTTCAAGTGCCAGCTGGCCGATCCGTTTGGTGTCGAGCGGATTCGGGTGGTACAATGCCCCGAATCCCCGCAGCAATGGCAGCCACAACGTGACCGAATATCCGAACGTGTGGAAAAACGGCAAAATCCCCAATATCCGGTCAGCCGGGGTGATATCGTAAATTTGGGACACCGCCTCCACGTTCGAAATGAGGTTGTAATGCGAAATCATGGCGCCCTTGGGATCCCCTGTGCTTCCACTGGTGAAGACGATCGCGGCGGTGTCGTCCGACGACCGGAATTCCGGGCCGAGCCGCCGGGCCAGCATCGGGGACGGCCACGTTAGCGCCTCCACGGCCGCCGCCAGGAAACGCCGGCGGGGGACGGTGGCCATCCACTCCTCCAGAAAGACGATTCCCACGCCATCCGGGAGGGGAAATTTTTCAAGCATTTTGCGGGACGTCAGGACCGTCTGGATTTCGCATTGCCGAAGGGCGGATTCCATCCACTCCGCCCCGGCAGTGTAATTCAGGTTCACCGCGGTTTTTCCCGCCAGCGTCACTGCCAGGTTGGCCAAGGCACCGCCCACCGAAGCCGGCAGCAGCAGGCCGATCCGTTCTTCCCCCGTGTGGCGCCGGCGGAGCCACCGGGCCAGAGTGATGGCGGCGGCGGCGGCCCGGCCGTAACTCATTCGCCGGCCCAAGGTATCCAACATGCAAAACGCAAACCAACGGCGTTTGGCGGTCCGCAAAAACCGGGTGGAAAGCCGATCATTCCGGGAAGGCCGCAAGTCCATCGCTTCGGTGGCGAGTGCCAGGACCGCGCGCCGCACCTCTTGAATATCCGTTGACGGGGGAAGGGGCGGGCCGAACAAAATGGTGACCGGATGAGGAAACCGGTTCGGCCATTTCCAAAACAACCGCCCCCCTTTGTAACTGAAAATGCTGTCCCAAACTCCATCGAGGTACATGGGAACAATCGGCGCGTTCAATCCTTCCCCGATCTTCTCCAGCCCGCGCTGGAAAGGCAGCAGGTTGCCGGTCCGGGTCAAGGTCCCCTCGGCGAACAAGCCCACCAGTTTGCCTTCCCGCAGTTTTTCCCGCGCCAAGGCGATGGTATGCAACACGCCCCGCCGGCCTTGCCGCCGCACGGGAATCGAGTCTCCCAGTTCAAAGAACCATTTCAACGCCCGTTTTTCATAGATGCTTTCATCAACCAGAAAATGCACCGGCCGGGGCACGCAGGAGCTAATCAGGAGGCCGTCCATGTACGATACATGGTTGCCGGCCAGCAAGGCCGGACCTTCCTGGGGAATATTCTCCAGCCCCACGCGGCGGATTTTGTAGAGGGTGTGCGTCAGCAGCCACATTACGAAACGCACGAAGGTCTCCGGCATAAGCCGCAGGCTGCACGCCGTCGCCGCGATTGTGAAGCCGCCGAAAAACAGAATGATCCAGCTAGGACGGAAAAACAAAACATCGTGCAGCAGCCACAAGGTTCCCGACGCAAGCAATACACCCCCCGTGTTCAAGACATTGTTGGCCGCGATCATGCGCCCCTTTTCTTCTTTCCCGCTGGCTTTCTGCAAGTAAGCGTAAAGGGGCACAATGAACAGGCCGCCGCTGAATCCCACCAGCATCATGGCGCCTATCGTCAGGGCATACGAGCCTGCGCCCATGGCCAGGACAATGGAAAAGAGGCCCATGCCGAAAGCGCCCATCGGCGCCAGACCCAGTTCCACCTTGTCACCCGAAAGGCGGCCGGCGGCCAGACTGCCCGATCCCACGCCCACGGCCAGGGCAGTTCCCAGAAGGCCGATCTGAAATTCCCCGGCCCCTAATTCTTCTTTGCCCAGCAGGATCAGCAACATCTGGAACAACACGCCCAAAAACCAGAAATACGTGATGCCCAGCACCGTCAGCCATAAAACCGGCTGCTGGAACAAACGCCGCAACCCGTAGCCGGTCTCTTTCCAAGGATTTTTGGTGAACCGGTCAGACGCACCCGAAGGGGGAACGGAAGTCACGAAGAAACCGGCGGCCAAACCCGCCCCGGCGAGCAGGAATTGGATCACCGCGATCCGGGCCAGATGGTCTTTCCACAATTCATACATCGCGCCCCCAAGCGCGGTGCCCAGGATGATGGCTAAAAACGTGGCCATCTCCAACAGCCCGTTCGCTCGGGACAAATCCCGCTCGGGCAGCATCTCGGGAAGGATGCCGTACTTGGCCGGGCTGGAAAACGTGGACTGCAGAGCCTGGAGGAACAAGATCCCCAGAAGCAGGGGAACGTTGCCCACCGCCAACGCCCCGGCGGCCAATCCCATGGCGAGGAGTTCAAGCGACTTGGCCGCGAGCAAAACCGACCGCTTGCTGCAGCGGTCCGCCAGCAGCCCCGCGTAACCCGAAAACAGCAGGAAAGGAAGAATGAACACCACACCCACCAACGGCAGGCTGCCGCTTCCCCCGCCGGCCTGGATCGCCACGTTGACGGCCAGCAGCGAGACGAGGACCTTGAAGAGATTGTCGTTCAGCGCGCCTAAAAACTGCATCCCCAGGTACGGCAAGAATCCTTGACGCAGCAGCAACGCTTTCATACGGTTCATCGGCGGCACCTCGCTCTTCCCATCGCGCTATTATGGACTGAATCAGGCCAGGGGAAAAAGGCTGGATGGCTGCCCCTCCGGATCCGCCGGCTGTCCCGGCCACGATACCCAAGATCATTTGTGGGTGTATTATGTATGGATATATACTGTTTATGTTCTAACACAAATTCCCGTGCCATCCAGGACGTTTTTCCCCAAGGACTTGAGCGGGAGGAAGGCGGGATCAGGCGGTTTGCCGGAGAGCCTGGCGTACGGTTTCCAGGAGGGAACAGATCAAGGTCTGATTTTTCACGGAAAGGACGCCGATCACCTCCGCGATGCGGGCGAAATATTTCTCCTCGGCCTTGTCCAACACGGCAAGGCCGGCGCGGGTGATTTTGATCCGGTTGACGCGCCGGTCCGACGGGTCGGCAAACCGCTGCACCCAGCCCGCCTGTTCCAGGCGGTCGATGAGGCCGGTGACGTTGGACCGGTTGACCAGCAAGCGCTCCCCGAGAACGGTTTGATTAATCCCTTCCCCGCCGTTTTGATATTTCAGCAGCATCAAAACATTGAATTGCGAGTCGGTCAGGCCGAACGGCCGCAGGAACCGCTGCCCTTCCTTGGCCAGCATTTCGCCGGTCAACACGATGTTCATGACCGCTTCATGGGCCCGGTTGGTGATCGGCCGGGGAAGTCCGAGTTCCTGTTGCAAACCCATGGCTCATTCCTTTCCGGGGTGTGAGGAAAGAGAGTATTTTTTGATTCATATTGTAATACTGCAGGTTCGAATTGTGAATACATAAACAGTACAAGAACAGTACAAGCCGCGAAGATTTGAAAAAGCCGGATCGAAAAACCTGACGAGGCACGGTTCCCGCCAATGAACCCAGTCGCCGATGATCTTCGGTGCCGGGACCACCGCCGGTTTGGCCTCTTCCCTCTACGATCCATGAGCCGCCAGGTTTTTCTCTTGCCTGGACCACCCTTTTTTACCATTTATCTCACCGATCCTCCGCTTCCGTTTCCATCCCGACCGCCCGCTTCTTTCTCCCGCCAAGAGTGGATAGAAGGGTTGCCCCGGCCGGCCTTCCCCCCCTACAATGCAGGGAATCATTATGCTGATGGAAACGGGAGGTTAGCACCGTGAGTTTGTTGGGCATCGATGTCGGAACGACGGGTTGCAAGGCGGTGGCGTTCAACGAAATGGGGCTCATCCTGGCGTCGGCTTACCGGGAATACCCCCTGCATTCTCCCCAGCCCGGCTGGGCGGAGCTGGACGGCAACCGCGTGTGGGCAGACGTGAAGGCCTGCATCCAAAAGGTGGCCTCCGAAACGAAGGCGGATCCCATAACCGCCCTGGCGGTTTCCTGCCAAGGGGAAGCGGTTTCGTATGTCGACGAGCGGGGAGAAATCATCCACAACGCCCTGGTGAGCTTCGACAACCGCACCGAGCCATACGTCCCCCAATGGGAGGAGCGGTTCGGGCGCACCCATATCTTCGAGGTCACCGGGCAGCCGCTGGCGGCTTTGTACACGGCTCTCAAGCTGCAATGGATGCACGAAAACCGTCCGGAGGTGATGAAACGCACCAAGCACTTGCTGGGTTTTGAGGATCTGGTGATGTACCGCCTTGGCATGGAACCCACCACCGACTACACCCTGGCGGCCCGCACGTTGCTCTTCGACGTGCCCAACAAAGCATGGCGGGAGGAATTTCTGGAGTTCGCGGGCATCGACCCCGCGCTCATGCCCACCTTAAAGCCATCCGGCACCTGGCTAGGCACGGTGCCGGACGCCATCGCCGCCGAACTGGGCTTGCCCAAAGGCGTGAAAGTGGTGACCGGCGGCCATGACCAGCCCTGCCAAATGCTGGGCTCGGGGGTGACCGAACCGAACGTCGCCGCCTACGGCATCGGCACGGTGGAGTGCATCGGTCCGGCCTTCGCGGAGTTCATCATCAACGACGTAATGCTGAACAATAACATTTGCGTGTATCACCATACCTGTCCCGGCCTCTTCATCTCGCTGGTATATAACTTCACGGGCGGTTGCCTGTTCCGGTGGTACCGCGACACCTTTGGGCAGGACGAACTGCGGCGGGCCAAGGAGAGCGGGCGGGATGTGTACGACATCCTCACCGAAGAAGCCTCGGACCAGCCTTCCAAACTCCTGGTGCTGCCCCATTTCACCACCACCGGGGTTCCCCACTTCGATACCCGTAGCAAGGGCGTGATACTCGGCCTGCGGCTGGACACCACCAAAGGCGAAATTACCCGCGCGATCCTGGAAGGCATCACCATGGAAATGCGGATGTGCGTCGAGTTGTTGAAGCAAGCCGGAGGCGAAGTCACCGTCCTGCGGGCCACCGGCGGAGGCGCGAAATCCCCCTACTGGTTGCAGATCAAAGCGGACATCATGGGAATTCCCATTGCCGTGCCGGCCGTGTCCGAAGCAGGTTGCCTGGGCTGCGCCATCCTGGCGGGCTCGGCCACCGGAGTGTATACCTCCATCCGCGAAGCAGCGCAACAATTGGCCCGGATCGAGAAAACGTTCGTGCCCCAACCGGAATTCCACCGCCTCTATACGGAGCGGTTTGAAAACTACAAGGAAATGTATCCCCGTTTGAAAGATCTCTTCCACAAAATGCCTGAATAATCCCCTCCTGCGAATCGAGAAAATCCATGACGAACGACACGCCCGTTACTCCCCTGCCCGGCCAGCGATTGACCTCGCTGGACACCTACCGTGGATTCGTGATGTTCCTGATGGTCGCTGAGGTGCTGCATCTTGCGCGGGTGTATAAGTTTTTCCCGGACAGCGCGTTTTGGCGGTTTCTGGCCTATCACCAAACGCATGTGGAGTGGGTGGGCTGCTCGTTGCACGACCTGATCCAGCCCTCATTCACCTTCATGGTGGGGGTGGCCTTGCCTTTTTCCATCGCCAGCCGCGCCGCCAAAGGGCAGAGCCAGGCGTTCATGACCCTCCACGCCCTATGGCGCGCGCTGGTGTTGGTCTTGTTAGGCATCTTCCTGCGCTCGCTCCATGCTGAGCAGACCTATTTCACCTTTGAGGATACCCTGACCCAAATCGGCCTGGGGTATTGGTTCTTGTTCCTGCTCGGATTCCGCCCGGTCCGGGATCAATACCTCGCGCTGGGGGTGCTGCTGTTCGGCTACTGGCTGGCCTTCGCGCTCTATCCCGTCCCCGGGCCGGATTTCAACTACGAGGCAGTGGGCGTGCCGAAGGATTGGCCGCATCTGGCTTCGGGCTTCGCCGCGCACTGGAACAAAAACAGCAACCTCGCCGCGGCCTTCGATCAGTGGTTTTTAAACTTGTTCCCGCGGGAAAAGCCGTTTGTGTACAACGGCGGCGGGTACCTGACCCTCAGTTTCATACCCACCCTGGGCACGATGATTCTGGGGCTGCTCGCCGGACAAGTCTTGCGGAGCGGGCGTTCCGGTATGGCCAAAGTCCAATGGCTGGCGGCGGCGGGGGCGTTGGGTTTGCTCAGCGGGTTGATTTTCCATTGGCTGGGCCTCTGCCCGGTCGTGAAACGGATCTGGACGCCTTCCTGGACGCTGTTCAGCGGCGGCTGGTGCTTTTTGATCCTGGGCGGCCTCTATCTGGTGATCGACGTGTGGGGTTACAAGCGTTGGACGTTCCCCCTGGTGGTGATCGGCATGAACTCCATCGCCATTTACTGCATGAGCTGGCTGATGGAGGATTTCATCCTCGATTCGTTCCGGATTCACATGGGCCCCAATGCGTTCAAGATCTTCGGCGAGGCGTATGAGACCCTCCTCAGCGGCACGGCCGTCATTGCGGTCTTCTGGCTGATCCTCTTCTGGATGTACAAGCGGAAGCTGTTCTTGAAGATCTGATAGAACCATTAACGATCCTACCCTTACGTTCCCTCCTATGCGGCCTACTGAAAAGATGTTCACCAATCTCTTGACAAATTGTATTCTTATGATAACCTAATTATGGTTGGTGAATTTACTATAAAAATTTAGAATGATGGGGGTATGAAAATGAAGGGGTGTCAACAATTCGGAGGTGATTGGACCGAAAAAAAGTTGAAGTGTTTGAAAAAATATTTGTGCGCTTATACTACAGCATTGAAAAATCAACCATTCGAAAAGGTCTATATTGACGCCTTTGCGGGTACGGGTTATCGAACACGAACTGCAGATCCTACGCAATTCAATGATCTCTTTCCAGAATTTTCCATGGCAGATGTTCAAGGATTTTTAAAAGGTTCTGCAAGTATTGCCTTAGAAATAGAACCTAAATTTGATCTTTATTAT
>Ga0116167_1002202_pt1 | contig 16864 bp, 10 predicted proteins | sample AD_JPNMR3_MetaG_FD_89794 | JGI IMG/M metagenome (GOLD analysis project Ga0116167, IMG submission 89794) | Active sludge microbial communities of municipal wastewater-treating anaerobic digesters from Japan - AD_JPNMR3_MetaG | ecosystem: Engineered > Bioreactor > Anaerobic > Digestate | place...
CCATGACACAGATGCCGAAGAAAAAGATCTTGGTGGGCATCGCCGCCTACGGCTATGACTGGAACACCAGTACAAACCGTGCGAAAGCGATCTCCTACAGCCAGGCCATTAGGACGGCAGAACGACACGGGACGAAGATCTCATGGGATAACGCTTCACAGAGCCCATACTTCCGCTACAAGTCGGGCAACGTGACAAGGGAAGTATGGTTTGAAAGCGCAGACAGCATGAGCGCCAAGCTGAAGCTTGTCAAAAAGCACGACCTTGGCGGGATCGCCATATGGCGACTCGGGCAGGAAGATGCGGGTTACTGGAAGGTTATAGAACGGGAATTGCAGAACTAGCGGGGCGTGCGGTTCACCTCGTGTGTACCGCCGGGCCCAACTCGAGGAGGCGTGACACAGTCACTGCCTTGTAGCCTTTTTCCGCAAATCGCTCCAGAATCACGGGAAGCGCTGCAACAGTAGGCTCGGTGGGATGGACCAAGATAATGTTTCCCCCTGCTAACCGCCGCTCCGCTCTTTCAACTATGACCCCCGGTTCCGGGCGCTGCCAATCTATGGTGTCAACAGTCCACATGATCGTGGCATAACCCAATCGGCCCGCCACAGCCGCAATTCTCTGATTGACCTCTCCATAGGGAGGCGCAAAGAGCCTGGTGCGCACTCCAGTGAGTTCTCTCAAGAGAGTCTCATTCTTCTCGATCAACGCCACTAACTCGCTCTCGGAGAGCTTTTCAGGGTGCGGATGATCATAGCCATGATTGGCAATCTCATTCCCTGCTGCGACCATCGCCTGGACCAAATGGGGAAACTTTGCTGCCCATGTTCCGGTAATGAAGAATGTACTTTTCGCGCCAGCTTCAGCAAGAATCTCAAGAATTGCCGGAACCCATTCTTCTCCCCATGCCACGTTGAATGCCAAAGCCACCGCGGGTTCCGACGTATCAACCCTGTATATCGGTTTGAGCATCGCGGCGGTTACCGCGGGGGGAACCTGCCGCGTAACCAGGTCTAAAACGGCCCCCCGCGGCGCCGCCATGACTGACGTCACCGTGTTGTCGATATCTACTATAATGCCGGGTTCCTCCGGAACTATCTCCCCTGTCTCAGCATGATACATCGCTTCCTTGGGGCTTCTTTCGACCTTGCCCGCCAACCCCAACACGATGCTCCTTACTTCTTCTTTGTACAGCCCGCCCACGTCCACATCGCGCACTCTCACCCCAGGCTTTGCTCCAAGGGCAGCCCGACGCATTCGAGGCATGCTTACCACTATACACGCAGCCACGATAGCCAAAATGACCCCGAGGACTATGAGGATAAGCGTCCGTCGCCTAATGGTGATGAAAATCATGTCGCCGTTCCTCCCACCCTCTATTTGGATTGGGCGCTCTCCGCTCGCATCATCGATTCCTACAGGCTTTCGTCGTTCATTGCCCGCCACTTCCTCTACCGACGCAACCCCGATGACGAATCAGATGTCGGTGGGCTTTGCTGGGGTAAACTCGGCTCTGCGCGGGTTCTCACCTTGACCGGCCTTTGTTCCCCGGTGTTTCGATCTATGTAGTAGTCGCTTGAGTAGATGAGCTCCGATACGGGAACCACCGCGTAGCCTTGGGCCTTGAGATCCCGGATTATCCTGTCGAGCGCCTCCGGCGTGTGTTTCCCGGCATTGTGAAAGAGGATTATCGATCCAGGCCCCACCCGTTTCATTACCCGATCATAAATCTGGTCTGCAGTCAGGTCTTTCCAATCTAGAGAATCGATACTCCATTGAATCGTCTTGCATCCGCATTCTTCGGCGATGGTTATTACGGAGTTCGTGTATTCGCCGAAGGGGGGACGAAACACGGTAGGCCTCACCCCAGTCAGGTCGCACAGAGCAGATTGGGTGCGTTCCAGTTCTTCCCTGATTTGTGCAGATGACAGTCCACCCATGTGTGGATGGGTCCAGGAGTGATTACCCACCTCGTGGCCACGCGCGGCTATAGCCTTGACCTTTTCCGGATAAGACTTTATCCAGTTGCCTGCCAGGAAGAATGTGACCTTGATCTCGTGCTTATCGAAGAGGTCAAGGAGAGCCAGTGTCTTGTCGTCGCCCCATGTAGCATCGACCGTTACCGATACGGTCTTGTCGTCGCGAGCAACGGAGTATATGGGAACGAGTCTGCCGCCTGTGCTCACCGCAGAGATCACACCCATACCCACCTCGGCAGTGGCGTTTCCAAATAGGGTTAGAACGAAAGATAAAACAAAAGCCACACATGCCACGTCAAGGAACGTCCGCCATTTGCTCAATATACGGAAGAACACCACTGAAATCACCCTTCTCGCGATTGTTGCCACTAATACATATGCAAAGGGACGGGGTATAGAATATGAGATAATGTAGAGTGCCACAAGATCATGACGCGGCGAGGCCTCGGAGAGCATGGGGGAAGAGACTGCCATGGTCGCGAAAATCGAGTTCTAACCTGACTGCGGTCTATCTCCTCAAGGTGAGGGATTGATGAGCCATTCATAAAGCCGCTCGCTAACATCTTCAAAGCCGCCAACGTATTTCGCACAGCCTGGCAACGCGTCAATGAACTTCCGGCCGTAGTGGCGTCGGACAATTCGTGAATCGAGAACGACCACAGCTCCGCGGTCGCTCGACGAACGCACTAGCCTCCCGAATCCCTGCTTGAACTTGAGAACTGCAGCGGGAAGTGTGTACTGATTAAATGGGTTTCCGCCTGACTCGGCAATATGCTCTATCCTCGCCTCCACCACTGGCGCCGTGGGAACGGCGAATGGCAGCCTAGGCATGACGACGCACGAGAGCGCTTCGCCCGGGACATCCACACCTTCCCAGAAACTATCGGTGCCAAAGAGCACAGAACGAACGTCCCGCCTAAACTCGGCCAAGAGCGCGTGCCTCGGCGCGTTTCCCTGACGAAGAAGCGCGATGTTACGCTGGGCAAGGCGTGGCTCCACCGCCCGCGCCACTTCACTTAGTAGCTTGTACGAAGTGAACAGGACGAATGCCCGACCATCAGACGCATCCAAGATGGACGCAACGGCCTCAGCAACAGCCGCCTCCCATCCGTGCGAGTCAGGGTTAGGAATATCATCCACCACGGCCAGAAGGGCTTGCCGCCCGTAATCAAACGGCGCCGCGATCGCCATCTGTCGGACGCGGTCACCATCCAAAAGATCGAGGCCTAGGTCGTGAATGATGTAGTCGAAGCTGGTTCCCACGGCCAAAGTCGCAGAAGTGAAGACCACGGACTCCTGCATACTCAACACGTGCTCGGCAATGGCTTTCCCCGCTTCAATCGGCGCAGCCACCACCCGCACATTCGATCGCGGGCCTGCGCCGGAAGCCTCCGCCCAGAAGACATGGCCCGGCGCGTCAGCCGTAACCGCAAACCGGAGCGAGGAGGCAAACTCCCTAGCCCGGCCGGCGTAGGCTGCAAGCTCCACAATGTCAGGGAAGTCAGCCTCATCAAAACCCGGACCCAGGTCAACTCCATCTTCATCGGCAGCCACCCCAGATCCTGACTCGGCCTCAAACGTCAACCGCTTAGCACTTTCCAGCAATGCCTCGTCATCATCACCCCTAAGAAGCACAGAGAGCCTCTCAAGGCAGTCTGCAAGCCCCTCCAAAGCTGCGGCAAAACGTTCATGGGCAGGAAAGATTCTGGCATCCCAATCCTCGCGTTGCTTCACATCCCCGGTGATCCGAAGTGTCCGCTCAACGCCGTCCCCCGGCACATCCATGAGCATCCGGCGGACTTCATCGAAGAAAGCCTCCCCCGCCTCTCGAACTCGAATGACAGCGGGAATTGCGTCGATGTGGATCAAGTCGAGGCAAGCCTCGGCTCGCGCACGGCCTGACTCCCCGGGCCATGAAGAATACAGGCTCGAACGAAGCCTCACAAGCGCGCCGTAATCACCTGTGGAGGCCGTGCCAACAGACTGCGCTGCAGCGCGTTCACGACGATATATGCTGTTGGTAAGGCGCACAAGGGAAACCCGCGATACCCGCCTGCCGAAATGCTGTGTGGCGACGTCCGCAGCATTGTGGGCTTCATCGACGATCACCACGTTGTAACGGGGCAAAACTGCCCGATCGGCTTCGGGACCCATCTGGCTTCTGATAAACGCGTCTGCAAAGAGGATATGGTGATTTACCACCAACACCTCCGCTTTTTCCATTGCCTGCCTTGCCCTGTGGAAACAGCATTGGCCGTAGTTCGGACACTTCGTTCGAAGACACATATCACCTTCAGAACATACCATGCCCCACACCTCGGAGTCAGGCTCGAATTGCATATCCGATCTATCCCCAGTCTCGGTCTCCATCGCCCATTGGAGAACCTGGGCAAATCCGTCGCGGTATTCAGGTTCGATCGAAGACTCTTCGTCCTCTAGCACGCGATTGAGCTTTCTCATGCACAAATAGTTGCCGCGTCCCTTCACGAGCGCAGCGGGGAGAGGCTCTCCGATAGCCGCCTCAAGCGCAGGTATATCCTTCTGTATCAATTGCTCTTGAAGGTTGATCGTATTCGTAGATACAACGACGCGGGCGTTGTTCCGCTTCGCCCAAAGAAATGCGGGAACGAGGTATGCCAACGACTTGCCGGTTCCAGTACCGGCTTCGACAACAAGGCAGGCGGAGTCGGAGAATGCTGACGAAACCGCGAGCGCCATGTCTATCTGGCCTTGGCGCACCTCGTAATCCTCAAACGCAGCCGACAACGGGCCGTCTAGCGAGAAGATGTGCCTGATATCGGCGGGGTCAATCACGATCGAGCCCGCCTGATTCGCCAGAGGATCAGTAACCGAGCGTATCTGGGAGACGTCGTTGTTTACAATCCAGAAGCCTACGCCCCGGGCGGCCAGTCTTGCGGCAACGTCCAAATCAGCTTCGGACGGCAAGAGCTTCCCAGACGGATGATTGTGTATCACTACTTGCCCGTGCATGAGAGTTGCGTCAACGACAGGCGCTGCAGTCAGGTTTCCGCGCGCCAACACAGATATCTCAGTGACGATAAAATCGCGGTCACAACGCCCCACCGCAAAGACTTCGGTTCCGCCGGCCTCCGCTATGGCTTGCCTCAGACTTTCCGCGGCCTCCGAAGCGATGTAGTTTGAGACCGCCCCGACAAGTGCTCCACTCTTCAACGCTCTTCCCCCGCAGCACACGCCTTTAGAGCAGCTAAGTCCCGAACCTGGTCCTCAGGAGCATCAACAGGCGTTTCGAGCACGAATGGGAGCCTTCGAAGCTCCGGACGCGCAAGGATGGCGCGAAACCCAGCCAGCCCGATGGACCCCTCTCCTATGTGATCGTGCCTATCCTTGCCAGACCCCAACTGACCCTTGGAATCATTTGCGTGGACAATCATCACCCTATCCAATCCAACAGCGGAGTCCAGCTCGCCTAAGGTTGCGTCAAGCCCCCGCTCAGTTGCGACATTGTATCCTCCCCCGTAAGCATGGCAGGTGTCCAGGCAGATCCTGAGAAATGGGCCCCTCTCCGAAATGTCGATAATGGAACGGAGCTCGCTAAAGGAGACGCCTATCTCAGTGCCGGCGCCCGCCATGTTCTCAAGACAGATAGGGACCAACGCGCCTGAATCTTCGTAGGCGCGATCGATAGCCGATGCGATTCGCCGAGACCCCGCCTCCACTCCAGAACCCAGGTGATTGCCGGGATGGAGGACAAGGCAATCAGCGCCCAAAATCTCCGCCCTGCGCAGCTCATCGGTGAGGGCTGAGACAGATTTTTCATACGTTTCATCCTTCGGACTTGCCACGTTGATCAAGTAGTTGGCGTGAATCACGACCGGCTTCAGTCCGGCCTCGACAACAGCCGCGCGAAATGAGTTGGCCTCGCCGGGATCGAGAGGTTTCGCCTTCAAAGTACGAGGATTGCGGCTGAAGATCTGGAAGCAATCGCAACCCAGCTCCACTGCCCTCGAAGTTGCATTGGTCAGACCGCCGGAAATAGAAAGATGAATGCCGAAGCGGGCCATTATATTATCTCCCTTCGGTAAGCCTGTCTCTATTCTACACATTAGGGCCTCGCGCTTACAACCGCCTCCATAGCGCGTCCCACGTCGGGTTGGCAAGCAAAGCGCACGGCACAGCCTCAAAACAGCCACTGACATCGAGAGTCTTGCACCTAATGTTCAATGTTCTTTGTTTGGCACAAGCTTCGACCGTGCAGTGGGACACCGCCCATGAGCGGACAACGCAAAGGTCCGCGCCTTTATGGGGCACGGACCCTTCCTGCCACTATCTTAGATGCGCTAACCTAGAAGTCTACACTCAACTTGGCCCCCAATTTCCTGCCTGGCAAGGCGCAAGATACACCTATAGTGGTTCCGTCACACCAATCGATCTTCTTGGTCGCTTCTATGGTCAGGCTGTAATCGTCTGTCTTCAGCTTCTTCCAGTACTCCGCTTTCGCTGATAAGTCGTATGGGAAATCATTGGCTACGCTCAACTTGAAGCTGCTGGGCCCCAGAGGGGCATGGGCGAATTCTGCTGCAAGACCCGCAGAACCTATCCTAGTGGAAAGCGACGCGACACCGCCAGCGCTCTTCCCTTTCCTGTATTCGTATGATCCCTTCAGGAAGGCCACATGTTGAGCCGGCTCTAAAATCTCCAAGCCGGGCCTGACCGTCAAAGTCGCCGAATCCTTGGTTCCCGCGGCATCGGTGGAGTATGAAGTATCCAGTGTCAATTTTATCTTCTCTGCCGCCTGTGCCCAGGCCTTTCCATACACGGTTCTGTAGTCTGCGCCTACGTGCCCGTAGGATGCTACAACGCCGTCTTGTGCACCCTTAAGGCCCAAAGTAACTCCATATCTGTCCGCCTGATAGCTTGCTTCCGCAAAATAAGCAAGCGCAGAATAGTCTACCTCACGCCCGCCCGCTCCGGCCACAAAGCGCACGTTGTCGCCGCCCTGTCCGAACCAATGGTCCTGGCTTCCATCGTTATAGTGGAAAACGTACTCGTATCTCCCGGGATCGAGCCTCATGGTATGTTTCCAGTAGCCTGTAAGAGGGTCTCTCACGAGCTCATAGTCATTGCTCCAATCCCAGGATCCCCGGATGTATACTTGATGCTCGGCAGGCTCCACAAAGTAGAAATCCTGAAAGGACGGGCCGTCCCCGCCGACATGCCTTACCAGATTATCTCCGCCCGTCCCCTGTCCCATCCAGTGGCCCCAATTCGGATCGTTGTCAGGGTCAGGGTACCAGAACTTGTACTCGTATTCCCCTTCGAGTAGTTCGATTGAGCCCCTCCAATTGCCATCAGCATCTTTGGCAAGGGGCAAGCCATCTTCCGTACTCCAGTTATTAAATGAACCGACTATGTAGATCACGTCAGCTCCTGACGATTCGCGTTCTGCCGGGTAGACGAACTCGACTTCCACAGGGACTGTGCTATCTGATACTATCTTAGTGCCGTGGGTCTGGAGCAACTGACCGCGAACGGTCAAGGCTTCTGTGGGCTTTGCAACTGCGTAAGCTCCGATGTTGGCCCTGTGGTCTTCCCCATCCTCCCTAGCACTCGTGGCCCATCTCTCATATGTAGCCACTCCTCCCAATGTGATTCTATCCGTCAGGCCGGCTTCCATCTCCCCATAAACCAACGTCTTGTTGCCGGCAAGGGTTGCGGCGCCTATCCTTCCGTCAACAATCCCCTTAGAACAGAGAATCTCGGCTGCACGACGGTCCCATATCCTGTTGTCTGACCCTTCTGAAGCTATAAGGGTGAGAGGATCCTTGGTGTTTCCTGCATGCCCTCTGTAGAAAAGCTTGGCCGCAATTCCGTCGGAGAGGCGAAAAGTGGCCACAGACTGGTTCACTTCAAGACCGTCAATGGGGGGCATCAAATGCCAACCTGCGTCGCCTCCTAGCGAGAGGGACTTCCATGCATGGAGCTCAGTATAGGTTTCAAGGCACGGGCGGAGTTCTCCGCTGAACTTGAGGTAAGCGTCGCCTGAGAGCGAAAGAGGCTCTCCTGCCTCCTTCGCCAGCTTCGACTCGAACCACCCGTCAAAAGCAATGGAAGATTCGGCCACGGGAACGACTCCGACGTAGACTACGGAGTTCTTGCCGCCGTATGGGTCCGCAACCTGCTCCACCGCATTGGGATCATGATGCCACGTCTTACCATCAACTACAAACTTGTACTCGTAACGTCCAGGCTGTAGATGGATTACGGCGGTCCAAATTCCATCTTCGTCGGGGCCTGTCATGAGATTTGCAGTAGGGTTCCAATCATTGAATGTGCCCGCCACCGCCACTGTGTTTGCTGCCATTGGAGGAGTGAATGAAAATGCAACAGGAATCCTCTCCGCCGCAAAAGCAGGAGACGCTAATGCCAAGACCACGATAATTGCAGACCAAAAGGATACTCTCTCTGACACTGTGCAACCCGTCCTTTCGGTTGATATCAGAAATCTGTCGGCATTTGCCTCGAGCGCAAATACACAGGGGGCCGTCACGCGGCCCCCTATGGCTAGTATTCCCAGTCAGGGTATATCATTGGTACCACTGCGAGCTTCTTGGCGGAAACATCATAGGCGGAAAGTATCTCCTCTTGAGTACGTCCTGTGGGAACAAGCATATCGATAACGTTCGGGTCGTACACGCTGTTGTCGCCTCCACCGAAACGCCACTCTGCGGCCTGTTCCATCACCTCGCGGACACGCAGATTGCCCTCAGATGGATAACCTTCCTGCCCAAGCACGAACACTTGGTAGCCCCAACCGGGCTCTGGCTGGCCTATAATGGACTTAGGAACCGAAATCGAAACCAGATTGCCTATGGTGTCAACGGTGGCAGTGACGCCACCAACATCGCCACCCTCGGGCATGAAGACCCTTTGGTTCCATCCTTCGACCCAGATCGCGTATTCCCACGCACATTCCGGTTCAAACTCGACTCTTCTGCCACCCAACGCTTTAGTCGATCCCGAGCTTGCCTTGTTGTCTGTATCGATGTAGATATCGATAGTCTGCACGGAAAGCCCGATCCCGGAGTTCCAAGGATTTGTTATCTCTCCTGCAAGCTCAACGTTGAAGACGACCTCCTCACCGGAATCGATAACTTCAAACGAAACCATATCGAAGGCTCCCGGCGTGAACACGGGGTTGGTGGGATAGTTGTAGGTTCCGGGACCATGATCATCACCCCGCGGATCTTCGACCCTGAAGAGCCGACGCCCAACGGTGACCACCGGGGCCTTGAACTCTGCCGGCCCCGATGTAGGGATCATGTCGATGTTTTGATCCTTACTAGATGCTACAACAACAATGTGAGCTACATCGGCCGGTTTCATCCGCAAAACCTCAAATGGCACGGAGATCTCAAGGGCCTCCCCCACTCCGACTGTGTTAATACGACTCACTTCTGTCCAGGTATCGTCGCCTGCCGCCACCGACAGGAGCGCGGTCGCGCGGCCAGCTCTCTCGATACCTGCAAAGTCCACTAGTATCTCTGTTCCCGGAGCGAATCCCAATACCGTGGCATCGCGTCCTGATGCGCTCCCGCGGGGAATAGTGTTGACCTCGTGCCGCCTTGGATTGGTGAGATATGCAGCGATCTTGATGTCTTTGCCGTAGAGCTCATCAAATCCGTCTTGCGTTCTTATGCGGATATAGAGGTTCTCGTTATCCACTCCAACACGCAGAGACGAGAAGATATTCTCGCCTTCACCCCAACTGAACACAGCAGCATCGTCTTTGGGATAAAACGACGACTTCTCCCATTCGCCCCAATCGATGAACCCGTCCATCACGGGTTCATGCATGAGTCCGGTAATCCGCTCTTCCGGGATTGCAGCACGCTTCGGGATTATGGGCATGTAAAGATAGTTTGGAACCTCAAGGCCGATGTAGGAGTAGATGTTTTGTAAGTGGATCCTGAAGAGCTCGTCGAAGGCTTCATCATTGCCCGAATCCTGATCATCACCGTACCACCAGAACCAGTCAGAGCCCTCAGCCGCGTAGAGCTCCTCCCATGCTCGTTCAAGGGCGGTCATCACCTCATCATCAGCCGAATCGGCGTGTTCTGCTGTGAAGCCGGCAAGAGCCGTCCGGGCCTTCGACAGATAATCCCATGCACGATTCTCTTCCACCTCGCCTATCCATGTCTCAAGGTCGTCAGATATCCATGAGCCAGTATGCAACATGGGAATTCTCTCTGTTGCAGGATGCGCGGCAAGATATTCCTCAACTGTGACTGCCTTGAAATCCGGATCATCATTCAAGGCTTCGTATAGCGTGTGCAGGAACTCCTTGCCGTCGTTTTCATAGTATTCCCAGCAATTCTCGCCATCGAGGGCGATCGTGACTACATGCGGGCCGGGAGTTGAGGCAAGGCTCCTCTTTACGCTTCGCAGATAGTCCGTGAGATCGCGAGCGGCTGCGCGACCGCTCATCCCTGAATATGAGAATCCTATCTTGTCGGAAAGAACGATGTCTCTGAAGAGTATCGTGACTTCTTTGCCGTCTTGCTCGACGATGTAAGGTTTATAGAGGACATCGGGCCGGACGATCCTGCCTGCCCCGTCCCGCAAACCTATTCTTAGGGATTGCGCGAGCACGCCTTCACTCGAAACCATCCACTGGAAACCCGCCTCGTGCACGATGCCGACTATGTCCTGCCCAACTGCCTGTTCCGACGGCCAGAGTCCGCGTGGAGCCACAGCAAAGTGATCTTTGTAGAAATCGACGGCCTTCGAAAGCTGCGCCTCGACATCTTCAGGGTAAGCGAACGGTTCACTCGGCAGCTCCAGCTTGGGGCTAGCAACCCGAGCAAGCTCGACATCATAGATCAACGGCATTATCGGATGGTAGAATGGAGTGGTGGTAACCTCGATCTGTCCTGCGTTCTGCATCTCCCGATAAATCGGAATGACGTTGCGAATTATCTCGTTATGCTTGTCGAGAACAACTCGCTTATCCTCTTCGGTGAAGCCTCGGCCCTTTCTGACCAACGCCTCGATACTCGGATCTTCATCAATGAAGTCAGGGTCGAGCCAGGCCAAGTTGAACCAGACCTGCAGGTCGCGAAAGTCCTGTTCGTCGTAGGCCGCTATAGCCGCGGCAATGGATTCATCGGTCACTCCCTGTCCCCGCTTGTTCAGAAGTTGCCAATATCGGGGGTACTTTTTGATGATGTTGTCCCAGTTGGCATCGAAAAACCTTCTCAGAATGAAGTCTTTGTCATCATCGGTCAATTCCGATGCAGGTTTGAGAGAAAGCAGGAGCTGCACGTCTTGAGCCCCGTCCGCGTACTCATCTAGTTGAAGGATGAGTGACGGCACCAGGTTGAAGGTGACATGAACGTTGGGATAATCCTCTAGTATCGATGCCATGTCGTAGTAATCTTTTACTGCATGCATGCGCACCCAAGGCATCATATACATATCGGTTGCAGTGTTTTTGTAGAATGGCTGGTGGTTATGCCATATCAACGCAACGTAGAGGGGTTCGCCTGAGCCCACTGACGCTGGCGCCAGCCATAAGGCCATTGCCACCAGCGTGCAGAGTGTGAGAACGCCATATAGTCTTCTCATCCCCATCTCTCCTTTTAATACGGGATTCCGTGCACCGCCATTTCCGACCTCCGCACTTGGCGCGAAAGCCCATATGTGCCACTACGTGCTAGGTTTCTATATCGATCTGGCAAATCCTTTGTCGGTACCGATGCTGTAACGTCCAAAGACGCGACGAAATGGGCAACCGCCTTTCGCAATCCGAGACGTAAGCCTTCACAGGAATTACAGCTTTGCCCTCAACTTCTCGGCAAACCGTTCCTTCATGGCTTAGGAACTTAACTTTTTGCTGCAAAACGGTGGAACATTGCTACAGATGAATCCCCTGTTTGAGCAAGTATGCTGCCTCTTGGCAAAAGCTTACGGAAGCCTTGATGATAAGCGTACCATTTAGGAAGAGCATAAAGCCCTTGCCAAAGAGATTAGGGAGCTCCTGTACCGGCTCTGTGAAAACGTAACAGCCGTCAGAAACTCCCTGAAATGCGCATGATCACACGATGCGAATCTGACTAGAAATGCAGTCGCTCCATCTTCCCCGCCCCAACTTCTCCTGAGCCTTGAGAGCACGTGAAATCGATCAAAACCTTCAGGCTTCCCCGGGTGCATGCTCTTTCAAACGCTGCCTCCATCTGATGAGCCGGGTAGATCGCCTCGATCAACGGCTCAGTAACGATCGCCCCCGTCTCAAGCAACCTCAGCGCTGGCGGAAATGGTCCGCATCGCGAACCAACGCAAGTGACCTCGTTGCGGACTATCGGTGTAAGGTTCAGCGGGGCCCCCTGCTTGAAAGTGCTCTTAAGTACGATGGTCCCCTTGGGACGGACCATGGCCATAGCAGTTTCCATCCCAGATGGATTCCCCGTGCAATCGACTACGACATCGACAGTATCGACGAAGTCGGCTACGAGTGATACATCCATCCCGAGATCCCTTGCAATCTGCAGTTTCTCCACGTGCTTTCCCAACACAGTAACGCGGTTTCCGCAGGCATGTATGGCCTGGGCCGTGAGGAGGCCCAGCTTGCCATCACCGATCACCACAACTTCGTCGCTCGGCCTGATGTGAACCTGCTCCATCACTTCAACCCCTGCAGCCAATGGCTCCACAAAAACCGCCTGATGGTCTGAGACCGAGTCCGGGACGACATGGAGGTTGCATTCGGGCAGCACCACATAGTCAGCGAAGCAACCCGGCCAACCGTTTATGCCCATGGCTTTTACATGCTCGCAATGGCGCGGGTTGCCGCCACGGCATGTCGGGCACTCGCCGCAGCTCACATTTATCTCTCCCACCACACGCTTAGCAATGAGGTCGGGATCATCGGCATCCTCTACCACGCCCACGAACTCATGCCCCATGATCCCCGTGTAGGCAAAATAGCCACGCGTAACCTCTATGTCCGTGTTGCAGATTCCCGCAAGTGTCACGCGGACCAAGGCCTGCCCCGTAGTTATCTCTGGTATCGGCATATCCACTTCTCTAAGTCCATCCTTGAAAACGAGCGCACGCACAGAAGGTCCTCCTTCCTCCGTATCAACTACAATTCATTCTATCACCCGATTCAAGCAGGTTGCATCGCCCTATCCCCGCAAGCTACCCAGGAGCTCTGTCAACAATCTACCCCCACTTTATCTTCGATCACTGCTACTTTGTTCTGCCCATACTCTCGTTCCCGCGCCTTTGCCGCTAATGCTGCTCAAACATGCCCTCACCGCACCCTCATGTTCTTTGCGGATAGTGCCCCGAAGCGCCGATCCGAACAGACGCTTTCGCGGATTGAATAGGACACCGTCGATAAATGCGGTCAGCCTTCAGCGCTTGCTCAAGCACTCTATTTCGATGGACCATCATGCCCAGTCCGGCCTGTATGCGCGTCTGAAACAGCTTCACACCGCCCGGTATGCCCATTCGGCAAAAGCCCAGACAGATCGTAGAGCATGAGCGCATTTTCTTAGTTTGAGAAGCATTAATCGTCCAGCAGCGTGAGCTTGTGCTGTATAATGGAACCGCAGTCTCATCGTCTCTGTCGTCTTGCCACAAGTCCAATAGGTTTCTTCTCATAGCAAGGTTATGTTATCATTGCTCCTCATTATGGAAATAGAGGTACAGGAGCCGTCTCCAGCACGAAGGGCGCACATCTCAAACGGACATACTCCATCAACCTTTTCTCACTTTCCGAGCAAAACCTGCCTCGGGCCGCGGATTCCATGCGGCATCGGGGGGCCGCAACTGTTAAAGAGCATATGGCTGAGTAATATAGGCAGCCGTGTTCACCATACCGTTGCAGCACTCCTCGCCTTCCTTCTCGACTAGCTGATCACATAGTTTGAAAGGGGTGGACTCTCCAGCTGGATCGGTTCCATGTGGATTTTCTCGAAGCATGGCCTCTCCTTGGCTCTGGGCGAGGTGATGGTAATACGATTCTTCACAGGCGCCCCGGGAGTGGACAACAAGGTCATACCTGCAAGGCTCGTGTCCAACCTTGTGGTCATTTCGAAGGTCGCGCACTTAAGCACAACATGGTGTAGAATCTAAGAGGCAGGCCTGGCCGCCAATAAAGCCCTGCCTGTCTACTGCTGTGTTACAAATGGCTTGCAACCGCACAGCACGGTTCGGAAGCAGAGCGGCGTAATCGTTTGGTAAATTCGTGTTCTTCCGCCGCAACTTCCAATCCATACAGACGTTCCCTGTTGAAGTGACAAGGCTTGTAAACGATCGAAAACGGAGGCCACAAAGTGAATGGATTCAATGACTTGCGTACCTGCAATTGAGCTCAACCGCGTAAGCATGACAAAGCCCGTCCTCTTGGGCAACTCGTTGACCGAGCTTGACATCATACGTGATGTCTCGTTCTCTGTGCCCGAGGGAGAAATCCTGGCCCTCATAGGCCCCTCAGGGTCGGGGAAATCGACCCTGATGCGAATGATCAACAGAATGGAAGACCCTACTTCCGGCCAGATCTTACTTTTTGGGTCCGACATATCAGGATTAGATGTGAGGGAGCTCAGACGTCGAGTTGGAATGGTGTCGCAAACCCCTGCCTTGCTGCCCGGGAAGGTGTCCGACAACATAGTGTATGGCCCCAGTCTCAGAGGCGAACCGTGCAACCCCGAAGAATACTTGGAGCTTGTAGGCCTGGAGCCAGAACTCGTGTCAAGGCCTGCTTCGTCTCTGTCTGTAGGACAACAGCAACGGATGTGTATCGCGCGGGCTCTGGCCAATCGTCCCAACATCCTGCTCCTTGATGAGCCTACATCAGCGCTGGACCGCACTGCAGCGCGGAACATAATAGAACTCATCTGCAACCTCAACCGTCAACTGGGGCTCACAGTCATCATCGTAACCCACGTGATGGAGCACGCCCAGGCCGTAGCGACGCGCGTGGCGATGCTTGTTGGCGGTGTCCTGATAGAAGAAGGCGCAGCCGCGGATTTTTTTGAAGGCCCCAAAACTCAAATTGGCCACAGATTTCTCAAAGGAGAGCTGACAGAGGATGGACGCTAACTCGTATATTCACATTTCCAACATGGATCTACTCATTGCACTTCTCTTCATCGCTATCTCCGGAGCAATTTCCCACTGGCAGAAGCTGGAGCTTGAACGCGACATGGCTGTAGGAACCATCAGAGCCTTCGCGCAATTACTTGCTGTCGGGTTCGTACTGCAGCAACTCTTTGACGCAGCCCGTTGGTATTGGGTTGTGCTTGCCCTTGCCATTATGACTACAGTGGCAGCACACAACGGAGTAAGGCGTCAGACCGGCGCCAAGCAAGGATTGTTCACAGTGATGATGGCCGCCATCGCAACAGGAGCATCAATTACCTTGATTCTCGTAATAGGCGTAGTCCTTCGGGTGCGCCCTTGGTACATGCCGCAATACGTGATACCTATAGCTGGAATGATACTAGGTAATTGCATGAACGGAGCAGCCCTAGTTGTAAATAGACTCCACTCGGAGCTTACCCTCAGGCGAAACCAAGTCGAGGCCGCACTGGCGCTGGGCGCTCCCGCCAAAAAAGCGGCATCTGAGGCAATGCGGGAATCGTTGCGGGCGGCAATGATGCCGACAATAAACTCCATGATGACTGTCGGCTTGGTGCATCTTCCAGGAATGATGACAGGACAGATGATTTCGGGCACAAGCCCGCTCGACGCAGTCCGATACCAGATCGTGGTGATGCTCATGATAGCCGCGGCAACAGCTGTAACAGCTATGACTGCGGCGTTCGGCGCCCTCGGCGTTTTCTTCACGCCTTTCCATCAGCTATCGCCAAGGCTCGAACTAGGCGAGGCATGGGACGCCTATACACATGACAAGTCCAAACACTGACACAGCCATGGCGGAAGTTAAACATCCCTCTCAACAGTGCGCACGAAGAACCTCACGGCAAGCCTAAGTCCCTGCGTTTAGAAGACGCTGATCTCGTAGTTCCCACACTTCGTTTCCTTGCAGCCTCAATGGCTGCATGCTCTTTCCAGAGCCCTACGAGGCCTCGAAGACTATCTACCCCGCCGGGCTCTGGAAAAAGCACAGGGCCCAGAGCGAATCCCTATTAATATGGCAAGGCCAATCAGTAAGTTATCTGCCCATATATCAACACCGTTTGGTCCTGGGTTATTGCTGCAAGGAGAGACCCGTCAGGACTCCAAGCCACAGGTAAAGACCACCAACGCCTTCCATCAACACTGATATCTGCAACCGGATCGACTTGCTCAGCGTCGAATATTACTCCGGAACCGTCATCGGTGTAGGCCAGTATGTGGCGCCCATCCGGGCTCCACAACACATTGGCAAACCCGCCCGCAGCTCTCTTATGTTCCTTCTCCAGTTGACCCGTTTCGACGTTCCATACCACGATGCCCTCATCTGTGGCACCGGCCAGACGGGAACTGTCAGGACTCCAAGAGACATGACGCACGAAACCTGAATGCCCACAAAGTTCCTTTGTATCGAACTTTTCAGACGAAACGGTATGGATAGCCCAGACATCCTCACCCACCTGCCATGCAGCGAGTTTCCCGTCGGGGCTGGGCACACTGCTCTGCTCGCCTATGCTGACAAACCAACGATTCTCCATGGTTTTTGACTCGATATTCCACGAAGAGAAGTATTCCTCCCCGTTCCAGGTCGTCACCGACTTGCCGTCCTCGCTCCAGCCTTCCAGTCCATACACCTCAGGGTCAACAACGGTCCACTCAACTTCTCCGCTCCCTGAATCCCAGACTGTGAGCTCGTCTTCGCCAGTAATAGCCGCGATATGTTTCCCGTCAGGGCTCCAGCATACATGTTCAATCTGGTA
>Ga0116167_1002204_pt1 | contig 16858 bp, 9 predicted proteins | sample AD_JPNMR3_MetaG_FD_89794 | JGI IMG/M metagenome (GOLD analysis project Ga0116167, IMG submission 89794) | Active sludge microbial communities of municipal wastewater-treating anaerobic digesters from Japan - AD_JPNMR3_MetaG | ecosystem: Engineered > Bioreactor > Anaerobic > Digestate | place...
CCACCTGAATCGTCGCGCCATTGACAAAACTTGCTTCGTTAGATGCGAGATAAAGGTATGCATAGGCGATGTCTCGAGGCTCGCCCAGTCTGCCCAAGGGAGTTCTGTCTCTGATACCGGTGAGGACTTTTTCGGGAACGGTGGACATCATCTCTGTCATGGTAAAACCGGGGGCTACAGCGTTTACAGTGATCCCCTTCCGTCCGAGCTCCTTGGCCCAGACTTTTGTCATTCCGATGACCCCGGCTTTGGTGGCAACGTAGTTGGACTGCCCGAAGTTGCCATAGATGCCCACCACTGAAGAGGTGTTGATGATCCTGCCCGAACCCTTGGCGATCATAATGGGTGCCACCGCCTTGGTGCAAAGATACACGCCCTTGAGGTTGACCGCGATCACCCGATCCCACTGGTCCTCTGTCATCTTCACCAGCTGGGCGTCGGCGGTTATGCCGGCGTTGTTAACCAGCACGTCGATGGTTCCGAACCGCTCCATGGCGGCATCCACCATCCTCTGGACACTTTCAGAGTCGGTCACGTCCACCATTGTGGCCATGGCTTCGCCGCCCGCATCGACAATGGCTAGGGCAACCTCTTCAGCGCTCTGTCGGTTGATGTCGCAGACCACTACCCTTGCGCCCTCTTCCGCAAAAAGAAAAGCGGCTTCTTTGCCTAAACCCCTTCCGGATCCTGTGACTATTGCAACCTTGCCGTCAAGTCGCATTCTCTTCTGCTCCTCCCCGCAATCCGCAATATTCCGGTACTACGGTATCTTCCGTGCCTCGCTGTGTCATTGGAGCGGAGTACACAGACTCTGAATTGATGGTAATGATAATAGGTTACGGGGAAGTTACAGACGGGTAACAACTTTTCGTGCCCTGTTCCCGATTGAGCGTCTTTGGAATAGGGCTTCAAGATGTGGCAAGCTACAGGCATGCTAAGTAACTCCCAATAGTTTTTTGCGGCCTGCCATATCATGTCTGATAGGTGTAGACACGTCTTTGCACCGATGTCGCAGTGCGGTAATTGGTTCGCATTTGTGCATCGACAACGTACGCATCTTGGCCTAAGCCATAGACGCCCGCAGCATTGAGCCACGCCGGGATATGATTCACGGGGCAAAGCCAGGGTAGATGGCGTAATCGAAATCCCGGTTCGACGCTTGCGGGCAACCATCTTCTTTACAACGACGAAAGCGATGCGCATAAGATCCGTGTGAGCGCTCCAGCAGTTTATGCATTCAACGCACCCATATGAAAGGGCGACTTGGGCCTGCCTTCAAGGAATGTGTCTATTATTTAGTCGCTTTTCGGGCGCGGGTGTCTAAGTTTTAGACTGGTCTGCAGAACCTGCTCGCCCCCGCGGCGAACCTTACGCCGCACGGCGCTTTCCTAGGCTTAGGAGTCTCCCAGACAGCGACAGTACAACTCGGGGATCGCGCAGAGATTTGTTGCGGTCTACTTAGGTGGGCCGAAGCGGATTGGAAGGGATATGCGCGAAAAGTCGCATCAGCCGATTTTCAGCATACAGGTCCATGCTTTTCGGAGCAGGGCTAGTTCGATCAATGCTTGAAGAACTACAGCGCGAGCACGCTCGTGGCCTCGCAAGACTCTAGCGCTTACGACAACCGCAGCCTTGATTGGCAACACTGAACTGCCGGACATGAGGAATGCTGTCCCCGCATCGTCTACTTTTTTATGTATGCAGTGCAGAATGAAGCAGGTGGAAAGAGGCCTCGCGTTTTAGCCTTTGTGGAGCCTCGCCGCTTCCCAATGTGGCTGGCTTTCCCAGCCTCAGAGTATTCCGACTATCACCGCAGCGCCTTCCTCTTCGTTTTCCCACCGCACGGCGACCTGCTGAGTCGATCTGTTCCAGATTGGCGGGCTATGCTGGGCTTTTAACGGGCCCCAAGCGCCAAGATGATCCAAGTATGTGTCAGCATTCCATGAAGGGAGCGGCAAAGATGGGGCCGACGCCTGTATTAGCTGTTGAAGCCGGAACGCTTTCTTGGGCGACTTTCGGATTCGTCAGCCTGCACCAGGCTGAACAGGCCTTCAATGTATCGGTACCCCCAGAACGTCCCCTGGGCTATCATGAACCGGATCTCTCCGGGAGAGGCCCATTTCACCTCGCTCACTTCCTCAACCTGCAGCTTGCAATCTTCTATGTTGATGCTTTGTCGGATGATCCAAATGTCACAGAAACAGTCTGCCCTCTTCTCTGTGAAGGCAAGCCGGGCCTTACCCATGTCGGCCCTGACTCCGATCTCCTCATACAGCTCTCTTGCGCACGCAGCGGCGCTGTTTTCCCCGGCAAGCGCCGATCCGCCGGTCGTGGCCCAGATGTTAGGCGCCGCCTCGACAGATGCTGCACGCTTCTGGATCAGGAAGTTGCCTTCACTATTCACCAACCATATGTGGACAACAACATGATACTCTCCGGCCTCAAGTCCCTGCCCTCGCACTGCAGTCTTGCCAACCTTCTCTCTGTTGGAGTCATATACATCCCATAATTCCACAAATGCGCCCCGCCTCTCAAAACAGACTGCAACTACTCTACCACAATTGGCCCCCCACGTCAGGGCTGCGGCATTGCAAAGCCTGCTGACGAAAGTTCCTCCTAGTCGTTTTTGCCGGCTCGGGGGCAAAAGCGAAGTCATCAGGATCACCATACAATACCCTCAGCTCCAACCCTTCAGGGAATGTTACTTCAAGACGCCCACCCGGATACTTGTGGGCAACGGGAGACGCGTCCGGAGCCGTGAAGCCTACAGACAAGGCAATAGCATATCGCAAATCCCTTTCCAGCCGGAAGTGGTATATGTACTCTTCAAGCGAAACCACCTCGTACACATTTCAAAGCAGAATGTCGCTGCGAATGTAATCCTCCCAATCGACAGACTCCGGCGTGTTTTTCTGCCCAAGCTCGAGTAGGTAGTGAGTGAGGTCCACAATGTAGTAGTATGCTTCGTGCTTGATGGGGTTGAAACCATGACCTGCCGATTTCCTGTCTAAGAATACAAACCCTGCCCTTCACAATCATCCTTGAGAAGATGGTTGATCCAGCTAGACGTCGAGGCACAGCGGCCACAGTCGATCCTTACTACGTGATAATCTGGCTTGTGATGCTCCCGCCTTATCCCCGATTCCCATAATCTGTATAATGCCGGTGGCGAACGTAGAATTCCTCACCTGAGAGAGCTGGATCGCCTCGTACAGGGTCCCGATGAATTCACAGGCACCCACACCATACACACCATCATGGACCTTCACTTCGAACTGGGCATCATGTCGAAGCTCGCGGGTATCGCAGTCCGTAAGAAACTGAGCAGGCAGGCCTCGCGGAGTCTGTTGAGCTGCGGGCGGCAATCCACGCCCAATGTCCAAGACGGCAGCAGCACGAATAACGAAACGCTGTTCTCGCAAGAATCTCCTAATTCCTCAACACACTCCTCTTTTTGTCATCTTAGGCTCTCCGCAGAGCCCTCATCTTACTTACCGACCGTCGTCTGCCGGCCTGACGCCGGGCTTTCACTTGCCAGCCACCAAAAATACCCTCTTCTTGGTCTCGGGATCATTGTCAAGTGGCGTCCCAAAATCCGCTGCGTCAACGCATCTCACGCTACTGAACCCTGCATCCTCCAAAGCATGCTTGACCTCTTTCAGAGGAAACGCTGTCTCAGACACGAACTCCTCAAACCTATCGTACCTGCCATCCTGCGCCCTCACAAACCCCGACAACTTCATGAAGGCTCGCCTGTTCACAGAGTCGTAGATCGATCTCATCACGATCATTGATTCCTCATCGTCCTGAACCGAAACCCCATTCCAGTCGCTCCTGAATGCCAGATCCGTATTGAGGTCGAAAAGAAACCATCCATCGTCGGCAAGAGACCGATAGATACACCGAAAACAAGCCGAAAGGGCGTCGATGTCGGGAAGATGGTTGAGAGAGTCATATGTCGAAACGGCCAGGCCATAACCTGCGCCCACATCGAAGCTCATCGCGTTAGCCTGAACCAAGCGCGCCTTGCCGGTCTCAATCCACTCCGCCGCCGCGGCGCGGGCATGAGCGAGCATGTGCTCGGAAAAATCCACACCAGCGACGCTGAACCCGCGTTCGAGGAAGTAGAGGGCAAGCTGCCCGGTGCCACAACAGACATCCAGGATCGACTTGTTGCATCTTCCTATTGGCGTCGCGGCGTAGAACGACTCTATCTTGGGTGCCAGCTGCCGCGCAAACCAAGTCCACTTCTTCTCATACACCTCTGCGAATACTCGACCATACGGCGTCCCGCTTTGCATAGCTGCGCTTCCTCCAATCTTACTGCGACCGGATTTGCCCGAACACAATCCCTCGCAGGCTACCCTATTCCCCTCCTGAGCACGTTCGGGGCCCGCCACAGTATGTGCCGGCAACACGAAATCGGCTATGTCACAGTTTTCTTAATGGACAAGGCATCTTCTTTGATCGCCGCTCGTTTTTGTCGGTTTAGAGAATGAACCTCGACGCCACAGCCTGAAAGCCCGAATCGCCCGCATCCCAAATCCTGTATTAGCCCACTCTCCTCACCTTTCAGGCATCATCCTGACGCGCTGGAATATTGCCATGGTGTCGCGGCTAGGCCCTACACCCATTTCGTCTTTGAGCGTCGTCTCGCACCTTTCATACACCCTGAGTGCCATGGACTTGTTGCCCCGCTGAAGGTAACAGAGGATCAGGAGGCGATAGGCCTCCTCCCAACATACATCTTTCGCAATCACCTGCTCACACACGTTGATGCATTCATCAGTCTCGCCGCCTGAGAACAGGAGTCCTGCGAAGCTCTGAGCTGAGCGAAGATACAGAGCCAAAAGCCGTTCGCGCTCGACCGTCGCCCAGTCCTCATAGAGACACTCAGGAAGAAAGTCCCCTCGGTAAAGGTCGAGGGCGCTCCGATAAAGATCGCGGGCGGCCTCAGGGTCGGTCTCGGCGAGACGCCTCGCTTTTATGGTCAGGCTTTCGAATTCATCCGCATCCACCCAACATCCTGAGTGCGGGTTAAGCCAATAGAGCGGCCCCTCGCGGGTAACACAGAATGAAGTGAGCCGCGGAGGCCTGTCGGGTTCGAGCACGTTGAGCATCGTATTGAAGGCCACTTTCAGGTGCCTAGCAGCAATGTCCGAATCGAGCCCGGGCCAGAGCGCATCGAGGATTCGGTCCCTGTGGAGGAATGCCTTTCTGTTTACTACGAGCAGCTGGAAGAGGCTTCGCGCCTTCTCCCTTTGCCACTCTCGGTTGGAAACCTCCTCTGTGCCTCTATAGAGCGCAAACCTGCCGAGTGTCCTAATGTGAAGAGTGTAACCAGGATGGTATTCCAGTTCCGGAAGGCCAGTCACTGATCTGATCCAATCCACGTGTTCCCTGTCGACGCCGAGGCGGCTCGCCTCTATGAGCAATGGCGCCAACGCCCCTAAGTCTGGCGGACCGAAAAGCGTCCTCTTGGTGAAGAGAAACTCGTAGCTGTGGGATTTCACATCTCTGAAAAGGATCTCAAGGATCCCCGTCAAACGCTCCTCGTTCTCCTGGCCGCGCAGGGCCAATACTGCAAGCCACATGCTGCAGACAGTTGCGCAGTATTCATCGCCACACCTTGCAAATGTTTCATCGGCCGTTTCCAGCCAGGCGCGGGCCTGCAGGTCATTGCCTGACGAGGCCAGACCCGAACCCACGCCGAGCTGAACGAATCCGGCAAGCCATTCATCACCGGCTGCCTGGCATATCTCCATCGCTTCCCGGGCTTCTGTCTCTGCCAGCGCCGCCTCGCCCCTTGCGGCATGGAGCAACGCAAGGCCCATGAGGGGTTCGGCCCGTCCCCGAACCACCCCTATCTCATCCGTAATCTCCAGTGCCCGCCTGTAGCACTCCTCTGCATCAGGGGCGCCTAAATACGGGCTTATATAACATGCATGACCAAGGCGCATGTAGCCTACGGCTTCGACAAAGGGAGCTTTGAGGTCGCGTCCGAGGGCTATTCCAGCCTCGGCGCAACTGCGAGCGGCATCGCCTTCGCCTATGAGTGAGTAGATCAGCGAGAGAAGGAGCTGTGTTTCTCTGTGTGACCGGGAAGGCCTGAAAGATCCGCTCTCCTTGTCTACCCTGCGGCGCAGGGAATCGAGGGCAGACGAGAGCCTACCGGTTCGAAGGTGAACCCTTATGTCCAGTTCGTCCTCCATTGCCTGGTTTATCAGCTGTTCGGCAGAGCGCGCGAATTCGACAGCGGCCTGAATTTGACCTTCATTTGTCTTAGTTTCAGCCATCATCCTGAGAAGGGCGGCCTGTTCCAGCCTGTCATCGGAAGCGACGAGTCCAAAAGCCTCCGAAAGCAGTTCCTCGCTCTTTGCGGGCTGGACTGTATCGAGATAGATCATTGCTTTCCCCTTGAGAGCACGCACCCTTCCAGTATTGTCGGATTTGGCTGCAAAGATCTCATCGGCCATGGAATACCATGACAGGGCGTTCTGGTAGTCGCTGGTCAACCTGTAAACGTCAGCTCTGTAAACCAATAGGTCAGGATAGGCCTCCAGGACAATTCCGGGAAGATCGCTGAGCCTCGCAGCGAGAGCATCATATCTCCCACTCGTCACAAGTTCAGGCGCCACGTTCGACAGGCGTTGCGCCGCGGCGTTCCAATCGTCCGCTGCAAGCAGGCAATCCACTGCCTGCAGGCTCTGGCCTCTTTCTCCATAGTAATCGGCCGCCCTCTGGTTCGCTGCCGCCCACCTTCCTGGATCCTTCCGACAGATCCGGCGCAGATGTTCCCTGAGGAGGTTGTGGAACCTGTACGCCCCTGATCTTGTCGAGTAGACGAAGAGTCCGCTGGAAGACAACCCGGCAAGGATGCTGTCGCTGTCGTCCCTGCCCGAGACGTGGTTGCAGATAGCCGGATCCAGTTCGTCAAGGACTGAGACGTCAATGAGGAATTCCACTACATGGGGCGCCTGTTTCACGAGGACCTCCTGGGCGAGGTAGTCGAAGACGCTGGTCAGCGAGGCGGCCGGCCTGGTGATAAGGTCTTCGAATGATGCTCCTTCGCGCAGAGCGTGCCACGTCATCTCCAAGGCAATGATCCATCCTTCGGTGCGTTCGGATATCGCAGTTAGCTGATGGGGGGTGATCAAATAGTCATAGACTCCGGTGAACAAGGCGGATATCTCTTCGTTGGTGAAAGCCAGGTCGGCCTCGGTTATCTCCAGCGCTTCGCCTTTCACGCGCCATCTGGCCAGTGAACCAAAGGAGGGGCGCTCCCTGGTCGAAAGGACAACGTGAAAGTGAGGCGGAGCGGTGTTGATCAGGCGTTCGACAAGTTCGTTGACTTCGGGATTCCCGCCCACTAAATGGTAATCATCGATGACCATGACAGAGTCGTCGTCGATCATATCGAGGATATCGTTTGCAAGAAGATCGATAGCATCGCGCCGCACCACAACGTCGTATCGTTCCTCCAGCATCGACAAGGACCGCCCCCCGATGGCGGGCCACAAAGCGCGGAGGGACCAGATGAGATGGGCCATAAAGACATTGGGGTCAGCATCTTCGCCGCTGACGCTGTACCATGCAGCAGGCGTGCGATTTTGCGCGAGGTAGGACGCGAGAGCGGTGCTCTTCCCATATCCCGGGCCGGCTTGGACAATAGTTACACGGTAGGAGGCAATGCCTTGAAGGGCCTCAATAATTTTAGGCCTGTTCAAGAGTTTCTTTCTTGGTAACGGCGGCACGAATTTGGTTCGAACTATCGGGGGGCTATAGACCATGTCGCTTCTGCGCCGGCAGCTGCCGCTGCAGACGCCGCTTTCCTCCTCGCACCCGTTTTTCCGTTCTAACGCGCTCTGTCTTCTTCCAACGGCAGCCGCCCGCGCCCAGCGGGACCAGGAAGGGTATTCAGGCCATATTGAGCGGGCTATTCCCAGCAGCCCCTCGCTCCCGCCTAGCAGGGCACAAGAGCCGCAATCTTCGACTGGCTCGGCAGTAAACTGGCAGCGCCAGGCAACAAGTTGATTGATTCTTTTCAGGGCCTCGCAAGTCCTTCTTCTTGGCATTTACAGTGCAGAACGCCGGCGCATCGTCCTGAAGCTGGAATCCATGGAAGAGCGATCTGCTGTCGGCTCGAAACGCTCCGTCGACTATGGTGCGCTATAGGCAGTAGCCAGAGCCAATGGCAGAATCGACGGGGGAAAACCTACTTCGAAAGGAACATGTCAGGCCCCTGCGGGCCAGGGCGTGTCTATGCCAGAGTTAGAGGCACCGACACCGCCATACGGGCCGAGCGCGTTCGTCGCGTGACTTTTTATCCTCAGTCTTTACTTTGCCGAACACGAACTCTCCTCGCTGCCCTGTCTGATTTCGTTTGAGCTCCGTATTATGAAGGGAGGACATGGGCCATGAATGATGGACACAACGGCTTTGAGCAAATGACCAAGTTCTTCGATAGAAGAGTTGAAACGTATGAGGCGCACATGCAGGAGATAATGCCGACCTTCCATGAATTCTACTCTGTTGCCAACCAGGTCCCTGTCCATCCCCGGCCTCAGGTGCGGCACGGGATTGGAGCTCGATTTCGTTTTCCAGAGGGCGCCAGGATCATGGCCGTCGTATCTGTAACACGCCACGCTCCAAATCAACCTGCCCGTTATGGCGTACCCTCGATAGGCCGCGTTCACGCCTACTACATCCTGGCATAACACCGATTGGTCTAGAACCAGTTGCATCGGTATGCTTCCATCGGTACTCCACTCGGGGCAAGAAACTGCCTCTTGACAACTCCACTCCTCTGGTGTTAAATAGTACGAAACTGAATCATGTGTGGATGAAAAGACTTTGATGGGGAAGATCGCCGCAGAAAAACCATCCCATAGCGAGCGGGGGAGAGTGAAAGCCCTGCGGGAAGGATGTGGCGAGTGGGCCCCGGAGTCGCAGGCCGAAAGGCGCACAATGCGTGCGTGGAGCCTAGTAGGCTGAGCCGGAAGCCCCCGTTATCGGGCAGGGGCATCGCCTTCACCGAGATGGAGGCCGCGCCCTGGATAAGTGGGATAGGTTATCCTATCCAATTAGGGTGGCACCACGAGATTTGAGCTCGTCCCTTGGCGGACGGGCTTTTTTGCGTACCGTCGAAGCCCGAGGCATCGCGGCTCTCAATGTGGTTGTCCCCGAGCGCAGCCCTCTGGCCCTGGCCGCGTGGCCAGGCTGAAAGGTGCGACAGCATCGGCTTTCATCCAACTGACCAGTCAAGCAGGAAAAAGGAGGCCACTACCATGATTAAGAGTTCTAGAGGCAAAATGAAGATCATCTGCCTTGCCGTGGCGGCGGCACTGTTGCTTACAGCCGCAACAGGGCTGGGCCGATCGGCAAAGCTCACTCCCATCAAGATAGGGGCTGCAGGGCCTTACACCGGCGATGTGTCCAAGATCGGGCTTGACGGATTGAACGCCATAAGGATGGCCGTGGATGAGGCGAATGCAGCAGGCGGAATCGGGGGGCGCAAAATCGAGATAGTGGAGGCAGACGATGCAGCGGACCCGTCCAAGGCGATTCTGGTAGCGGAAAAACTCGCGATGGACCGTTCAGTCATCGGTGTTATCGGGCCCATGAACAGCGCCACCGCCCAGGCAGCCCTCCCAACGTATCAGAGAGCAGGCCTTGCCGTCATAAGCCAGTCGGCAACGAATCCCGACTTGACTGAGATGGGCTACACGGTGATGCACAGGATCTGTCCGCGCGACGATGCTCAGGGGCCGGCTTCAGCCCGCTTCATAATAGAGGTCCTAAAGGCAAAGACGGTATACATCATAGATGACAAGACCACCTACGGCCAAGGCCTTTCAGACCAGGTGGAACCGGCCCTCAAGGCTGCAGGCGTTAGGGTTCTCCGAGGGCAGATATCCATGGAGGACAGGGACTTCTCCCCCATCCTCACCCGGGTCAAATCATCCGCGCCCGATTTGGTCTACCTCGGCTTGGCCAACCCCGCACAGGCGGCTAGCTTGATCAAACAGGCCGCGGGCCTCGGACTCAAGCCGGTATTTATGGGCGGCGACGGGCTAAAAGAGAGGGACCAGCTGATCGACGGCGCAGCAGGGCTTGCCGAAGGAATGTATGTCACCTCCATAGGCCGAGACATCAGGGAGGTTCCTGAAGCCCGCGACTTCATCCGGAAGTTCGAGTCGAAATACGGGGCCCTGAGCGTCTTCGGCGGGCAATCGTACGAGGCCGCCAATATTCTGATAGATGCGGCCAGGCGAGCCCATTCCGACCCGATGAAGATAACCCGGGCCAATGTCCTCGCAGCGCTGGGCAAGACCCGCGGCTACAAGGGCATCCTCGGATTCCCGATAAGTTTCGACTCAAAAGGCGATGTGGTGGGAGCCAGCATCTTCGTCTATCAGGTGAAGGGCAAAGAGTTCGTGCCTGTGAAGGAATACCCTGCGACGGTGCGAGCCAAGTAGGCCGACGCTACGCTCGTCCTCAAAGGTTAGCCCAAGGGCCCAATTCCGTAAAACGCGGCGTCCGCAAAGCTCAATTGAGGTGAATTTCATGGAACAGTTTCTGGCTCAAGTTCCGCAACAGATAGTAAACGGGATCACGCTCGGGAGTGTATACGCCCTCCTCGCCCTGGGCTACTCCATGGTTTACGGGGTTTTGAAGATGCTCAACTTCGCCCACGGTGACGTCTTCATGGTCGGGGCCTTCGCGGGCTGGGCAGTCCTCTCCCTCTTCGAACAGAATGGGCTCATAGCCATGCCCGCTCTGGCTCTGGCTGCGATGGCGCTGGGGGCTATAGTCGCGACCGCTCTTCTCGGCGCGGCAATTGAACGGTTCGCTTATAGGCCGCTCCGGGGCGGTTCTCGCCTCGCCCCCCTCATCTCAGCCCTTGGCGTTTCCATCATTCTTGAGAACGCAGCGATGCTCCTCACGTCTGGGAGGGCCAAGACTTTCCCGACTGAGCTCTTGATCCCACAGGACATGGTCGTCCACGTCGCAGGCGCGGCCATCTCTGCGACACGTCTCGCCATGTTGGGCACGTCCATCCTGGCCATGGTCATCCTCGATGCCGTGGTGCTGAAGACTAAGTTCGGCCGGGCGATGCGAGCGACGAGCCAAGACGCGGAGGCGGCGGAATACATGGGAATCCGAACGTCGCTGGTTATATCCGCCACATTCATGCTCGGCTCGGCCCTAGCGGGGCTGGCGGGGGTGATGATAGGCCTGTATTACACCCAAGTAGATTTCATGATCGGGTTTTCGGCAGGAATGAAGGCCTTCACCGCGGCAGTATTGGGGGGAATAGGGAGCTTCCGTGGAGCTGTAGTAGGAGGACTCCTGCTCGGGCTGGCGGAAAGCTTCGGGGTGCTGATCGCGCCCCCGGTCTACAAAGACGCCATCGTCTTTGCCGTGCTAATACTCACCCTCATCCTCCGCCCCCACGGACTCTACGGTAAACCCCAGCAAGCCAGGGCGTGAGGAGCAAGCACGATGGCCAACCGATGAGGCAACGGTATACAATCACTAATCTGAAAGGCGGCATAGCCGATGTCCAATGAATGCGTGAATACCACTGAAAAGCACCCCCACAGCGCATCGCTCCGGCAAACAGAAGCCGAGCAGGCGCAGGTGGCACCGGAAGCGGCCACTCGGGCGTCAAATTCCGCCAAGGCAGCCGATGGGCCCAATCTCGCCGGCGGACTGCTTCGAATCGGACTTTTGGAGCGGTTGGGCCTGTGGCAAAGCGGACGCGTCCCGATCGAGCGCGCCCTCGTCTTCTTGGGCTATGCCGTCCTCTTGCCCGTCCCCTTGATAACGAAGAACTACTACCTGATGCGTGCCGGAGGGTCTGTCGGCATATACCTGATGCTGGCAGCGGGGCTTTCCATCGTGGCGGGACAGGCAGGCCTCCTCGATCTGGGCTATGCGGGATTCTACGGGATCGGAGCATATGTATACGCGCTGCTCGCATCCCCCCAGTTCGGGATACACATGCCCTTTTTCGTGGCAGCCGCGGCATCTGTGGCGGCGGCGGTGATCGCGGCATTTGCCGTGAGCCTGCCGACCCTTCGTCTTCACGGTGACTACCTGGCCATGGTTACCTTGGGGTTCGGCCAGATAGTCCGTATACTCCTGAACAACATGGATCGCCCTATCAACATCACAGGCGGCCCAAACGGGATAGTCGCAATAGATCCGCCGCACATCTTCGGCTCGTCTTTAGCGTCAATGGAATCGCAATACATTCTCATCTGGATTTTCGCCGCGGCGGTGCTGATAGGCATATCGAGGCTCGCAGGTTCCAAGGTGGGCCGGGCATGGAATGCGCTGCGTGAGAACGAGACTGCCGCGGAATGCATGGGCGTGAACGTGAGGAAATACCGAGTGTCGGCCTTCGCAGGCGCTGCAGCAATCGCCGGACTTGCCGGAGCACTCTTTGCTTCCTGGCAGGGGGCGGTCTTTCCTCAGAATTTCACTATGAGCGAGACCATCGCCCTCTACTGCATGCTCGTGCTGGGCGGGACTCGAAGCGTGCCAGGGATAATGCTGGGAGTGCTGCTTCTTCAGGTGCTGCCCGAGGTTCTTCGCGCATACAGCGTCTATCGGATGCTCATATACGGCTTCGCCCTGGTACTGCTCGCGATCTTCCGCCCCCAAGGCTTGATCGCCACAGGCGAAAGACTGGTCGGGGTCGACCCGACCCAAGCACATGGCGCACACCCTGGCCCAGGTATATGTCTGGGCACAAATGCGAACGCAGGTCTTGCCGAAAGAACAACAGATGATGCCGTGTCTGCTTCATCCTGCCCCATACCCGATAATGGCGGCGAGCCGGAAGCTATCCGCAGCGCGAGCACATCGGCGTCGCCAGGGCAAGCCACAGTTCTCGAGGTTACGGGGTTAAGCTGCCGTTTCGGGGGAGTGCAGGCTCTTTCGGATGTGAGTTTCACGGTCAAGCGCGGCGAAATCCTCGGGATAATCGGTCCAAACGGAGCGGGTAAAACGACCCTTTTCAACCTGATTACAGGCCTTGCGAACCCAAGTGCGGGCGACATCAGACTGTACGGGCAATCGATCGTAGGCAAATCCCCGCACGAAGTGGCAGCGATGGGAGCGGCGCGGACGTTTCAGAATATAAGGCTTTATGAAACACAAACCGTCCTCGAGAACGTCCTCGCCGGACGCCACCTGAAGCAAGACGCACACCTTTGGGAGGTGCTTTTCAGGACAAAGTCCCATGTTCGCAAGGAAGAGGAGGACATCTTGTGCGTAAGGCACATCCTTTCGGACATGGATTGCGGCCTCGAGAAGCGGGAATCTGACATCGTTGCAGAGCTTTCATACCCTGACAAACGCCGAGTGGAGATGGCCCGAGCGCTGGCCACAGGTGCGAAGTTCATCCTCCTCGACGAACCTGCCGCCGGGATGACGTCGGAGGAGATCGCGGCGATGGCGAGAGAGATCGTGGCGCTTCGGGACCGCGGCTACACCATCGTCGTTATCGAGCATCACATGGACCTGATCGCGTCGGCGTGCGATAGGGTGATCGTTCTGGACCACGGCGAAAAGATAGCTGAAGGTTCATGCAGCGAAGTGGCAAAGGATCAGGAGGTCATCCGCGCCTACTTTGGCAGTTCCGCGGCGCCAGATCGAAAGCCGGCTGAAACCTTGGCATCGAATGCCATGTCGACGTCGTCAGCTGCTACGTCGGGGCTTCCCACGCCCCTCCTCGAGCTGATAGATGTCAATTCATCATACGGCCCCGCAGTGGTCCTGCAGGGTGCAAACCTCTACGTCAATCCCGGCGAAGCAGTGGCGCTTTTAGGAGTGAACGCTGCAGGCAAGAGCACCCTGCTAAAGACTATTGCAGGAAGGCTCCGCCCCACTCGGGGGGAGATCCGGTTCATGGGCGAGCGGATAGACGGACGGGAAACCAACGAGATCATCAGGATGGGCATGGGAGTTGTGCCGGAAGGACGAAGGGTCTTTCAGGAACTCACGGTGATGGAGAACCTGGAAGTGGCGGCTGATGCCTTAGGCGACCCGGAAGGGGCCCGGGAGGGCATCGACCAAGCGCTCTCCCTCTTCCCTGTCCTGGCAGACAGGAGATCACAGCTCGCCGGAACCCTGTCCGGGGGCGAACAACAGATGCTGGCCATTGCAAGGGCTCTCGTCACATCGCCCCGCCTCATATGCATGGATGAACCCTCCATGGGGCTAGCACCTATAATGGTGGAAAGGGTTATGGGGGCCATTGCCGAGATAAACCGGGCTGGAACCGCGGTTCTTCTGGTGGAGCAGAACGCGAAGGCCGCTCTTTCAGTTGCGGACCGAGCCTACATTCTCAAGGACGGCAGGACATCGGCGCCTTCCAATCCGAACCAGATTCTGTCGGGCGAAGCTGGAAAGGTTGCAAGCATATTTTGATTGATCCAAGAAGCAGGGCTATCTTTGCAGACCGCCCTGCTTCACTCTCCCTTTTCAAGAGAAACTTGTGTGAATCTCTCTCGCGCAGCGCCGACGCGCTACTCTTCTTGCGCACTCGCTTGTACGTGCCGTACAACAGCTTCGGCGATCCCCTGCATGATTGGACTCTCATACATCTCGATTTCGCCCCTATCGGCTGCTTCAGATAGAGCGGGATCGATAGGCATTTCCCCGATGAACGGAATTCCCATTTCAGCGGCAAATCCAGCGCCTGCCGGCTTCCCAAAGGGATACATCGTTTCGCCGCATCCAGGGCACTTGATGTAGCTCATGTTCTCGATAAGCCCGATTATGGGTTTGTCCATCATCTCGGCCATGTTCACCGCTTTGCGAACGACGAGAGCCGCTACGTCCTGCGGGGATGAAACCGTTATCAGCCCCTCGACCGGTATCGACTGCATGACTGAAAGCGGAATGTCGCCCGTTCCCGGCGGAAGGTCGATTATCATGAAATCGAGATCACCCCAGCTAACGTCTGTCCAAAACTGCTTTACTGCTCCGGCAAGAAGAGGACCGCGCCATACTACTGGCCTGTCTTCCCTGTCCAAAAGCAAGTTGAGGGAGACTATCCTAATCCCCAGCCTCTCTGTTTGCGCCGGAAAGAGCCCTGTCTCCGCAGAATCAAGTTTGCCATGAACACCGAACATCTTGGGTATGCTAGGGCCGGTAATGTCTGCGTCCATTACGCCTACTTTGTATCCCATTCGGGCCAAAGCCACTGCAGTGAGCGCCGTCACTGACGATTTGCCTACTCCGCCTTTGCCGCTCATTACTCCAATGACATGACGCGTGCTCGAAAGCGCGTTTTGCTCGTATTCTTCCATTCTTCCGTCCTTCTTGCGTCTTTAGTTTCGGTATACCCACCCTCGTGGGGCAGCACAACCAATACTTCAGCCACTATCACCGCTTCCGTAGATCGAGCAATGTCGATCAGTCGGTGCTTTTGGCTGCTGACTCTTCGGCGCCTGAGCGATGCGAGCAACCACGGCGTCCACGCTCTCTTCTGCGCGGACAGTCTTCCCTACCGCCAGGCCCCGAGCATTCTCCGCCTTTCTCGACAAGGTTGGTCCCTCTGCACTCAGGACATGAACCCGATACTGTGCCGTCCTCGGCAGTTACGGTCTCTTCACATTCATCTTTGCTATCGGCGTTTGGGCGACAAACAGGCCAAGCATGCCCACAGTCGAGACAGATGATGGTCGATTGGGCCAGGCAGTATTCACCGCCGGATATCTGCAAGATCAAGCCTTCTGTGAGAGCCTTCGCCACTTTCCAGCGGGCAGACGAGAGTATCCTCTGGAATGTGCCTCTCGAGATATTCATTCTGTCTGCACACTCTGTCTGTTCGCAGCCTTCCAGATCCTTGAGGCGAATAGCTTCCATCTCATCCACTGTCATATCGATTCGTTCATCTGCCCCACGATGAGCACGGCATTCCGGCCAGTTGCCACACGGGCAAAAGGTTCTTACAGGAGGGATCATCTCCACACATCTCACCTTGGGAGGTCTGCCCATGTTCTCGCCACTCTTAAGATGCATTTGTGAAATCGCGCACATTCCACAAGGATACTACATGCATTTTGTGCATATGTCAATAACATCGAGCAAGTATATGCACGCTGGTTCTAGTTTTGCTGGCAGGACGCGACGTGATTCCATTTTGGTAGGCGGCAGCGAGCCCTAATCCGGGTTGGATGAGGTCTTGTTAATTGAAGCTCGTGCCTTGCACAACGGGCCTCAAGTCCCTCTTCGCGGATAATCCTGAGGCTTTCGTACAGGGCGAGCAGTGAGGTGGCAGTCTCCTTCGCCCAGTGGCTGTGAGCATGGCAATGTCCAGATACCAGCGGTCTTCCGCGACCTGAGGATCCCACCGGGCAATCGCCTATGGTAATAGGCGCAAGCTCTGACGGGTACAACAGACACTTCTGTGTTCCGGTGTAGCGGCGTCCGCTCCACATCCTACATTATGTCAGCCGTGCGCTAACCGGACAGCCCCTTTACGCAGGCGAAGACCTGATCTTCTTGTTCGATGAAGCCTACCAGGGATCTTTTCATGCCCGTGGACCAGCGTTAACACCCCCTAGCGACTGAAGGCAGAAGCTGCATCGAGCCGTGCATTGCTAAAGCTCCGTATATTTCCTGGCATTGCCCTTTGCCTTGTTAGCGGGATAATGCTCGGCGTTGAGCTTCATCTTCTCTGCAGCCACTTCATCAAGGTCAATTCCAAGTTCGTTGGCGAGGAATAGAAGGTATATGTAGTCTGTTTGGCAATCGAAAAGTTCATAGTTCGGCAGTCAAAAAGTGCATAGGCTACCACCACGCCCGGGGTCGGATCTCAGGGCCCTATTGGGCCGGG
>Ga0116167_1002230_pt1 | contig 16737 bp, 15 predicted proteins | sample AD_JPNMR3_MetaG_FD_89794 | JGI IMG/M metagenome (GOLD analysis project Ga0116167, IMG submission 89794) | Active sludge microbial communities of municipal wastewater-treating anaerobic digesters from Japan - AD_JPNMR3_MetaG | ecosystem: Engineered > Bioreactor > Anaerobic > Digestate | place...
ATGGCATTCAAAGTGGGACTGATATTGTTATGGAAGCGCTGGTTATGTGCTTGGAAAGTATGTTGGATGAGGAGGTGTTCCATGTTTGATATGGACAGAAACTCGTTATTGAAGTTGTCCGTTTCGCAGTTGCTTGACATTCTGCGTCGCCTTGGCGCATCGCCGCGTGGGGCGCGGACAAAGAAGCAACTAGTCGATCGCGTCATGTTGGAATTGCGGGTTCGCCGCGATCTGGCGGCGATTAGGGACGGCGCCAAGCCGTAGAGACGTTTAAGGCTGTTAAAGGTCATCTTGAAGATGCGCGAGAATCGCTTGACGAAAAACCGAATCTTAAGGCGTATGTAACATATTGGGAATCGGGTCTTGGTAATGTGGAGGAAAAGCAATGAACGTCGTTGTGTTCTGCGTGTCTTGCCTTGTGGAAATGGAGTTTGAGATTGACGAGAAGGAGAATATATTGTATTGTCGATGCCCAAACTGCGAACGCGAAATGCGACAACTGGCATTCGAGGCCGCCTATGAACCGCCATGTGATGACCCTGTCAAATGCGAATACAAGGAGGACTTCCAATGAGCGAAATTGATGTCCGGTGTCCCGAATGCGGGGAACCGCTCCTGGTTGAAACTGTGATGCACGAAACAGATGTCATTGTGCTATACGTCAACCCGTGTGAAGAGTGTTTACACCGTGTGTTCATTGAAGAGTACCGAGAGACATTATCAGACCGAGAAAGGAATTGGAGATGAAAGATAGAACGCAATATATTGGGGCATCCGACCTGGCCGCCATCTGTGGCATCAGTCGGTTTTCGTCCCCGTATGACGTTTGGCTTGCAAAAACGGCCAACATCACACGGGAAGACAATGAGGCCATGAAGCTAGGCCGCGAGATAGAAAACGTTGTGCTCGACGTTGCCGACAAGCATGAGGCGATCGGTCCGATTGTGTCACGTCAACCTTCTTTTCCTGTTGATTGCGGATTCCCGCTTGTTTGCCATCCTGATGGCGTCAATGCCAGCGGGGAACCCGTTGAGGCGAAGACGTCTGGCCTGGTCGGCGTGTCGCCGTTCGACTGGTCGGAGCCGCCGCCAGAATATCGCGTTCAGCTACTAGCACAGATGTATGCCACGAAGGCGGATATCGGACATTTGATTGCCCTGGTGGCTGGTCGTGGCATTGTTGTGTTTCACATTGAACGTGACGATGTGTTGCTAGAGGCGGTGCTCGATGAAGCAAGACGGTTCTGGCAATGTGTTATCGAGAGGCGGCCTCCCGATGCCAAGCCACTCGATGATACGATTCTGCGGGTTCGTCGTGCACATCGCGAGGTTGTCGTTGACACAGATGAGGCATATGGATTAGTATCTCGATACATGGACGTTCGGGAGGAACGACTAAAGCTTGAGAAGGAGGAGGAACAGTTAAAGAAGAACATCATGGCGTTGGCGCTCGATGCCGACCGGGTGCGCGTGCGAGATTACAACGTTTACTATAAGATGCAACAGAGGCGTAGTGTTGACGTATCGTTGTTGCGTGAGCGGTTTCCGTTCGTGTACAACGACGTCTTGAGGACTACAGAATCATTGCGTTGTGACGTAAGGAGGATCGTGCAATGATTTGTGGAGTTGACAAAAGCGTTTATCAGCGGGCGTGTGAGTCTAATGGCATCCCTGTGGAGCTGTTTGAAGCGTCCTGGTCGTCGGCCCTGCAGCAATACGCTGGCGTTGCCACACAGGATTCGATAGCGCGCTGTGTATCGGATGCCGCTGTCCTGGGTGTGCTACCGTCGTTACAGCAGGCGTTGCCTGTACCACGGCGCGATAAAACGCGCGGCATTACGGAAGTGCAGTGTTTCGTCACCGCGCGCGGCATGATGGCGATCATGTCACGCTCCGAACAACTCATCGATATCGACGTGCAGCTTGTCCACGTCAAAGACAGCTATGAGCTTAAGGAAGATGGCGTATTCGTGCATCGGTACGATCCGTTCGACCCGGAAAGGGAGATCGTCGGCAACAAAGATATCAAGGGGGCGTACATCAAGTTTTTGTTCCGCAACGGGCATGTTAAGTACCATTTCCTTAGCGTATCCCGAATCGAGAAGGCAAGGCAATGTGCACGTCGTGATGAGATATGGAACCAATGGTATAGAGAGATGTGCATGAAAACCATCATACGCGATGCGTTTGCACGTGGCGTTGTTCCGATCGAGCCGGTCATTGCAACAGCCATCCAGCGTGTCATCGACGTCGATGATATCGTGCTCGACAACAGTCCCGATCGTGTAACAATCGGGATTGACAACGGCAACGGCAACGGAAACGGAAATGACCACCAGGCGCCCGCTCCTGCAGGACCTGTGGCCGAATATTCTCAGATGATCAATGATGCCTCGACGATCATGGAGCTGAATCGCATTGTGATTCAACTCAACCGTGATCCAAACGTTCGCAAAGAGGCAAGACAACGGCTGAACAAGTTGGCGGAAGAACGGCGAAGACAGATTGCGGAGGTCGCACAAGATGAGAATCCTGTTTAGTAGAGGTGTCGTACAGAATGGTCGGGTTTTGGGAACCGTTGATGTCTGGGACGTCGTCACATTGGCGTTCCGCGTGCCGTACATCACCGGCATGCGGTACTGGTTATCGGTTGGCGGCTATGCGTATCTCGTTCACGCCATAGCCGATTTCGAGAGAAGTGATGTCGATAGGCGGTCGTGTTTGATTGCCGGGTTCGACAAGATCAGCACACCAGACAACGTCAAGGCGTTGCTGAAGATTATGGGCTACCAGGATGTTGAACCGCCACCGGAACGGCTGTGTGCTACCGCCGACAATGTATTGGCATGGTCGCCGTACTGGCCTGACAATGATTTGATAGCCTCATCAAATGTTGTCTGCTCCCCGGACGAAGTTAACGCCTTGTTGAAACTGTTGGATAAGTTGATACATGGCGGCGACATGTATCGCGAGCTGTTTCTAACGCGGGTTGTGACACTGGCGCGAGAGCACGCGAAACGATAGGACGTCTTTTGCGGGGAACCATATGAGCAGAGATTACGGAGAATTGGCTGATAGTATTGTTGACTATGTCAGCAGATTTGGCCCGCTTCCGGTGGCCACACTTGCCAGGGTTCTGAAAAGACAGGGCTGGGTTATCGAGGCTGCTGTGATGCACAGCTTCTGTCTGGTTGTGACCAGCGATGGTATGGTCACATTCGACGAGATGGTTGATGACCCGGACTATGGCCTGGTGTGCCGCAAAGAGCTTAACCAGTTACGTGCTGAATGTGCTCCGACGTTAGCCGAAATCAGAAGCCGCTGCGATAAGCTGCGTCGTACCAAACAGATCGTTCGATTGAGCAGCAAGCTATGTCCCGACAACAACGACATCGAGTTGCAACTGGCGCAGTTGATCGAATCCGATCATCGCGCCATATGGATGACGGCCAAAGGATTGGCTATTGTTTTGGGTTGCAGGAGGTCTGACATTATCAAGACCAGGTGGTGGCAGACGTATAAGGCAAAGAAGACGGTTTCAAAAGTTGGAGATCAGCAATGCGCAGTATTCCGAAAATAATCTCTGAATCGTTCACGCGGTTAGTTGTCGAGGTTACAACCTGCGCTGTGTCGCTCGGCAGGTTGTTTTCTGGGAGCACGGGTGGTGATATCGATGCATTGTTTGGTTCTGTGCTGGAGCTTTACGGCTATTCTGACGAGGACCTTAACTTCGAGATATTTTCCAGTGGCATCCACAGCGCCTGGATGGTTCGCATGGTGTTTCATTTGCCGGAACCGGACTATGGGTTATGGGGAATAAAGACATCTTCACTTCGTGTAAGACACATTGGCCGGGCGTTGGTGATTTTATTCCAGGATAGCGATGATCCTGTTGTTGAGAGCTTTCAGTATGCGATAAAGAACATTGAATTAACACTAAGGCCGTTTGCAAATGAGGACGTGATCGCTAAAACTATTTGTAGTAGTCACGTCGTGGATGGAGAATCGTGGATTGAGTTCTCGAAAGACGTGATAAAGTTGCGCGATTTCATTGGTGGTTATGGTTCTGCACCCACGCTGCCTTTGCGTAAGCAACTGTTGGTGCCCTACCTTGACAAGGTTATTGAATATTTAGTTTCTATGCCAGAAGCGGTCGTTGACAATAAACTGTTTGAGATAATGAAGCTGATTGTTAATCCTGATAGCACATGGCGGTGTAATCAGAATGAAGCACATAGCCATTGAGCTTCTGGAGAATCTTGTTGTTGCACGAGGCGACGTTCCCGTTCATGTGGCAATGAGAATTTTGAGAGTATCCAGCCGCGACCTTCAGGAGGTCATTGACAAGAGCGATATTCTTATATGCGTGGATGGCGTCATCCGCGAAAGTCCGCATGTCGAAAGTGAGTATGGTCCGGTTCGCGAAAAAGAGTTGCGGATTCTACGTGAAACCGGGTTTCCTGTTCCATCGGAGGTAGTGGAACGATGCCGTGAAGTTAGAACCAACGCACGCAGTGAAAAAGTACGTGAACGAAAAGGCAATAAAACCCTCGATGAGGATTGTCGAAGTTTCGTCTTTCCCGATTTTGAGCATCTCCGCTCGACAATTCGATGTAGTGATTACCGATGGCTGGATGATCTACAGGACCAGATCAGGCGATATTATCCCTGTTTTGAGTAGCGTGTGGAACAGGCGGATTGCGAACGTGACGTTCACTGGACGTGGTAATATTGTCGCTTATGGCGACTACAGGTCATGGTACATCGACGATGACGATGTTCGATTGCGGGTACGACGCGTTCCGTACTTGTATGCGACATCGAATTATTACGGTCGTGTTGTGTGCAAGTTTGGGATGATGTTAGCGTGCATTGTGGTGCCCGGTGGGAGTGGATGGCTGCGACGAGAGGTTATCGTAACGCGGGCATTCCCCTACAAGGGTGGCGTTGTCTTTGCCGACGGAAGCATCCGTGTGTACGATATCGATATCGCAACCGGTGTGATCGAGACGTTCACGGCGCGATATCCGGTTATATCGGTAAGCAAGGCTGGGGCGAAACCACTGATTTGTGCCGTTACCGACGATTGGCAGGTTCGCGTGTTTCGGGGGAAACACTGGGGGGCAGAGGACCGTGTTCGGAATCCCGACATTCACTTTCGGTCGGGTGGGAGTCTGTGCACGTGTGCAACGCGATCGGGCTTGATATTCTGTGGCGGCGATCACATTAGGTTTACAAGGGGCAGTCTGGCAGACCGGATATGGTGTACGGTCGAGATACCGGCGCTTGCTAGATGTTGCACGGTATCGCGTGATTCTGTGTGGTTTGGTTTGGAAAACGGTTGTGTGTTGTCAATTGACATTGAGGAGGCGTGGCGCCATGTTGATTCTCTGTGATGTTGATGGTGTTTTGTGTGATTTTGTGGGTTTTGTGTCCGGGAAGCTAAAACGTGACATTGTCAAGCAGAGGCCTGCGCCGTATGTGTTAGAGCAACTGTACAGTGTTACTTTTGACGACATCAAGCAGGTTGTGAAATCGTCTCTGTTGACGCCACGTGCATGGGCGTTGATGCCGGACATGCCGTTCGTTGACGGCATGTTGTGGCTACTGTCACAAGCGGTCAAGCGCGGTCACCGTGCATTCGTGATTTCAAACATGGATGCATTGTCGCGATATCTCGACAGCGATGAAGAGGTCCTGTCACTGATGTACGCCTCTCATTCCGGACGCGCCTGGTGGCTGAAGCAGAAGCGTGACAATGACAGGCGATTGTATCGTGCCCGTGTCGAGTGGGCTTTTGACATTGACAGATTCCGGTTCGCTAACGAAAATACGATACTTATCGACGACAACGAAGACAATGTTGTCCGGTTTGTCCGTGAAGGAGGACATGCTATTCTGGTTCCAGCGCCATGGAATAGTCTATGGAAAGAGTTTGAGAAACGGCAAGCTTACATGGTTGTGAAACGCGGGCTTAGGGAGATACTTGATGCGCACGAGGAACGATGTGGAGCAGTACTTGAGCAGGACAAAGTCGATCAGTGTTCCGTTCCTGTCGAAGGCGGTGTGTGAGGTCGCAATCCTCAATTTCAACGAGGGGCGAAATATCCACGATATTGCGTTGTGGGTCTATTCCGTCCCGCTTCCAGGTGACGCAAAACGGCGGATTGTTTCGCGTATTGTTGACATGCATCGTGTTACGATTGAATCACGAAAAGGTGTGATTGGGCCTGGTGGTAAGGTGAATCATGGTGGTACTACGGGATTACCAGAAAGCGGCGGTCGATGCGTGCTGTCGCAAACTTCAGGAGAATGGCAAGGCACTCCTCGTGATGGCGACCGGCCTTGGGAAGACGATAGTTTTTAGTGAAATCGCACAACGTTACGCCCCTTATGGATTTGTCTTCGTCGTGTCCCACCGCGAAGAGCTGGTCATGCAGGCTGCCGAAAAGTTGGCCGACGCCAATCTGTCGCCAGGCATCGAAATGGCAGAACATCGCGCCGCAACAGGCATGATCAAATCGCGTGTCGTCTCGGCAAGCATCCAGACATTGTCTCGTCCGGAACGTCTAAAGAAGATTAAGAAAGAAAATGCATCGTTGCTTATCATAGATGAAGCACATCATGCGAGTGCTTCTACTTATAGACGCGTAATAGACGCCTTTTACGATGCTGGCGCCCACGTCCTTGGCGTTACCGCAACCCCATATCGCATGGACGGAAAGCCGATTGTCGAGGCTATTGGTGAACCAGCATACATCTACGATCTCCGAACAGCAATCAAAGACGGTTGGCTTGTCCCTATCACGCAGCATCTAGTTAAAGGAATATCTGTTGATCTAAGCGGAATAAAAATACGCGCTGGAGACTATGACCCGGAATCGTTAGGAAAGGTTATACAGCAGGAAAAAACTGCACATGCAATTGCCCGCGTTGCATTAGATTCTCTACCTAAAGGGCCGGTTATTGTCTATTGTCCGAGTGTTAGTAGCACGCAGTATGTGACTGGTGTTATTAACAGATATCTGGAGGGGGTTGCGGCGTGTGTTCATGGCGACATGAATCAGAACGAACGACGGGCGATTATCAGTCGATTTCGAAGCGGGTCGTTGCGTATTCTGTGCAACTGTCTGATTGCAACGGAGGGGTTTGACGTTCCGGGGATTGCTGTTATCGTAATGGCAAGACCAACGCGATCGTGCGGGTTGTACACGCAGATTGTTGGGCGTGGTACCCGTCCGTTGCCTGGTATTGTTGACGGTCTTGGGGACTCTGAAAAGAGGGTTGATGCTATCAAGGCGAGCAGGAAGCCGTGTCTGCATGTGTATGATCTGATACCGGCTAATGCGAAGACAAAGATTCTCACAGTTGCCGATATCCTGCTTGAACCGTCGGCGATTCCTGTTGCTGATCGTGTTCGACAGGTTGTTGTCGAGAAGCTAAAGACCGAGCAGAGCGATGACGGACTCGATGTCCTTGGCGAACTCGATGCGATTGTTGCAGCGACCCAGGAGGCAATCGCCCAACAATTTGCGCATGTCAAAGCGAAAGTGCGATATCGAACCAAAGCACGCGATCCGCTGGACATGTTTGGTGTCACCGTTGACCTGGACGGTGAATCGGCAACGCAATCACAACGTGAATGGCTAGCCAAGCACGGTATCAGGATAAACGCGCTTTACACCAGGCGGATGGCTGATGAAATGATCGCTAAAGTGCTCGAACGAAACACGTTCGGCCTGGCGTCTTACAAGCAAGTCAAGATGCTTACCGCCCACAAAGTACCACCGCAAGTTGCAGAAGCAATGACCAAGACAGAGGCTGGTTTGTACATATCAAACCTGGAGAAGAACGGATTTAAGTTTCTAACCATTCCGGTTCCCAAGACGGTTGACGAGCTGGAGCAGTTTCGTAACAACGGTACGTTTGCCAGTTTTTTAAGGAGAAATTGACATGACTGAAATCGAAGCAGTTCAAACGATCGTCTCGCGACTCAAGGTCGCCAAACAGGAGGGACCATGGTATCGATGCTACTGCCCATGCCATGACGACAACCGGCCAAGCCTGACGGTTCGCCTCTATGAGGATAGCGGCTACATCCTGATCAAGTGTATGGCGGGTTGTAATCCAACAGACATTCTGTCCAAGATCGGTCTGAAATGGAGCGATCTCCGGAAACGCGATGACAGCAATAGCTTCAATGCAAGCAGCCGCCGCATTGTTGCTACATATCAGTACACCGACGAGAACGGCAACACGCTGTATGAAGTTGTGCGGTACGAACCGAAATCCTTCTCAGTCCGTCGTATAAAAGAGGACGGCACATACGAACACAACCTCAACGGTGTTCGACGTGTACTCTACAACCTTCCGCTTCTCAAATCATATGCCCACTCAATCTACATCGTGTTCGTAGAAGGCGAGAAATGCGCTGAAGCTGTAACAAACCTTGGATTCGTCGGAACCTGCATTTGCAACGGCGCAAATTCCAAATGGTGCCCGGAATACGAAGAGCAACTCAAGGGTATCGAGATGCTAACAATCATTTGCGATTCCGACGAACCTGGTCGTCAATTCGCAAGGCGCCTTGTGGCCAACATAGCAAGGATTGTTCCAAAGATCGCTGTCGTTGACCTGTTTCCGACCAGCAATGACGGGTTAGATGTGTGCGATTACATCGAGTCTTGTAAGGCCAAAAACACCGATCCGGCGTCGGAGTTCTACAAGATCATTACAGCAGCACATGACAAGCCTGATGTGTCGTCAATCGTTTGCTTCCTTGACGTTCCGGAAATTCCCGTAGGAAAACCGTTTTGAACAGGAGATAGCACGATGCCGTGGGACTGTTACCGCGATGCCACGACAAACGTTATCGTTGTTCTGTTGCCACACAAGGTCCACGGTTGGCAACGCATCTGGAGCAGCTCCAGACCATCTGTCAATCGCCGCGAGATCAACACTTTGGCCGATATGCTGATCGATGCGTGCGAATCCGAAAACTATATTCTTACAATCAATGAAGCCAGAAGCTGTCTCGACTACGTCGAACACCAGTACGCGTCCTACGATTAGGCGGCTTCACGGGACTGTGCAAATACATCCTACTGAAGCTGACTGGGCGCAAAACTGTATGGTAATTGCAACGTCTGTTCCGGTTGCTGCTTGTACTTCCGCAGGAACGATTCGACCGCCTTGTACAGATCGTACGTCTGTTGCGTCCCGGCACTTGCCTCCTCCGTGACGTACGGAACCTGGAATTCACGCACACCAGGTTGCACAATGAGACTCTTACGCAAGTTGTCAGCCGCCTCAAGTAGGGCGGCTCTTTCTACGTTGTACTTGCCAAGATTGATACCAGTCGTCAAATCGATTGCACGCCACACAGGATGGATTGTCGGATCGGCGGCCTTTGCAAATTGCGCCACAAACGGTACGGCGGGAATAAGCTGCTCCATCACGCGATAGGGAATCTTTAGCTTCTGTATCACTTCCGGCGTCGGCTTGTCAATGCCAAATTCCTTCGCAATCCTCTCAGCAACAGACTTGTAGGTTGTAACGGGAATGCCAGTAAACGGGTCCTTGCCGGTCGCCAGAATGTATGCCGCCTTTATTATCGGGTTGGCCCTCGCGTACATCTGCGATTGCACTTTCGCAAGGTTCGGCGAGATGATTGCCAAATCCTGCATCGGCAGCCCAAGTGATTTGATGACAACAACCTGTCCGTCGTTGTCCCGATATACGGGTATGCCCAGACTGTCCTGCAGCCACGTCGGCAACGCCTCACCGGAGCTTTGCCAGAAACGACCAATGATGCGAGTTGCCTGTGCAGGTCCCGACGCCCAGTCAAGTGTCACACGCGGAATCATGTATCCCAGGTTTTGTCGCAACCAACTGTAGAACATGATGGTCGGTTGCATGTACCGCTTTTCGAATCCAGATAGCCGCGTGTAATCGTAGAGAATCTTTTCAACAATGTCCTTGGCTTGCGAATGCGTTAAACCCTTCTCGCGGGCTAGCACATACAGCGGAATACGTGTTGCAGCCTCAACGGTATTGAATGCACGTTGACCCGCCTTAACAAGTGGATGCGTCGTGCCACGATATGTGAAGATGTTCTTTGGGCTAAGATACTCTTTTGCTGGCGCCGCCAATGCCTCGGCAACCGATCCAAGGCCGATCTTCTCTGCTTCGCGTGATATCTGTTTGCCAAACAGGAGCGTGTTCGTTGCCGCCGTGTTGAGCGCGATATCCTGCATCTTGCCGCTTGGGCTTGCGATGCCAGAAGCCAATACCTCATCGATGTAAGGTATGTCCTCAATCTTGCCCTTGAGAATCTTCGGCAAATACCGCTTCAACGCCTCCATGTATTCGGCGTTCGTAAACGGCTTCTCTCCCATCAGCGACATAGCTACGTTCGAAATAAAGTTTCGCGTGTGGAACGCAATCCGCGGAAGTGTCATCCAGGTCGCCACCGTCCCAAGGTAGCTACGAACAGCGTCCTCCAGGAACAAACGCTCCTCACTCTGCGGCATCAGCAGCTTGAGCATGCTCTGTGCCGTCTTGGTCACACTACGCGGGATAACCAGCATCTCGGCAGGGTCTTTTCCAGCCTGCTTTGCAGCAGCGATCGCATCTCTGATCTGTTGAGGCCCCTCCTTCTCAAGTCGCGTCAACAATGTCTGCAACCCCTCTTGGGATAGCGTTCCAGAGTACAGCTTGCCTCCAGCAGGCTTGAACGGAACAACGATCCTTGACCACGCGTCTGCTAGTGTCGTGTAGCCACTGCGAATGATTTCAGTCCTGCTCGCGTCAGGTAACCGAAATGCGTTCGGAACTGCCGATCGAGCAGGAAGAATGGTCCGCATGAACACTTCATGAAGACCGGACAACGCTGACGCAACGTCGGCATAGGTCGAAATATATCGATAATGATCAGCCAGAATGTCGTTCGAAAACAACGGTCTCGGCTTGTGTCCCCGTGCATATTTCACAAGCTCGCTCGACAGGCCACCCTGCGTTAACGCCACGTTTGCAATTCGTCTAGCTTCAGATTGGTTCACGCCAAAGTACTGCTGAACCATCCGAACAATCTCCTGTCGCTTGTACGGGATATTCTTCCCGTCGTTGTAGAAAATGAACCGAGCTAAATCGGGGTTTTCAATGGCATCGGCCTTAGTCAGACTATCAATGACCGGTTCGAAATATCGGTGATACATGTATTGCTGTAGTAGCTTGACGCTATCACGGCTCTTTTTGACCGGTACTGGAGCAATTCCGTTCAATTCAAGCCACTGACGTGCAGCACTCAACTGCTGTTCCTTGGTCAGTCGTGTCATGACGAGACCAAACATGCCAGACTCTGTTGGTGTCGCGCCATAGCTGCGGAGAATCTCGGACTCCTTGAATACAGCCTTCTTTCCGCTTGTCAGCATGACCGTGATATCGCCAGTTGCGGGATCGACGCCTGTTACACGACCAACAATCGCGTTTCCAGTATCGTCAACACGGGCGACGAAATCTCCGTATGTGAACACCTTTCCATTCGGTAGCTTGTACACATACGATTCGCCTGGTCGTGCAGCCAAGAGACTACGGCCCGCAGGCCTTGTCAATATCAAATCTTGCATGACCGCGTTTGTCATGACCTGCCCGCCTGGGACATGCTTCAACGCAAACGTTCTGCGTTTCAGCTTCCGCGTCTCGCTTGCCGTAACAAGCGGTTCACCGACACGCTTAAACGCGGTGTCGCCAAGCGGTGTTTGGCGCGTGTACCGCGGGAAATATTCATGGAAAATCGGCGACGTCTTGGGGATGTCAAGACCAAGCTGACGTACCGTACCATGCATGAAATCGATCGTATCGACTAGATTGCGTTCAATAACACTACTGATCTCTGAGATCGTCTCGACAAGTGATTGTGGTGGCGTCTGGCCATTCAGTAACACTTTGGCCAACTCATGCGCCCTATCGTCAATCGAACCCATCAACTTGCGACTGTGCTCAGCAATGAAAGCCAGCGCCTGCTCATACGTCATCGTAGCGGCATTGTTGCCCGCAAGTTGTGCTAGCCGATACTCTCTAGCAAACCTGTCAGCAACGGCGCCAAGGTACGTCTTCGTAGAGAACATGATGTCACGCGCGGAACCCAGCATGTTGCGGACACTTTCAACGGCCCGCTGCGTCCCGATCTGCTGTATCTTGTTCCCTGCGTCTTTTACAGACCAGTCGAACAAGCCACGTAACCATGCAACAGGCTGGGTTTCAGAGGCAGCCTGCATCGCCTTGCCAAGAGCCGGAGCTTTGATCTCAATTCGATCAAACAAGCCACCGAATGGCCACACGGGCTCCAATACAATACCACGCAATCCCTGCTTGAGCTCCTGTGCACGACCAGCCATCGATACGGCTGGCATGTGGCCAAGCTTTTCCGTCGGCGAAAGAAGCCTTGCGTACTCCGGTATGTTGGCAATAATCCTTCCAATCGATTTGGCGTCACCGTCAGAGACTGCCTCCATAATCTTGCGGTGAATGTTCACCTTTGCAGTTCGCGGCATACTAGAAATCGTCTTCACGGCGTAATCGATGACGTCTTGCGGAACGTCGGCATTCAGAAGGATCGAGCTAACCTTCGCCTCTAACGGACCGGTCACACTTGCAAGCATCTTGGTCGTCAGTGTCTCACGACCGACCATCTCACCTGCTTCGCGCAAGACGTTCTCAAGCCGCGAAATCTTCACACCAGCCTCACCAAGACGGTACGCCTCATGCCCGGCTTTTGTCAACGCGCCGATACGTGGAAACAACGGCGGAACAGCAACGATTTCAAGCGCAATCCCGGCGGCATCGAGCAAAGCATCCGCCGTATTGTTGATCGGATCAAATCCCTTCTGGTTCTTCGGAAACCCCCATCGCTCTAAGACTTCACGGCCTGTAATGTGATGGTCCGGTATTTTGATACCAAGGTTCTTTTCGTAGAAGTTTTTGAGGTAGGATTCCGAAAACGGAAGAATAAGCGACCATTGGGATAGATCGCCAGCTAGTGTTCCACGAATACCCGCTGGGACCTTGTCGATGACAGATGCGGCTGTTGCAAGCAACGAAAGACCCGTGCCAGCCGCTGATCGCAACATCCCGACAAGCTTGCTAATCTGCTTTGGGGTGAGAACACTTTTGGGGTCGTACTCGTCGATTAACAGGTGACGTGCATCAACTTCTTTAACTGCCGGTGCAGCATACTGGTCACGATAGGGATCGTTTTCGTCTATTCTCAACTGCGGAATGTCGATCTCGACCTCTTGCCTCTGTGGCACGAGGGCGTCCATACCAAACGGCATTCCAAGTGGTTGTAGTCTCATCCGTCTATCTCCATTCCCATGCTGCTGCTCCTTGTGGAACTCGTCACTGTGTCATAATCGGCGCTGCTGGAACCATGGGAGCAGGCGTCGCCATGGGCATCGCTTGCAAGCCACCGCCCATTGGCATCTGCATCAGACCAGCAGGGTCGTAGCCACTCAGCGATCGTCGCAGATCGTCTTCCATAATCTGTCGCAACATCAGGGCGTTGTAGAAATCTGCCGGTGACGGTGCGACATTCGGCGGCATAACCATCTGCGGTGGCATGATAGGCGCCTGTGGCGTCTGTGGCACAACCGGTACCTGCTCCTGTTGACCACGACCCCTGATCCAGTTTATGACATACGGAGCAGCCAGAGCGGCCACGAGCGCCCAGGGAACCCACGATCCAGGCTTACCTTTCATTGTCTGTAACCACTTCGGCATCCTCGACACCAAAGTTTCCCCCGCAGCTAGCTCGCCCGCAGCAGCGCCGCCTGCGGGTAGTCGGCTAGCCGCGGCTTTAATAGCCGCCGCCTCACCGGCAGCTTGTGTAGGAATAGTACGCTGGCCGGTCATAGGCGGCGTCTCGGTGATTAACGGTTGTGTTGTTGCGGTTGCTGTCGAAGATGTCACCGCGCCTGCGCCACCAGCAAACTGTCTCAATTTGGTTCCAAGGACAGCTTTTATGTCATCACGTGTCCCGTAAATCAATGTTCCGTCGGGCATTCTAGCAACAACCCGACCGGCAGTAGTTTGAGACGGCACTTTGGTCTGCTGACTGACATTTGCGACAGTTCGCTTAACAGCACCTCTCGGCACCTGCTCCATTGCAATTTGCTGGGTTACTCTGTCACGCGGTGGAAGAACATCGATGCTTGTTATCGCACCTTGTGGCGCCGCTTGTGGTCCGACAACGAGAGCGCTTCTTAATTCGTTTTCAATTTGTGCCCTCAAACTTTCGGGTGTTGCCGGTTGGGCAACAGTCGTTGCACCTCTCTTTTCAACAGCCGTCTGGGTGGTGGCAGACGGTGTTGCAGTACCAGCAGCTTTTGCTCCACTAGCAGCACCGGACGTCTCTGCGGAACCTGCACGCGCCGGTACCTTAGCAACGAGACCAGCCTCTTTCTGTTTCTCAAACAACGCATCCCGTTCCCTGTACATAGACAGCGCCTCTTCATAGATGTTCGCGGGTGTCTTTTTGACCCACCTGACGGGATGTGCTTTGTCGCCGGAAACTGCAACATACTCGTCACCGCGCCGTATGTAGGCAACCGTTTTAACACCCTTTAAGGCGCCTTGCTGATCGCGAACAGGAATCAACCTGAGGCCAAAATCTTGTGTAAGCTTGACGTTGTAGCCACCAGCCGTGGGGTTGTTCTTTAAGAAATCGATGCCTTTACTGATCTCCCGCAATGCACTACTCTGCTGCTGACCGCCGGTTGTTGCGGGCTTCTGTGCCCTTGCTGCTGAACCGCCACCAGTCCCCTTTTCTGTCTTGGCGGGTGTTTGTCCGGCAGTAGGAGCAGCACCACCTTTCTCCGCCTTCCCACTGGTTGTTACAACATTAGCCGCATCGCCCGTCGTGTGATGTCGCCTGATTATCGATGCATACTCCGCATGCGCGGCGATTGATTTGATCCTCCCGGCAAGATCGCTGGCCTTAGACTTGTCGCCAGCACTAAACTGGAACCTGCCAAGGTTAACTTCCTTGTTTCCACTCTTGCCGTAATATTCAACAGTGATCCTTTTAACCGTATTGCCTTCAACCTCTGGTTTCAGAACAAGCCGGTAATTGCCACTGCTGCCAACAATCTCCTTCGGGTCCGAAGAGGCACTCTTGTAAATCTCACTGATGCTGGCTTCAATCTTCGATACGTCGCCACTCGGAATCAACAATGCCGTCTTCGGCCCAGTGGCCGTTTGCGCAGAGGCGACCTGCGCCATCTTCTGCTGTTTCTTACTAACCTTCACTGTGCTGGACTTCTGAGTCTGTGGCGCCGCCTTAAAGACACCCTTCTCTTGTGCGCTCTTTAGAGCAGTCGCGTAATCTTCGTTAATCTTGCGTGCAATGTCATCCACAATGTCCTCGCCAGACGCCGTGCTAGCGGCCAAACTGAAGCTTGTTCCGCTGTGCCGTTTTCCGCCGAAGTTGTAATTGACTTCAACGTTGTCGCCAGTACGCCGCAAAATAATGGCGTGGCCGCCCTTGAAGTTGACAACAACAGTGTCCCTGCCAGTCGTAAGCAGAGTGTTAACCGCACCGCGTATCCTCTGGGGCACATTGACATATCCCTTGCGTTTTGCCATTTCGTCGCCTCCGGTCACCGTGACAATCTCTTTGCCTTTCTTCTTCGGTAGCTGTTCGCTTGGTTTTCCGATATTCTGCGCAACAATCTCCTGCAACTTCTTCGGATCATCCAACGATTCCAGCGCCTCAATAACACGCTTTATGTTCTGAACCGTCTTCGTCGTGTGATGTCGCCTGATTATCGATGCATACTTCGCATACGCATCCTGCACCTTGCCTCTGACATTCCCCAGCGCCTGCTCGTAAGACTTCATGCTTTGTGTTACATCAGCCGCCTTACTAGCCGCGACAGATACAGCAGCCCTAGCATGCCCCTCAACGGACTTGATAGCTTCGTCGATAGCCTGTAAGGCTGGATGACCAGGCTTCGACGAAAGCTTTTCCCTAATCTTCTTTAGCTCTGAAACCCAATGCTTCGCAACCGCACCGGAAAACTTGCTATCACCCAATACATCTTTTACATAAAACTTGATTATCTCTGGACTGTCCTTCGGCGCTGACTTGATAGAAGCCTTGATCGTATCCAATGCATCGTTGAAGTGTTCGATAGCAACAACGTCATGGTGGCCACCAAGGACAGGCGAAAGACCACCAGCATCGGCGGCAGACACACGCCCCTTACGCTTCATTGCCTTTGTTGTTTCCTCGACATCCTCCGCGAGCAATCTCTGCAGACCCTTTTTCGAACCTGCTCGAATGGCAACGTCGATAACTTCGTCTGCCGTTACACCGCTGTTCTGTGGTATGCTATTGTCTATCTCGCGTCGAAGTATCTTCAGAACACGCGCCCGCTCCTCCTCTGTGAACGCGGACTTGTCTTTCATTGCATTCACAAGATAAGTCGCTAGGCCTATCAAATCGACAAGCCCAGGCGACTTCGATAACACATCGGTAACCTTTTGTATCAGCTCAAGCGTTAGCCGCGTCATCCTGTGTCACGCCTATCACCAGAAAGCAGGAACCTGATACTGAAATTGTGGCGACCACATCCAGGCTGATTGGGCAGCATACGCCCGCAATGCCCACTCCAACGCATCCCTGTATTCTCGATCGCGTCTCGCTTGCTCGGCATTAGCCGCCGCCCATAAATGCGGG
>Ga0116167_1002234_pt1 | contig 16731 bp, 14 predicted proteins | sample AD_JPNMR3_MetaG_FD_89794 | JGI IMG/M metagenome (GOLD analysis project Ga0116167, IMG submission 89794) | Active sludge microbial communities of municipal wastewater-treating anaerobic digesters from Japan - AD_JPNMR3_MetaG | ecosystem: Engineered > Bioreactor > Anaerobic > Digestate | place...
TCCTATATGATTTAAAAACGGCTCGAAAGACAAATCTCTTCCCAAAAACTCCCTGACCTGTTTCTCCTCATCCACCGAACCGCCTTTAGACAGCACAATATCTATATATCTTTTACCCATCTCAGGGTTAAATATGCCGTTTTTCTTAAACTCTTCAAAGAAATCCGAACATATCACTTCCGACCAAAGATAGCTGTAATACCCGGCCTCATACCCACCCATAAGATGGCCAAAACTCGCCTGAGGGTGAGTTCCATCGGTCATGGGTATCAAGAAAATTTTCTTCATAAGTTTTTCGTATATCTTTGTGGTATCCACTTTGCCTTTTTTGGTATGATAAGTCATATCCAGAACGGCGAAAAACAACTGCCTTAGATAAAACAAACCGCTCGTGACGTTTTTAGCTTCTTTAATCTTTTCTATTATCGAATCCGGCAAAGGTTCTTTTGTAAGGTAATGAGAAGATATCTTTTTTAAAACCTCCGAATAATAAGCCCAATTTTCAAGCATCTCAGAAGGAACCTCCACAAAATCTCGAGCAACCGAAGTGCCCGAAAACATGGCGTATTTAGATTTGGTGAATATGTTGTGAGTCACATGTCCGAATTCGTGAAACAGGGTTACAACCTCGTCGAATTTTAAAAGCGAAGGCATATTGGCCGACGGAGGAGTGAAATTTGAAACTATCGCCGCCGCCGGAAGCCGGTAAGTTCCGTCTTTAATCTCTCTTCCTTTTACAAGCCCAAAACAAGCCGCATGTTTATACTTGCCTTCTCTGGGGAAAAGGTCGAAATAAAAATAAGCCACGGTATTGCCGCTTAAATCTTTAACTTCGTAGGTTCTCACATCCTCGTGCCACTTTTCAAGAGGAGCCGAAACGAACTTAACCGAAAACACTTTTTCAAATATCTCAAACATGCCGGAGGTAACGGTTTCGAGAGGAAAATACTCTCTGATTTTTTCATGGTCCAGAGTATATTTTTCTTTCTTTAAAAGATTGGAATAAAATCTCCACTGCCAATTATAAAGAGTTTTGTCCTCAATCCCCATCTTTTTATTCCTCATCTCCGTAAGTATCTTAAGCTCTTTCTTACCCTTTTTCTTAACCTCTTTATAAAGCTTAGTTAAAAACTCCATTACGTTTTTGGAATTTTTAGCCATCCTGTCTTCAAGCACATAATCCGCAAAAGTTTCATACCCCAAAAGTTTTGCTATTTTCTTTCTTATTTTTATGGCTTCTTCCATAAGCTCTACGTTTTTAGGATAGCACCTGTTGTTAAATTTTATCTCCAACCTTTTTCTCGCCTCGTCGTTTTCGGCGTTATCCATAAACGGCATATAATCCGGATAATCGGTAGTTATTATATACTTTCCGTTTTCGTTTTTCTTTAATCTCTTAATGAAATTCTCATCAAGACCCTTTAACTCCTCTTCTCCCGCTTCTATAAAATCCTTTGTTTCCCTTAAATTTTTAGCGAACTCAAGCTCTATCCCCACAAGCTTTTTAAGAAGCTTTTTTACCTTTTTTCTCGTTTTCTCGTCCCCGTAAAGACCGTTTTGTTTAAAAGCGAAAAGTATTTTATCCAGCAATCTTTTATCCGTCTCGTTTAAATTTTCTTTTTTCTTAGAATACGCCGATATCGCTTCGAATATGTCTTCTCTCGTAAAAATATCCACCGAGTACTGGCTGATTTTAAGCTCGGCTTCGCTTGCTAATTTCCTGACCTCGGAATCCGAAGAAACATAAGCCAGAAATATGGGAATATTAACATCCGAATTAAAATCCGCCAGTGCGGACTCGAAAGCTTTTACGGTATTGTCGAAATTCCTGTCTTTTTCCGGTATTTTTAATATATCGGAAATCTTCAACTCAAAATTTTTAATGCTTAAATCCGCTATTTTTGAAAGTTCTTCTTTGGTATAGTTAAATTTGGGCGTCATAATAACCTCCGATTATCTTATTTTAAATTATTTGCGCCGATAAATCAAATTAGCGATAGACCGGATTAACGACCGAAGGATTTAAGATATTCGGATATCTCCTCCGATATGTCGGGTTCCCCCGGTTCGTAACAAACAAGACTCTTTTCCGAAAGAGCCCTTAAGAATTCTATGTCTTTATCGCTTATGGAATTTTCTCTATTTTTATAATAAGGTTTTACCGCATAAACCAAATGAAAATCTATTTCGCAAGGATCTTTTAATCTCCTAAACTCATCCCATATAAAATCCTCTATTATAGGGTCTTTATTTTTTAACAATACTCCAAACCATAAACGATTTTTTTTATCTTTTATCCACTTTTCTTTTATTTTTTTATAAACTTCAGATCCTACCGATATATTTGCGCTATCTATGATATCTTCGAGAAGCCCGTTATAAGAATCATCGTTTTCGAAAATCGATTTATTAATAAAAAAATCCGCGTAATACTTTCTATCGGAATTTATAATATTATAAACGCATCTCCTCGCCTCCTCACGCAAATATTCGTTTTGATGAGAATTAAATCTCGCGACTTCCTCAAAATATTTTTTTTCGGGTTTGACGCAAATATCTTTTAGCCTCAAAAGCTTTTTCGAATCCTCTCTATCCAAAACGGTCTTTCCGTCTTTTATTATCTGTTCCAATACAAACCGCGACCCGTCATACGAGTATATCTCTTCTCTGTTTTTTTCTTCGATAGGCGGGTGACTCGATATATCTTCTATATTTATGTTTACCACCACTTCTCTATACCCGTTATCTCTCAAATCTCCTTCGGTTATTACGCTTTTCTCTATATAATTGCTTGAACTATCGCATCCGTCGGCGCTGATATGACTATAAGAAGGAAAACTTCCCAGTAGGATTACGTCTTTCCCATCCACGTCTATTTTATACAAACCGGCTGATTTATAAAAACTATCCTCTCCCGAGTTTTCAATTAAAATAAACGACTCTCCGTCTTTTAAATTAAAAGTTTTTATTCTAAAATCTTCATCCGTTCCATGAGAAACAAAAACGATTTTTTTCGACTCGGGGAAATAAACACCGGCTATCTTTTGTTTTTTATCTTCGCCGTCTTCAAAATAAAATTTTCTATCTATATCCCTCTCCGCCATAAAAACATAAAATAGAGATTTCTTTTCTTTCATTTTTTTAAACTCGAAATTTTCCAAATAATTTATTCCCCTAATCCTGCTCTCCGCGGATAAGGCGTTTAAAAAAATTTGAAGAGAATCGGAATTGTTAATTTCCGAAACGACGACTCCGTATTCTCCGTATCTCTTTTCATCGTCGCATAATTTTTTGTCTTTCATATATTTATACAATTCGGAATAATAACCATACCCGTATTCTTTTTTTACAAATCTTTTTATGCTTTCACATGTCTTGCGCGTATCCGAGCTTTTCGCTATCAGATCCGGAAGCAAAGAATAAGCGACTTCTTTATCTCTCAACATAATATCGAGAGATATGTTTGAAAGTTCTCCGGAAGAAAAGAAAACCGACGAAAAAAAATCGAAGTATTCTTTCGGCACGCTCCCGCCGAAAACATTCAAAAACATAAGTATGCCTTTTTTCTTTTCCGGATTTTCGGTTTTTTTATACTCGTCGATAAGATAATTAAAATCGACATCCAATAACATCATATATTTAAAAATTTCTCCCCTTCTATCGCCGTACTCCAAATCGTCCGTTAACTTTCTAAAAAGAAGGTCTTTTCTATAAGAAGCTGTAAAAAGCCTATCTATAATTTTTTTTCTTAAAGCGTAATCGTCTTTAAGATAATCCATAATATCGTATAAAAGATCTTTTACGCGGTTATCGTTTTCTTTGAAAAGAAGCTTATCCACTACTGAGCTCTTGTCCGCCTTGTCAAAGTTCGGGAAATTATCTTTAATATATTTTTTGGAATAATCGAAAAATTCCATAAAATCTTCCAGATTGCTCATTTTTAATCTCCGCAAATTTTCGGCGAAATACCTTCCTATCAAATCTCTTTGTTCTTCGGTAAAATTTTCTTTAAATAAAGATTTTCCGAGCCCTAACCCCATGATGTAGCCGACATAATAACTTCCGGTCATCTTTGAAAGGCTCTCCGCCGTTTGACGATCAAGCGACAGGCTTAAAGTCAAAAAAGACAGGATTGCAAAATTTTTTTTATCGTAAGAATTATAAAATACGGCTTTTACATTCCAGCCGTCGTCAAAAATGATATCCGCCGAATCCGGATTAAAATTTTCTTTCTCGACGCTTGCGATTATTTTATAACTATTCGGTCCGGGACTGTAAACGACATCGCAAACGCCTTTTTTGTTTTTAAATCTGGTAAAACATAAATATACCGCGGAATTGGAAACATTATAACCCGCCAAACATTTTACACTTTCAACCCGGGTATTATAATAACTATTAAGATATTCTTCGTAGCCTTTTCTCAAATCTCCGCTCAATTTAATCTTATTTTTATCGCTGTCGTAGTAAGCGTTTTTGTTATTATATTTGCTAAATATGGAAAAAGTTTTTTTATAAGGCCAAATAACCATATAATTATCATAATCAGAAAGATAGATTTCCTTATCCCCTATTTTTACTGTTATATTTTTCATATCTAAAAAATATGCCAAAGCGGGGTTATTAAAATCGGCGAGGAAAAACCACAATCCTCCCTTCATATCCCATATTACTATGGCATCTCTTAGAATCTCTTTTTCTTTTCTTTGAAGAGAAAAGACGACAAATTTTGAATAAGCCCATATCTTATTTACATCCCACCCGTACAACAAATCGATTCTTATTTCCTTAAATTCTTTATCGGAATTAGATTTGACTCTTATTTTTGTCGTCTCATATTCGGATTTTACGCCTATCGTACCCTGACACCCCTCAAAATAAATAAAACCCTCTTCCGGATTATTATAAATTCTTTTTGTCATCGGATACTCCGACACTCCCCCAAAATCGGAAATCCCTTTCTCCACTTTGAAAGCAGAATCATAGACTACGTAATTTTTGTCTTTAATCGAACTTATGTCTAAATTTTGGCAATTATAAGAAGGATATGCCGAGAATAGAAACATACACGAAAAAAGCCGTAAAATTAACCTCATAGTTTAATTATATAAAAAACTTATCTTTTACTAAAATAGATTCCCTCACTATACCACCCGGAAATATTTATAACCTTTTTCCTCATTCACCCATCAATCATCTCGATTTATCCGCATCTTTCAAATCATCCGATTACTCTAACTCTTCCACCCCCGCCAGGTTATATTTGCTTTTATACTTAAAAGTTTGCTAAAATTATTATACTATGACAGTAAATTGTTATGATATTGTAATTATTCTGGATCCTAAATTAACGGAAAACAACGTTAAGGATCTTATAACCAAATCCAAAAAGGTTATCTCCTCGGCCGGCGGAGAAATACTTACCGAGGACAACTGGGGAATAAGAAAGATTTCCCATCCGATAAAAAGAAACAGAGACGGATTTTATTATTTTATGAAAGCCAAACTAAACGGCGATAAAATAAACGAAATAAAATACAACATAAAAGTAATGGAAGGAATACTAAGAATAAACCTTATAAAATCTCTCGTAGAAGTGGTAAAATAAGATGGCTTCCAAATTTCCTTACCAAAATCAAGTAATAATAACCGGGCGTTTGGTAAGAGACCCGGAGTTTAGGTCCACTCAAAAAGGAACTACAGTTTGTTTTTTCGACATAGCATCTAACAGGCGCTACAAAGACCAGGCTACAGGCGAATGGAAAGACGACACCACATTTGTACCGGTAAACGCCTGGGGACAGATAGCCGACAGGTGCAAGGATAAGATAAAAAAAGGAACCCCCGTATATATAGAGGGTAGACTTGCCGCATCGGAATACACAAACAAAGAAGGCAATAAAGTAAGAAGGCTTAAAATTGTTGTCAATAAAATTCAGATACTTGAAACTACAAAAGAAGATTCCAAATCCGAATCTGACGCGATAGAAAACGAAAATATAGACAAATCTTCGGAATCTGACGAAGAAATACCGTTTTAAAAGGAGAAGTTTATGGAACAGACAAATACATCCAAAGAAAATGCAAACCAGCCCGCAAGAAGACAGGGTTACGGAAGGAAACCTCTTCCCAAAAAGAAACAGTGCAGATTTTGTATAGAAAAAATAAAACAAATAGACTGGAGACAGCCCCAGCTTTTAAAAATGTTCACAACCGATACGGGAAGAATCATACCCAGAAAAATAACCGGAGTATGCGCAAAACACCAGAGACAATTAGCCAGAGCTATTAAAATAAACAGGAACTTGGGACTTATGCCCTACACAACAATGATGAGAAAATAACCGGAGGAATTTATGAAGGTAATTTTAAAGAAAGATTACATACATTTAGGAAGAGAAGGTGAAATAAAAGAAGTAAAAGACGGATATGCCAGAAATTTTTTAATACCAAACGGCATAGCGGCTTTAGCCACCGAAGGCGCCATAAAAGCTCTTAAAACAAGCGAAGAGCGAAGAAAAAAGAAGCAGGAACAGAAAAACAAAGCTTTACAGGAAATGGCTTCTAAAATTTCTCAAGTTACACTCTCCTTCACAAGGACCAAAAACGAGGAAGGGCAGATGTTTGGCTCGGTTGCAAAAAGCGATATAATAAAAGCTTTGAAAGCGGTAAACATAGAACTCGATAAGGAGCAGATAATTTTAAAAACCCCGCTAAAAGAATTTGGAAGTTTTGAGATAGAAGTAAATCTTTCTATAGACATAAAAGCTAAATTTAAAGTAAACATAACCGCTTCTTAATTCTTAAAACTTATATATAATAAAACTTAACTCTAAAAACCGAGAAATCTTTTTTCTTCGGGGCATATATGATAAACAAGACCTATCCCAACTCCATAGAAGCCGAGATGGCGGTTTTGGGAACGATGCTTGTAAACAAAGACTCCATAGAAACAATACTCGAAATACTAAAACCGGAACATTTTTATTTAGACTCACACAAAACGATATTCGAAGTCATAGCCAAACTAAAAGACTCCAAAAAAAACATAGACGTGGTAATAATCTCCGAAGAATTAAAAAAACTTAACAAATTGGACGACATAGGCGGAATGAGATACCTCACCGACTTGATAGAAAAGGTCTCCTCTCCGGCTCACGCCAAAGAATACGCGGAGATAGTAAAAGAAAAATACATTTTAAGGGAACTTATAACCACATCCACAAAAATAATTGAAAACGCATACGACTCCTCCCAGGAGTTGGACAGAATACTGGACCAGGCTCAAAAAGGTATATTCGAGGTATCCCAAAAAAACGTAAGGCACTCTTTTCTCCCCCCTCAGGAGCTTGTCCAGAATTACTTAAAAATAATACAGGAAGCATACAAAATAAAAAAGCCGATAACCGGAATACCCTCGGGATTTTCCAAACTGGACTTTAAAACCGGGGGATTTCAAAACTCGGAATTTATAATAATAGCCGCAAGGCCTTCTCAAGGAAAAACCGCATTCGCTTTAAACATAGCATACAATGTGGCGGTTTCAAAAAAGATACCGGTTATATTCTTCTCGCTTGAAATGGACAAATACAGCCTCGTAAACAGGCTCATAGCATCCGCCATAAAATACGACTCATCCGCGATTAGAAGAGGCGCTTTTCCAAACGACAAATGGCCGGACATAACCACCGAAGCCCAAAAGATATACGAAGCAAGCCTCTGGATAGACGACACCCCCGGCTTAAACATAATGGACATAAGAGCAAGAGCCAGAAAACTGATTTTAGACATACAATCCAAAAACCCGGAAATAGATAAATTCTTAATAGTAATAGACTACCTGCAGCTTATAAGAGGCGTAGGAAGGCCAGAGTCGAGACAACAGGAAGTAAGCGAAATATCGAGGCTGTTAAAGGATATGGCGAGAAGCTTGCAGGTCCCCGTCATAGCGCTTTCCCAGTTAAACCGAAGAACCGAAGACAGAACCAGAGAAGGAAACCGACCTCAACTGTCGGATTTAAGAGAATCGGGGTCTCTGGAACAGGACGCGGATGTGGTAATGATGATACACAGAGATTATTACTACACTAAAGACGAAACCAAACGAAACGACGCGGACATAATAGTCGCCAAAAACAGAAACGGGGCCGTAGGCGACGTACAGCTGTTGTTCTATCCCGAATGGACCAAATTCGCAGACCCGCTTCCAAAGACCGAAAACATCATCGACGAAGAAGAAATCCCGCTGTAATTCAAATTTAGCATCAAATTACCTATGACACAAGTATGACGCAATATTATGCTATAATTTTTTTATGAGGGAACCCGGGAATCAAAAAAATCTAGAATTTAAGCCTAAAAAAATTGAAAACTGCTACGCCAAATCATATGAAATAAATGGAGAAAAAAAATTTGTAGACATACTTACTCATTCGGTAATAACCGGACAAGTCGCGGGAAAGTTAAAAAATTTTTTTACGGAAGAATTAAAAAACAAAATTTTAAATGATAACATAGACATAATATCATCTTTACACGACATAGGTAAAGCAAACCCTTATTTTCAAAATAAAATAGAATTTGGGACAAAAACTGACATAGAACCTCCTCACAACGAAATAACGGAAGCCACATTAAAAAAATCTTTCCCGAAAATAGCAAAAATTTTGGGCAAGCATCACGGTTATCCCCCGAATGAGATTTTTTCTCCCGAAGCGGATGTCTATGGTGGGAAAGAGTGGAATGAAATAAGATTAAAAATTTTAAAGGAATTAGAAAATAAATTTAACAAAAAACTATCCGATATCGATAATGAGATAAAAATTAATGTATTGGCCGGCTTGGTCACGGTATCCGACTGGATTGCTTCCGGGATAGAATTTGAACACATAAAAGAATATGAAAGACACATAGAAGAACTTGTAAATAAAGCCGGTTTTATTAAGCCGATAATTAAAAAAGGATTAACTTTTAAAGATATTTTCGAATTTGGGCCTAACGAAATACAAAAAAATGTTATCGAAAAAATAAATGACTTTTCCGAATGTGTAATAGAAGCTCCAATGGGTATAGGTAAAACCGAAACCGCTTTATATCTTGCTTATAAAGCATTGGAACGAGACGAAGCAAACGGTATATATTTTGCTCTTCCCACTCAACTAACTTCTGAAAAAATTTTTGAAAGATTTGAACTTTTCTTAAACAAAATACTTGCTCCGGAATATAAGTTTAAACCGAAAATTTTACATAGCAATAGCTGGCTAAAAGAAACTCATATTTCCGAGGAAGGCTCTCCCGGTCATTCTTGGTTTGATTACAGAAAAAGAGGATTATTGGCTCCATTTGCCGTTGGAACGATAGATCAGGCCTTAATGTCTGTTTTAAATGTAAAACATAATTTCGTAAGAAGTTTCGGATTGCTTGGCAAAGTAGTTATAATAGACGAAGTTCATAGTTACGATATTTATACAGGGACATTAGTCAAAGAACTTGTAAAAAATTTAAAAGAGATGGGCTCTAAAATAATAATATTAAGCGCCACTTTAAGAGAAAAAGAAAAGAAAGAATTAGTAACCAATTCAAAAATAAACAAACTTCCTTCATCATATCCTCTTATAACGCATACGGATGAAGAAAACGTTGGTTTTATACAAATCAAAAATAACGAACAAAAAGAGATAACCATAAAATTTACAGATATAGAAGAACAAGCGATAGATATTTGCCTTGAGAAATTAGAGCAAGGAAATCAAGTATTGTGGATAGAAAATTCGGTCGAAGAAGCGCAAGCTTTTTATAAAAAGATAAATAGCAGAATCAATAAACAAACCATGGAATGCGGGCTATTGCATTCCAGATTTACAAAGATAGACAGAATGGAAAAAGAAGAAAAATGGCTTAAGTATTTTGATAAAAAAAGCGGCGAATCGGGCTATAGGAATAACAAAAGCAGATTATTAATAGGCACACAGGTTTTGGAACAATCCTTAGATATAGATGCCGATTTTCTAATAACCAAAATCGCTCCTACCGATATGCTTTTGCAAAGAATAGGCAGATTATGGAGACATGGTCAAAACGATAAATTTAGACCTGAAAAATCAATGCCTGAAGTTCTAATAATAACCCCGGAATTAAAAGAAATATTTAAAAAACCGGAAATATTAGGAAATACCAGAAAAGTTTATAGTAAGTATGTAATATGCAGAACCCTTGAGGTTTGGGGAAATTTAGAAAAAATAACTTTACCTAACGATATAAGAAATTTGATAGAAAAAACTTATGAAGAAAGAAGCGAATTGGATATGATGGAACGGTTTAAAAAAGAATTAAAAGAAAAATCCGAAAAATTAAGACGATTCGCCTTAATAAACTCTTCGGAAGGATTAAAATCTCAATACGATAATGAAAAAAAAGTTCTTACAAGATTTTCGGAATTTGATAATGCAGATGTGTTATTAATTAAAACAATATTTTTTAACAAAGAGGAAGTAAAAATAACCTTTTTAAACGGAGAAACAATAACCTTAACCAAAAATAAGGATATAAAAAATAAAAAAGAAATTGCGATTAAAATTCTACAAAATATGCTATCTGTATCCGAATATATCTCTCCTAAACCGGAAAAATCTGATTATATTAAAAAAGACATTTTGAAAGATTATATATTTTTAGACGAGGATGGTATTAGAATAGCGATAGTAGATGAGACTGGAGAATTAAAATCTGTTTCCGGAGATAAAATTTCGGAAAGCTACAATTTAATATATAATAAAAATATCGGATATTATGCTCAGAAAGCGAGGGATTATGGAAAATAAATTTAATTTGGTAGACGAAAAATGGATACCTCTTGAAGGCGGTAAGGATGTTAGTTTAAAAGATATTTTTGAAAACAAAGAAAAACTTCCAAACTTAAGAGGAAACCCAATACAAAAAATATCCTTAATAAAATTTTTATTGGCCGTAGTCCATTCGGCATATACTCCAAAAGACCAAAAAGAATGGGAAAAATTGGGGCCGAACGGAATGGCAGAAAAAACTTTAAAATATTTGGAATCTAAAAAAGATCTTTTTTATCTTTACGGTGAAAAACCTTTTTTACAGATGCCTCAAATAAAAAAAGAAATAGAAGAAGACACTAAAGAAAAAAATAAAAATCCTAAAGAAATAGGAAACGGAGATTTTCCCAATTTACCTAATGACAACAATACCATAATTTTTGATAGAGATTTTATTTCTGACATTAATTCTGCTCAAAAAACGATTTTTATAATATCTTCTTTGTCATTCGCTTTGGCTGGAAAACAGCATCATAGTAATCATAATAAACCATCTAAAGTAGGACCTAGTCTTGGGAGAAATTGTTATTTACATTCAATAATTTTAGGAGAATATTTGTTAGATACGATTTATTTAAATTGGCTTTCTGAAGAAGATATTAAAAAATTTCCTTTTATAAAAGGAATAGGTACTCCCACATGGGAAAAAGTAATAACAATTGATAAGTCAAAAATTTTAAATGAAAACCATGAATTAGAATATCAAGAAATTTTATTGCCGATTTCAAGATTATTTTACCTGTATGAAAACGGAACATATATGATGGCTGGTAAAATCTATCCTAATTTTAAAGAAGGCTGGAGAGAATTAACTTTATGTTTTAATAGCGATAAAATTTTGAATACCGATACAAACAAAAAACCATGGAGAGAAATTACCGCTTTATTATCTTTTATTGATACGACTTATAAAGGTTATGATTGCCCTCAAATACGGTTAGCCATAGATAAAGCAAAAAGCAAAAGCTATGAAAATATAAAAATTTTTTCTGGCGGATTAAAAGTTTCTAGTGATCCTTTTGGACAAAAAGTAAAAGGATCGGATGATTTTATTGAATCAGAGATTATTATAAACTTGAATTGGCTTGGAAAAAAATGGTTCGAAAGATTAAAACTTAAAATGGAAGAAATAAATGATGTTTCTAAGGAACTAAATAAAAAAGTTTACAACTTTTATAAAGAACAAAAGCTTCAAAATCCAAAAGAATTAGCATCAAAATCCGAAAATCATTTCTGGCAGCTTGTAGAAAAAGATTTTAATAAGTTGCTTGAAATTTGTAATTTATCCGATGATAAATATGAAGAAGAAAGCCAAAATATAAGAAAAATATTTATAAAATATGCTTTAAATTGTTACGATATATTTTGTCCGCACGATACGGCAAGACAAATAGAATTCTGGGCAAAAAATATGCCGATTTTCAAAGGAGGGAAAAAAGATGGAAAATGAAAAAATTAAAAACTTCATAAATTTTGTCATTAACCGCTCTCAAAAAGATTCCGCTTTTCGCGCGGCATTTAAAAAAGCGGATAATCCAAATACTGAACACGAAGCATGGGAATATCTATGCAATTTCGGATTTGACATAGAAAACGATTATGAAAGAAAACCGCTTTTATTGATAGGCTCCGCCATAGCCAAATCCAAAATAACAAAAGACGGAAACTTAACTCTCGGTAAAGCCATTGCCAAAGCTTATGATAACGACAAAAACAAAGAAGGTCCGGCAAAAACAAGATTGAGAAGACTTCTTGCCTGCCAAAACATAGACGAGGTCTGCTCCGTTTTAAGACACATATTGTCTTTAATAAGCTCAAAACAAGTGCCTTTATCTTATTACGATTTATTAAACGATATTTTATTTTGGAATTACCAAGACAAAATAGAAAGGATTAAAATAAAGTGGGCAAAAGATTTTTATTCTAAGGGAGGCGAAGATGTTTGCGACTCTATGGAAAATAGGGATTAAAGATTGTAAAACTTTAAGAATAGAAGATGCATACTCTATTCATAGAATAGTATATTCTCTTTTCCCAAAATTGCCGGGAGAAAACAGGGATTTTTTATTTGCGGATAAAGGTTTTGAGAAAGGAATTAGAAAGATACTCATCTTATCTAAAAGAATGCCCGAAAAAAACAAATTTGGGCATATGGAAACAAAAGAAATCCCAGAATCTTTTTTGGAATCGGATTATTACGGATTTGAAATAACTCTAAATCCCGTAAAACGAAACGGAAGAACCGAAACCACAACTCCAATAAAGGGAAAAGAAAACCTCTTAAAATGGTTTGTCGAAAAATCGCCTTCCTGGGGATTTGAAACCGTTCAAAATAGTTTGTGCGTAGAAAAAGTTTTTGTCAAAGAATTTAGAAAAGGTTTTTCCGAAGAAAAATATACTTTATCTTCGGCGACATTTAAAGGAAAACTAAAGGTAATTAACAGAGAATTATTCAAAAAAAGTTTTAAAGAAGGAATAGGCAAAGCCAAAGCTTTCGGCTTTGGGCTTCTTCAAATAATACCGTTAAAAAATCAGGAGGAAAAATGAATAAAGAAACAAAAAATCCCTACGAAGGACTCAGATTGGAGTTTCATATACTTCAATCCTTCCCCGTCACCTGTCTTAACAGAGACGATGTGGGCTCTCCCAAAACCGCCTTGGTCGGAGGAGTAACAAGAGCAAGAGTAAGCAGCCAATGCTGGAAAAGATATGTAAGGGAAGAGATGAGAGATCTTGGCGCCAATTTGGGATTTAGAACCAAATATGTTGGAAAAATACTTGAAGAAGAATTAAAAAACATCGGAGCCAACGAAGAACAGGCAAAAAAACTTTCTCAAGACATTGAAAACATATTGAATGAATCAAAGAAATCAAAAAAGAAAAGTAGCGACGAAGAAGAAAATGACGATGAGCCTTCCGGCAAAACGGATACTCTTTTGTTTTTAAGCAAAAATGAAATTAAGAAAATAGCCCAATACATAAAGGATAATAAATTTGAATTAAAAGGCATAAAAGAAACAAAAGACTTAGAAAAAATATTGGGAGATAAAATAAATAAAAACATAGACGCCTTGGATATAGCCCTTTTTGGAAGAATGGTCGCTAAAGCAAACAAATTGGATGTACAAGCGGCTTCTTCTTTTTCTCATGCCATATCCACACATCGCGTCGCAAACGAAGTTGAATTTTTTACGGCTTTAGACGACTTCCAGGAAGAAAAAGAAATTCAGGGCTCCGGTCATATGGGAACATTGGAGTTTAACTCGGCCACATATTACAGATACATAAATTTGGACATAGATCAATTATATGAAACCTTATCAGAAGAAACTGATATTATGGAAGCGATAGAAAAATTCGTAAAAGCCTTATTTATTGCCGTTCCAATGGCAAGACAAAACACTCAAGCGGGATATTGCCCCTGGGAGTTTGCAAGGATATACATAAGAAAAGGTCAGCCTTTACAAGCTCATTTTGAAACTCCGGTAAAACCTGAAAATGGCGGTTTTTTAGAGCCGAGTAAAAAAGAGCTAAAAAACTACTTGGATAAGAAAGAAAAACTCTATGGAAGTTTATTCAATAAAATCTCTATGTTTGAATTTGGCGAAGACGAATCTTTAAACATAGACAAACTGATAGAAAACATAAAATCCGAGATAAATAAGGTGAAAAAATGAGTTATAAATGGTTATTATTATGGTTTGAGGCTCCTCTTCAATCCTGGGGAGCCGATTCCAAATTCGATAGAAGAGACACTTTAAAGTTCCCTACAAAATCAGGAGTTTACGGCCTTTTGCTTTCCGCTATGGGCGCTTCCGGAGAACAAAAAGAACTTTTAGAAAAACTCTCTTCTATGGAAATGCAGGTAATTTCTTATAAAAAAGAAAATGAAAAAAACTTGCTTTTGATTGACTACCATACTGTCGGTGGAGGATATGATTCAGATGATGATTGGGAGACCCTTCATATCCCTAAAAAAAGCGATGGAGATAAACCTGTGGGTCAAGGCAATAAAATAACATATAGATACTATCTCCAAAATGCCAAATTCGGAATTGTATTGCAAATTCCCATAGAACTCAAAGATAGTATTGACCAATCGCTTAAAAATCCTAAATATCATATATATCTTGGAAGAAAAAACTGCACACCTACGGATATGGTATTTAGAGGTTTTTACGATACGAAAGAAGATGCTTTAAAAGAACTTCAAAAAATTTCCAAAGAAAAAGAGTTAAAAGAAGAATTTGAGGTCTTGGAAGGGAAAAAAGAAGGAGACGAAAGTTTTTATATAAACGATGTCCCGATACAATTTGGGAAATTCAAAAAATATAAGGACAGGCTAATAACGATAATTAAAAAAACATAAAATGCAAGATTTTCAAGAAACCGAAAAAGTAGACAGGTTGATAATAAAGATAACAAGAGAAAATCTTCCTCAAATAAAAGACAGATATCCCTTTCTTTATATAGAAAGAAGTAGAATAGAAATAGACGATAGTAGCGTCAAACTGATAACTTCCGAAGGCGAAGTAATTCGGCTTCCTATCGCAACCATAACTACTTTAATATTAGGTCCCGGAACTTCCATTACTCACGAAGCGGTTAAAGTTATTTCGTCTTCCAACTGCACTATATGCTGGGTTGGGGAAGATTCTTTTTATTTTTACGCCGTAGGACAAACTCCTACCTGCGATACGAGAAATTTAAGAGCTCAGGTAAAATTATCTTCTGATTCTAAAAAAAGTTTAGAAGTGGCAAAAAGGATGTTCGAAAAAAGATTTTCCGATATTGAACTAAAAGACAAAACATTGAAAGAACTTATGGGTATGGAAGGGACAAGAATTAAATCGGTATATGAAAAATATGCTTTAAAATACGGGGTAGGATGGAAAGGGCGTTCTTTTGTCCCGGGGAAATTTGAAATGAGCGACACTACAAACAAAATACTTACTATGGCAAATCATTTTTTATATTCCTTGATATCATCCGTAGTTTATTCTTTGGGATATTCTCCTCACATAGGATTTATTCATTCCGGAAGTCCATTGCCTTTTGTTTACGACCTTGCGGATTTATATAAAGAATATTTAAGTATAGATTTGGCTTTTTATCTTACATACGAAATGGCAGGAGAGTATAATAGAGCGAAATTAATATCCGAATTTAAAAAAAGATGCATAGAATATGATTTTTTAACTAAAATTCCATCGGACATAAAATATGTTCTTTACGGGGAAAAATAATTATGGTAGTTGTATTGGCAAACGACATTCCGCCGGCTGTAAGAGGGAGATTGAAATTATGGTTTATTGAACCGAAACCAAATGTATTTATATCCGGGATAAAAGATTCCGTAGCCGACGATGTAATAGAATACCTCCTTACTCATTGTCCTTCGAATTCCGGACTAATGATATTTAAAAAAACAAATGAACCTCCTTTTTATAAAATAATTACCTTAGGATATACATTAAAAAGATTTACTGAATTAACCGGAATGCAATTAATCATAGAAAAACAGGAGGGCAACGAAAATTAAAATAAATTTAAACGAACAGAAAAAGCATTGAAATAAAAGATAAATTATTTTTATCAGATTTTAATATTATTGAAAAGGCTCTTTTATATGCTAATTTTGTTTGAATTTGCGACTATTTTCCCCACTCGCGTGGGGGTGTTTCTGAAACACAAATGGTATCGCAGAAAAGAAAAACATTTTCCCCACTCGCGTGGGGGTGTTTCTTGTGAGAATTCCCCAAGAGCGTATATCCTATAATTTTCCCCACTCGCGTGGGGGTGTTTCCTTACCGGCAAATAATTTTTCTTTTCTGTATAAATTTTCCCCACTCGCGTGGGGGTGTTTCTAAAAAATGTTTTTTATTTGAAA
>Ga0116167_1002237_pt1 | contig 16720 bp, 32 predicted proteins | sample AD_JPNMR3_MetaG_FD_89794 | JGI IMG/M metagenome (GOLD analysis project Ga0116167, IMG submission 89794) | Active sludge microbial communities of municipal wastewater-treating anaerobic digesters from Japan - AD_JPNMR3_MetaG | ecosystem: Engineered > Bioreactor > Anaerobic > Digestate | place...
AAGTTCAAAGTTCACCCGTTGCAAACACTTGGTATAATGTTGGCAGTATTAAAATTTATATTCCGGTTGGTATTTGGTGTGTCGATTATCAATGCGAGCATTTTGCACAGTCATCAGGACTTGCTGAAATGTTACTCAAAACAACATTGTCACAGTCACCAAACGCTGAAACTGATAAAGAAATGACACATAGAACATCAAGCTATGGTTCGACAGTTATTGATAGTTGTTATAAACGTAAAGTAATTACAGTATCAAGTACAACAACATATTACCTAAATCTTTGCACCTCAACATCAGGTGTAGGTAGTATAGGCCGAAATGGAGCAGAAGTGCCAACAGTATTAAAAGCGGTTTGTGCTTATCTATAACAGCTTGCCCACAAGGGCAGTCTGATTTTAATGGAAGGAATTGATAATATGAGTAACAGCTCATTAGTTAATTACACTAAGTTATCCCCAAACAGGGGCAACTATATTAACGGTGTTCGCCATGATGGTAGAACGTCAGCGATAAAGAAAATTACAATACATCACATGGCTTGCAACGGAACTCTCGAAGCAATAGGCGAAGCATTTGCAAAACCGTCAAGACAAGCATCGTCTAATTACGCAATCGATAGCAACGGTAGAGTTGCTATGTATGTCGAAGAAAAAGACCGCTCATGGTGTAGTGGTAATGCAGAAAACGACAATCAAGCAATCACTATTGAGGTAGCTAATGACGGTGGAGCTCCAAACTGGCACGTATCAGATAAAGCGCTTGCAAAATTAATTGAGCTTTGCGTTGATATTTGTAAGCGTAACAATATAGAAAAGCTTAACTTTACTGGTGATAAAAACGGCAATTTAACAATGCATAAGTATTTTCAAGCTACAGCTTGCCCCGGACCATATTTAGAGAGCAAATTTGCATACATAGCGGATGAGGTTAATAAAAGACTTAATCCGCCAGCACCTACACCACAAAAGCAAGAGTACATATCATATAAAGTGCAAAAAGGCGATAGTTGGTGGCAAATAGCACAAAACAAGCTCGGAGACGGTAATCGTTATATGGAGCTTGTAAGATTTAATGGATATTCTGCACCGCCTGTGATACACCCAGGTGATATTGTTAAAATCCCGTGTACTAATACTGCGCCACAGCCAGCGCCACAGTACAGAACTCACACAGTCAAAGCAAATGATAGCTATTGGGCGCTTGCAGAAAAATATCTTGGCAAAGGAATACGTTGGACGGAGATAAAAGCGCTCAACGGCAACAAAGATGTAATACACCCTGGCGATGTATTAAAAATACCTAATTAAAGGAGAAAATAGTATGAAAGAAATAAAAGCGTTTTTTGTAATGATTTTTTCGGCAATTTCAGCGTGGTTTGGTGTTATAGCAATACCGATGTTTATACTCATAGCACTTAATATAACTGATTACATAACAGGTATTGTTGCAGGTCCATATAGAGGACAACAAATTACATCATACAAAGGTCTTAGAGGTATCGCTAAAAAAGTGTGTATGTGGTTGCTAGTTGCTGTTGGCGGCGTTGTGGATTGGCTTATAATGTATGCAGGCGATACAATAGGTATAGATATTAAATTTAAGTTTGTAATTGCTTGCGTGGTTGCTATTTGGCTTATATGTAACGAGTTAATAAGCATACTCGAAAATATAAAAGACATTGGAACACCATTGCCAACATGGCTGGTTAAAATAACAAAAAATATTAAATCACAAGTTGAAGAAAAAGCAGAAAGCAAAGAAGAAATATCTGAATAATTAAAAACCCCTGCCTATGTGGCAGGGGCTTTTTTGTTTATATCAGGTCGTTTATTGTACAACCTAATACTTTTGCTATTAACTTTAGCTTATCTATCTTTGGGATAACTTCTCCGGTTTCCCAGCGCGAAATGCTTTGCTGGGGCACTCCGATTTTTTCTGCTAATTCTTTTTGCGTCATCCCTTTTCGGTGACGCAATAATTTAATTTTAATATGTGCCATATTTCTCCTAATCGTTTACCGTTTGAGGATAATAGTTATTATCCTCTTTATTATAATGATACAAAGTTAACTTTATATCATTTTTCAAGCAATATTTAATCACTTCCACTAATGCCACTGTTAAACCAGTGACATATAAGTTTACGTTCGCATATTTCATCGTTTCAAATTTTTTTTCAATTGTTTCCTTTAACCCGACAATATCTGTCGGGTTAACTACGGATGGGAAAATATAATCCGTAACGTGAGGGATGTTATGCCTTCCCTCACATAAACCTATGTTTATTCTTTCCATAAAAAAACTCCTTTCATATTATTCGGGGAGGAAACTACTCGAGCCACTCCCCAAGCCCTACCTCATCAAGGTAGGGTTTCACAATGTCGGGTATGCATATGCATACATACCCGACATTAATGACAGGATTACCATAGATGAGGAGGATGAAATTCCTTCTCATACTCAACTTGGTCAGTATCATCTACTGCCAAAAGTAATGGGTCGGTCCAGTGACAACCGTCCCAACCGCTCTTAAGAGCGGTTTTATGAATTTCCCTCCTTATTTTTAGAGGGAAATTTGCAATGTACTTTGTTACAGGTGGTGTACCGTCATTGTATACACGGTATTCCTCTATACGATATCCGAACGGTAAATATAACCCACCATTCAACAAGGTAGTCAAATACCTTTTTGCGTACTTTTTTACGATCCTTTTTTTCATAATATCACTCCTTTTCAACCGCCTCCCTTCCGGTGCGGTCTTATGTTGTTTTTGTTTCCCTTACTGTATCTATATAGTACACCATAAATGATGTAAAGTAAAGATGTAAAATGCACAAATATTAATTATTTTATAGTGCATATTATACAAAAATAATAAAAGCCCCTGCCTATGTGGTGGGGGCTTTTATTTGTGTTTTATTGTCGTCAAGTGGTCGTCAAAGCTTAAAGAGTTAGGCTCTTTTCTTTTTGCCCTTGCCCTAATAGATAGTCTGTTGATACCTCAATACTCTGCCATTTTTAATAATTTTTCGGCTGACGGTTTTTGTTTTCCTGTTTTCCATTGAGAAAAAACGGCTTTTGAAAAGCCTAAATCTCTGCTCATTTTAGCGCCGAGATGCCTTTTTGCTTAATAATTCGATTATTTTTTGGATAGTATCCACAATCGAAAACTCATTAATTTGGGATATATAACAAAATTCTAAGAAAACTTAGAATTATCCTTGCAATTCTAAGTAAACTTAGATATACTTAAAATACATTATATGTAATTTGGCAACAAAAAATACCGACACATAAAAATAATTTTGTGTCCATTTAGTATTTAGTTCCCTAATCACAAATAATTTATTTATCGCATTTTTTGTCAAATATATACATTTTGGTGCAGAAGTTGGAAAGTACGTTAGAACCTGCTGGTTTTAGCCACGCAGAGTTTCAGAAACGGGTAACGGCAGTAACAATTTAGCAAACGCTTATGTTTACGAAAGGAGGGTGAAAATGCTATTTGAAATAAAAATACGTCTTATCAAGTTAGGTAAAAAGCAAAAAGACTTAATTCCTGAACTTGAAAACAGAATTGTCGAATTGTCAAATGAAATCATCAAAGAATGGGAGGTTAAATAGTGCAAGATTGCAAAGGTACTCAAAATTGAAAGATAGCAGGCTCAAATACATATCACAAAAATATTTAAGGAGTTGTTTTTTATGGTGATTGTCAATCAAGACCGAGATATGTCAATCGTATTCGATCCTAAGTTTGATGAAATTACTGCTATCCCTGTTGGATTTAAAGGTATGCACATGGCTTATAACCTATGGTGTCGTGATATTCTTTTAGGCTCATTTGACAATCGAGCCCAGGCATTAGGTGAGATTAACCGCATTATGAGTTGTCCTCTTAATGTTTACTTTGTATCCGGCTACGCAGAGTGGCAGGATGATGAATAAGTTAATCGAAAAGCTCAAAAATGACGACAGTTGCTTCTTAAAGGGGTGAATTGGTGTGGACGTATTAATCGTATTGTTCGGAGGTACTTTTATCATTTGCGGAATAATCGGTTGTTTTTGGCAATCGGTTAAATGGGTTATAAATTATAACCGCAAATTAAAAGGTCTTAAGCCAATAAAAAGTTTATTTTAGGAGGGATAAAGTGACATCATATAAAGGCTCAATCACAGCCTTGCTGATTATTATATCAGTAATATTTTTAGTTGGTGTTTTTGATAAACGCCAACAGAAATTAGAAAAAGACACATATATACAATTGGAGGATACAGGTGAAAAAGTTGAAGAAATACATACAGAAATTGATAGCTACATATCATCACAAGAAAGTATTAAAGAAGATACTGAAGCAATTCCCACATTTGAAGTAGATTTAAAAGGACTTGCACCATATATCGACACTTTTATCGATGCAAGTAATAAGTACAACGTTGATTACAAGCTTTTAATATCAATCGCAGCACTTGAAAGCGGTTGGGGCGAGAGCTACTATGCAAAGACCAATAACAACATCTTTGGTTGGTGTAGTGGCGAGATGTATTTTAATTCAGTGGACGAGTGTATATATTACGTCGCTGAATTTTTGGCAAGAGAATATTTAAGTCCAACAGGGATGTATTACGAGGGAGTAGGTATTGACAGCATAGCAATACACTACAACGAAAACCCTAAAAACTGGGCGAAAGAAGTTAAACAAATTTATAAATATTTAGGAGGTAAATAAATGCAAATAATCGTATGTATTGCTATTGCAATATATGTCCTGCTTTTAGGCTTTGTGCTTGGTGCGTTATTCGCTGTCAAGTGCTTAGCGAAAAAAGAAGTGGCTGAACAGTCTGCCAACTGTACAACCACAAAAGATAATACTATTAATCAAATTAGACTTGATAAACGAGTATAAATCAAGGAGGGCGATATAGTGACTTGCCAATATGATAGAGATATTCAATGTTTTGAGGACTGCGAGGATTGCAGTCGTTACAAACTTGAAATACCTTGCTCCGAATGTGACTCTGTTGTACCGCGAACAGAAATAGATAAGTATGACGGTATGTGCCGAGAGTGCAGACTTAAAGAAGAATTTAACAATGGAGCTTTGCTTGCAGAATTTTTTGAAGCAAACCCAGATATTGAACAAGCTTACAAAGAATTTATTGACGAAGTGTGGTATCAATGATTGAAAATGGAGTTTCTAAATATTTAATAGCAAAAGGCACAGTATCAAACTCTTTTCCCGTTGATAATAAAGGGGTTGTATATTGCTGTTGCACTTATTGCAAATTTTACAGTAAGTCTTACAACATTTGTAAACTTACTGATGAAATTATACTATATGCGGATAAATTTGTTGGTGCAAAATGCCCGTTAGATGTGGAGGAGGGATAAAATGCAATTTCGCAATTTATATGCAGAAGAAATTGAATGTAGAGTTGCAACGGTATCTGAAAAAGGTTGCTCACTTTTGCTATATAAAGATGCGCGCTGCGACATGAAAATACTCGATGAAACTGTTGGACCAGATAAGTGGCAGCGGAAACATTACGAATGCAAAGGGAATTTGTTTTGTTCTGTCGGTATTAAATGTGGCGACGAATGGATATGGAAAGACGATTGTGGAGCCGAAAGCTATACGGAAAAAGAAAAAGGCGAAGCTTCAGACAGTTTTAAGCGTGCCTGTTTCAATTGGGGAATAGGCAGGGAGCTATACACAGCCCCGTTTATATGGGTATCTGCTGAAAATGTTAATCTTTCGGATAAACAAGGCAAAAAGACTACATATGACAAGTTTAGAGTAGAAAAAATTACTATTGCTGACGGTAAAATAACTCAAATATCAATTGTTAACGAAACTAAAAGTAAACAGACTGGTAAGGTGGTGAGAGCCTTTGTCAAAGTTTAGCATAATGCAAGACGATAAAGTCTGTTACTTTTGCGAAAGCCCTTACATTGAATATCACCATATTTACAAAGCTGGCAATCGTAAAATATCAGACCGTCACGGCTTTACAGTATGGTTATGCCCTGATTGTCACAGAGGTACATACGGAGTACACGGAAAGAATGGTCACGATAAAGATATGGCACTTAAACAAGCTGCACAAGCAGAATTTGAACGTCTTGGACACACTCGGCAACAGTTCATTGACCTTATCGGCAGGAGTTATTTATGATAGGCTTATTTAAATTCAAGAGGGCAAGGCTCTCGACAGACTATAAAAGTCAAGAAAATATACTAACTCTTATTGTCGACAAAGACAGTAATATTGCTGTGCGTCAGCTCCTAAACGAGCTTGACGAAAACGAAACCTACATAGCAGAAATAAAAAAGTCTAAGCGTAAGAGAACTCTAGACCAAAACGCTTATATGTGGGTATTGTGCCAACGTATTGCCGAAAAAGTCGGTAATACAAAAGAGGAAGTTTACAGGACATTTATTAAGCGTGTTGGTCAGTTTGATGTGCTTTGCATACAAAACAATGCTCTTAATAATTTTATTGAGCGTTGGGGAAAGCAAGGTATAGGCTGGTTTTGTGAAACCGACACCTCAAAATTAAATGGTTGTACTAATGTGCTTTGCTATTATGGCACAAGCACATACACAACCGAAGAAATGCGAATATTACTTGATGAGGTAATATCGGAATGCAAGGAATTGAATATATCCACAATAGTGGACGGATATAGGGAGGGTTAATAAAGTAAGATGAATAACACAAAAATAGAATGGTGTACACGCACCTTAAACCCTAAGGAGGCTCAATATGGCAAATCAAATTAATTGCAAGGGCTGTATTTACTTAAAAAAAATAAGCTATTTAGACGGCAGCATGTACGCTTGCCATTATTGCATAGACACTGGCAAGCTAAGAGATTGCCCACCTGAGCTATGCAATAAAAAAGATACTAACCCTGCACATAGGGTTAGTAGAAAACAAGCTCATTGGAGTTTGAAAAATTTTTAAGGAGTGAATATTTGATGAATAAACCAGATATAAAAGCAGGATATCTCGGAGTAATGGAAAATGGGGAAAAAGCAATTGCTATGAATGTTGCTTTAAGACATGGTTCCGAAGTCTTAAAATTTGTAACTGAAAGACAAATAAGAAGAGGCTTTGGAGCACAAGTAGGTTGTGATAAAGCTTTTAACGTGGCAGAACCATCATATAAACTTGTTGCTTTATACGGGCATCCAAAAAATTATGAGTGGTTTTCTATCGATAATCGCCCGCTTTTATGGCGACGCGAAGAACCTGTTACAGAAATGACTATTACTGAAATTGAACAAAAGCTAGGTATAAAAAATCTTAAGATTGTTAAGGAGAATATATAATGCTAAACAGAGTTATTTTAATGGGTAGAATCACCCAAGATTTAGATTTAAAATCAACACCAAGTGGGGCTTCAGTCTTACAGTTCAATGTTGCTGTCGAACGTTCATTTGTAAAACAGGGTGAAGAAAGACAGACTGATTTTATTACTTGTGTTGCATGGCGACAACAGGCTGAATTTATCTCAAAGTATTTTTCAAAGGGCAGAATGATAGCCATTGAGGGTAATTTGAGAACGCGTACATATGAGGACAAAAATGGCTCAAAACATTATGTAACAGAAGTATATGTAGATAGTGTTTCTTTCACAGGAGAACCTAAACAAGGCGGGAATACTTCTTCACAGCAGAATTACAGTCAACCAGCTCAGAATCAGGCAGCTATTATCGGTGATTTATCTGATTTTGAAGAAGTTTTGAGCGACGACGGAGTACCTTTTTAAGGGGGTGATAAATTGAATTACATAGATTTTTTGAAAAGCAAGCAGATTACAATTGAGCCAAGTGGATTTGATATTAATATATCAGAACTTAACACTATGTTGTTTGATTGGCAGAAGTTAATTACTAAATGGGCTATAAAAAAAGGTAAGGCGTGTCTTTTTTTAGATACTGGTTTAGGCAAAACTATTTGTCAGTTAGAATATGCAGATAAAGTCGCGAAACATACGGGCGGTAAAGTTCTTATTGTTGCCTATCTTACAGTTGCACAGCAAACAAAGCGTGAAGCTGACAAATTTGGCTATAAAGCAACTTTATGTAGAACGCAAAATGATGTTAAAGATGGTATTAATATTACTAATTATGAAATGCTTGATAAGTTCAACCATGAAGATTTTGTTGGAATAGTTCTTGATGAGAGTTCTATTCTTAAAAATTATATGGGAACAACTAAAAGAAAAATAATTGAAAGCTTTAAAAACACACCATATAAACTATCATGCACCGCAACACCAAGCCCTAATAATCATATGGAAATTTTGAATCAAGCTGAATTTTTAGGGATAATGAAAAGCCATGAAGCGCTAGCTATATGGTTCATTAATGATACTTCACAAAGCGGTAACTATACACTTAAAGGTCATGCAGTAAAAAGCTTTTGGGAATGGGTCTCAAGCTGGGCAACATTCCTTTCAAAGCCTTCTGAAATTGGATTTTCAGATGAAGGCTATATACTTCCAAAACTCAATGAATATGAAATTGTAATTCCTATTGATGAAACCTCAAAAGATTTTGAAGAAGGTTTTTTTAGGAAAATAGAAACTAATGCAACAGCTTTCCACAATGAAAAAAGAATTACCGCTGAACAAAGAGCTGCCAAGTGTGCTGAAATTGTAGCACAAGATAATGAACAATATCTTATATGGTGTAGTACCGACTATGAAGCCGACCTTTTAAAAAAATATATTCCTGAATCTGTTGAAGTTAGAGGAAGCCATAAAACAAGTGAAAAAGAAAAAGCGACACTTGATTTCCTTGACGGGAAAATAAGGGTACTAATCAGTAAGGTAAAAATATTCGGTTATGGTCTTAATTTTCAAAATTGCCACAACACAATATTTTGCGGTATGGACTACTCATATGAAAATTACTACCAGGCCGTAAGACGTTTTTGGAGATTCGGTCAAAAGAATGAAGTTAATGTTTACATAGTTATTGGTAGCACCGAACAACATATTTTAAACGTTGTTAGAGAAAAAGAAAATAAGCATAAAGAAATGAAACTGTCAATGGTCCAACAGTCAAAATTATTTCTTGACAAAGAAATAAATCATAGAAAATTTACTTTAAATCTTGACGTCAAAAAAATTGACGTTCCTGATTGGATAGGAGATGGAGTATGAAACAATATATCAATGATAAAATGGCACTATACAACGGTGATTGCGTTCAAGTAATTAAGCAATTACCTAATGAAAGCGTACATTTTCAGATATTTTCTCCCCCTTTTGCTAATCTATATATTTATTCTGATGATTTAGCAGACATGGGGAATTGTAAAAATAGTGATGAATTTTTTATTCAATTTGATTTTCTTATTCCTGAATTATATAGGGTTCTTAAACCAGGAAGACTATGCGCTGTTCATTGTAAAGACCTTGTTAAATATAAAAATCGTGACGGGGTTGCAGGTATATATGATTTTTCAGGTGACATAATAAAACACTTTGAAAAATTCGGATTTCAATATCATTCTAGGATAACAATATGGAAAGACCCTGTAACCGAAATGCAAAGAACCAAAGCTCACGGTCTTTTATGGAAGCAACTAAGGAAAGACAGCACTTTTTCAAGAATGGGAATGCCTGATTACATACTTCTGTTCAGAAAATGGGCTGATGATGAAGAAATTATTGAGCCAGTAACTCACACTATGGAGGATTTTCCAGTCCGTAAATGGCAGCAATATGCTTCTCCAGTTTGGGAATATGAATCAACTCCAGTATGGTGGGATATTCAACAAACAAATGTATTAAATGTTAAATCTGCTAAAGACGATAAAGATGAAAAACATATTTGTCCTTTACAACTTGACGTTATCGAAAGACTTATTGAACTATATTCAAACCCTGACGACGTTGTTTTCACTCCATTTTTAGGCATAGGTAGCGAAGCTTATGTAGCATTAAAAATGGGGAGAAAAGCAATAGGAGTTGAACTTAAAGAAAGTTACTTTAATCAGGCTGTAACATACTGTAAAGATATTACTAACAACGACCAAATATCATTCTTTAAATAAAGTGGAGGCTTATTATTATGCATTTCAAACTATTCAAAAGCGAATTGCTTTCTGCATTGAAAAATGTAAGCAAAGCAATATCAACTAAATCACAAATTAAAGCACTAGAGGGCGTATTATTTACGCTCTCACAGGGCGAAATGAAGCTTACAGGTTACGACTTAGAGCAAGGAATTGAAACAGTCATATCTGCTGAAAGCTTTGACACAGGCAAGTTTATTGCTGATAGCAAGCTATTTACAAATATCATAAGCAAAATGCCTAAAGAAGATATTGAGTTTTCGCTTGATAATAATGTATTGACTATTTCAAGCGGCAAAACAACAGTTACTTTACCTATAATGAGCGCTGAAGATTATCCGTCATTACCTGATGTTGAAAGTTGCGCAAAGATTGTTATTGATTGTCAAATTCTTAAAAATTTGATACAGCAGACAATCTATGCTGTTGCTACAAATGAAACAAAGTCTATTTTAACAGGTGAATTGTTTGAAATAGAAAATGGACAGCTAAATATTGTTGCTATTGACGGATATAGAATGGCAATTGCTACTGAAACAATAACTGCTGATGATACAAAAATAGTTATACCGTCAAAGTGTCTTAGTAATGTTGCAAGTGTGCTGAATACTGGTACTTGTGAACTATATCTCAGCAAGAAACACGCAAAGTTTGCTGTTGGTGATTATTCGGTATTTACAAGACTTTTAGAGGGTGAATTTCATAACTATAAAAGCTCGTTGCCTAATAGCCACACAACAGAAGTTATTGCCAACACAAAAGAACTTATTGAAATACTTGAACGCTGTCAATTACTCATAACCGACCGCATTAAATCCCCTGTTAAATGTATCTTTGCAAACGGGCAAATAAATGTATCGTTAAATACTTCACTTGGAAAAATAAACGATACTGCAACAGCTGAAATAATCGGCGACACAGTTGAAATTGGCTTCAATGTAAAATATCTACTTGACGCTCTGAAAGTTGTCGAGAGTGACAAAGTACATATGTATCTTACTTCTTCGGTTAAGCCTATGGTTATAAAAGAGGGCGGTTATACTGCTCTTGTATTGCCTGTGAGGTTGAAAAATGATTAGTATAAATGATTTATTTACCAAAGCTGACTATGAATATGTAATGGATAGTGTTTTAAAACAAGATGATTTTGAAATTGTAAGGAGTTTTAAGAAAATTAATTACACTATCCGTAACGGAAATTATGCTTGTGACGGTATCGGATTTAACAAAGGCGATTACTTCGTTGAATTTAGTATTAATACTACTTATGGTAATTGTGCAGGATGTGGATTCACTAAAACTTTAACAGAGTTTTATGAAGTATTCACGACGTATGAAAAAGCACGAATTTATATGACAGAGCAATTATCAAGATATAGCAACGAGCAAATAATATGCGATATTGAAAACGAACAATTATCTTTATTTTAAGGAGGTTTAATATGCTAACACATGAAACACGCTTAGAAAGTTTTATCTTAACCGATAAGCCAAAACGCAGAGCAGAAATCTTATCTGCTCTCACAAAACCTATGACAGCTCGCCAGTTAGCTTACAAACTCGGTTATCGTGACTTAAACGCTGTAAAACCACGCCTTACAGAGCTTGTAGGTGCTAACAAGGTTAAAGTTGTAGGCAAGGTTAAAGACGAGTTGACAGGGCGTACAGTAGCAGTATATGAGAGGATTGATTAAATGGCTGTATATAGACAAATATATTTGACGTTTTGGCAAGACGATTTTGTATTGTCACTGACTCCTGAAGAAAAATATTTCTATCTTTATTTGCTTACAAATAGCAAAACAAATTTATGTGGAATATATGAATTACCGATAAAAGTTATAGAATTTGAAACAGGATATAACAGAGAAACAGTTGAAAAACTTCTTGCTAAATTTGAGTGTTATCAAAAAATTCATAGGTCATTAACAACTAACGAAATAGTTATTCATAATTGGTTAAAATATAATTCTACACGTTCTCCAAAGATTCAAAGCGCCTTAAATAAAAGCTTTGAAGGTGTTAAGGACAAAAGTTTGATACGGTATGCATACGGTATAGATACCATATCGACAGAAACAGTAACAGATACAGTAACAGATACAGATACAGTAACAGATACAGATACAGTAACAGATACAGTAACAGAAACAGAAACAGAGAAATCGGTCAAGCCGATTAAACAAAATAAACACCGATATGGTGAATATAAAAACGTCCTGCTTACTGATGAAGAATTAGAAAAACTTAAAACTGAACATTCAAACACAAATGAACTCATTAAATTTCTTGATGAATATATAGAAATGAAAGGATATAAAGTAAAGTCGCATTATTTAGCAATAAAAAAATGGGTAGTGTCAGCAGTTGAAGAACAAAAAATGAGAAATAATAAGCAGGGTAAAAATAAATCTGAAAAGCCTAGCTATGACCTTGATGACATTTTTAAGAAATCTTTTAAAACGGTGAAACAAAATGAATAACTGTAATTACAGGTTTAAGGATGAGTCGCTATGAGAATTGGACTACACGATGCAGAATATGAGAGAATGCCTGATAAAGATTTCCCAAACTATGCACTAATGAAAATATCAGCTTATCACAAAAATATAGGCGATAAAGTCGAATGGTGGAGCGCAATAGATAACAATAAATATGATATTGTTTATTCTTCAAAAGTATTTGACTTTACGCCAGAAAATGAATTTTTACCTGATTGCACAATTAAAGGTGGAACAGGATACGGAATATATGAAGAATTGCCGCCTGAAATAGATAAAATGTTCCCTGATTACTCAATATATCCGAACTGTGATTATGCAATAGGATTTATAACAAGAGGGTGCATCCGTAACTGTCCTTGGTGTGTAGTACCGAAAAAAGAGGGCAAAATAAAACCTTATAAAAAGTGGAAAGAGCTCGTTAGAGAAGATACTAATAAACTTGTTTTAATGGATAACAATATATTAGCCTGCGAATACGGTGTAGAGCAATTAAAAGATATCGCAAAAAACGGTAGCAATTATTTAATTGATTGTAATCAAGGTTTAGATGCACGGCTTGTTACTGATGATGTAGCACAAATACTAGCAAAAATAAACTGGCTTAAATACATTAGATTTTCTTGCGACCAAAAATCACAAATAGAGTCGATTAAAAATGCCTGCAATCTACTTAAAAAATATGGCGTTGGATATAGCAAAATATTTATTTATGCGATTGTTAGGAAAGATTTGCAAGAAGCAGATGAAAGAATACAAGCTTTATATAAGTTTCAAAAATCTTTAAACATTTATGCTCAGGCTGAAAGAAATGAGTTACTTGGAATTATTCCTGATAAACTACAACTTGAATTTGCTCAAAGATATGTGTATGGTCGCCTTTATAAGAAAGAAACATGGGCAGAGTATTACAAAAGACATAAAGAGTTACGTTAAAAAGGAGCGTGATTTATTGGTGCAAGCATATATATTTCATCACACACAAACTGTCCTCAATCTGGGTGTTATGTAGAGGAATTATAATGAAACTTACCATATACGGAAACCCCAAAAGCAAGAAAAACAGTATGCAGATTGTCAAGAGAGGCAATAAATCCTCTCTAATACAAAGCGAAGCATACAGGAAATACGAAGCTGATTGCTTAAGGCAGATAAGTGGCAAGTATAGATTACATATTGACAAGCCTGTAAATATTAAAGCTATCTTTTACAGAGATAGCAACAGAAGATGTGACCTTACCAATCTCTTATCAGCCTTGCATGATATTTTAGTAAAAGCAGATGTTATCGCAGACGACAATTTTAAAATTGTTGTGTCGGTTGACGGCTCAACAGTAAAAGTTGATAAAGACAATCCGCGAACAGAGATTGAGATAACGGAAGTGATATAAGGAAGCCCTGAAAAAATAAAATTGGAGGTATCAGAAAATGACCAAATATGAACTTTGTCGTTTAGAACAAAGCGAGTTAATTAATCTAATAGATAAAGGAAAATTATTATACTTAAGTTGCTTAAAGGGCGATATAGTGTATTTTGTAAAATCAGCCTTTTCGATAGCGGAAAAACCTATTGAAGCTAAAGTGCTAGGCATATATGGCTTAGGTTGTAACGGCGAAGTAATATACAGAGCTGTTACGGAACATCAAAATACTAAGACTTTTACAGATACTGATATTGGGAAAAAGGTATTTTTAAGTTATGAAGAAGCTGAAGCTAAGTTAAAAGAAATGGAGGGAAGTAAATGCAATTAATGGATAAATATTCTATTGCCATCAGATGAAGAAGTGGAGGGATAACATGAGTGATTTAATTAGCAGAAAAGCAGTATTAGATATTATCAATAAACATAGGTGCGATACAGCTAGGATTGAGGAAGGTGTATTAAATTTACCTTTTGCCTATGATGTGGATAAGGTTGTGGAAGAATTGAAAAGAATGTCTGGCATACAGTTTGACGGTCACAATGAAAGTTATGAATTGAATTGGTGCATTTCTACAAATAGAGCTGTTGAAATCGTGAAAGGAGCTGTCAAGGATGAATAAGCCATGTCATATGTTAACTTGCAGATATAATCACAAAGCAGAATGTATAGATGGGCGTGAATACAAAATATGCATAGATGTAGTAAAGCAAGTGCTGGGTGAGGATAGATATAATTCATTCCTCGAATGGGAAAAATCAAAGGGAGGCGGTCAAGCCTTAGATTGGAGGAATGAGGTTGATAATGGCGAGTGGGTATATGGATATTACTTCAGCAGCGAACGGGGGAAACTAATGGATAATGGATATGATGTTGAATATGTCAACAAGCAAACAGATAGACAAATTGATGAAATGAGAAGTTTGATAGATGAAAACAAACAGCTTAAATCACAGTTGGCAGAGGCTATGGAGTTGTTGAAATTATCTGCTAATTATGCAAATAACTATAGCGGTTGGTGGAGCTTTCAAGGCTGTCAAGACCGCTACGAAAAGTTGAAAAGTGAGGTTGAGAAGAATGGCTGATACAAAAGAAACATTATGCTGGAAATGTGAAAATTATAATTGCAGTTGGGTAAAGAGTTTTAAACCAGTAGAAGGGTGGGAAGCAGAGCCAACTGTAGTATATGATGCGTATGCAAATTTTAATAGCTATTTAGTTATATCGTGCCCAGAATTTAAATGTAATGATATAAAAAGCAAAGCAAGAAAAGTGCTTGAACAATCTTTAAATCTAATAAATCGCCACGAAAACACATGCGGGCATAAAGCAAAAGGTATAATATTGACGAAAGAAAATTACATAAATTTAACCAACTATTTTGGCATTGATTTTATCGAAGATTATACGGGATATAAATTTTATAAAAATCCTCATGCAGTAAATAAAAACTATGTCATAGGAGGTTAATATGTCAGATTTACAAATTATGATTGAGCGAATAAAGCAATTAGACAGAGACCTTATACCAGAGGCAATAGAGGACAGCGAAAGATTTTTAGCAATAGCAACGGCTTGTACACCAAGATATGATAATGACGGCTCACAACATATAGCTTCTAGCATTAGCAGAGAGACGGCTATGATTAATTATGCAGCCTCGCAAGTTAAAATTGATAAACTGCAAGAAGAGCTTGCAGACCTTAAATTAAAAGTTGAAAAAATAATAAGTCAAATAAAGGATGACAAAGCAAGGAGGTTCGCAAAGTTATATTATGTTGACTTACTAACTCAAAAAAAAATAGCGTCTAAATCTCATTACAGTTATGGCACTGTCAGAAACGAATTATCAAGTGCTAGAAAAATACTAAACATAGTGACACCCAGTGACACAAAATGATATTGCATACCCTGATATAGTATGTTATAGTTAATATAGGGAAGCTGAAAAGAAACAAAGGTAAGTTTTATATGCCTCGGTGCAATAGTACTGAGGCTCATTCCCTATCGAGCCTTCTAAAAATTTTAAATACAGACTATTGCACATAAAAGCACTCACATATTAGTGGGTGCTTTTATTATGGGATAAGGAGGATTGAGGTAACAATATGACAAGAAAACTAAGTGAATTTGAAAAACGTCTTTGTCTCAACTGTGAGAACAGAAGTAAAGAAATAACAGACAGAGTATTCTGCATATATCCAGGGGAATGCCCAAAGGTTAAAGAGGCAAGAGAGAAACAGAATAAGGCTGTGATAACAAATGTTAACAAAGATATGTAAGAAGTGTGGAGCATTAGCATGAAGAGAGAAAGCAAGAATGGCTAAAGAGTTTGCGAAAGAATTTTATAACAGTAAAAAATGGAGAAAGTGCAGAGTAGCATATATACAAGAGCGCATATTACTTGATGGTGGATTATGCGAAAGATGCAGAGAAAAGACAGGATACATAGTACATCACAAGATACACTTGACAAAATTTAATATAAACAATCCTGATATAACACTTAATCATAACAACTTAGAGTATCTATGTAAGGTGTGTCATGACTTAGAGCCTAATCATTGGGAGGACAAGCTAAACAAACCAAAAACATTATGTTTATTTGATAGTGAGGGGAATGCTATTAAGCCAATACATGATAGACGGAGGAAGAATTAGCCCCCCCTGCTTATTGATACACGTAATTTAAGGGACAC
>Ga0116167_1002240_pt1 | contig 16694 bp, 13 predicted proteins | sample AD_JPNMR3_MetaG_FD_89794 | JGI IMG/M metagenome (GOLD analysis project Ga0116167, IMG submission 89794) | Active sludge microbial communities of municipal wastewater-treating anaerobic digesters from Japan - AD_JPNMR3_MetaG | ecosystem: Engineered > Bioreactor > Anaerobic > Digestate | place...
GACTGCGGTTCATGATTCTCAGGGCGTCATGCAGGCGCGTGTGCGGGCTGGTGCTGATGACTTGTTTGGTCATCCAATGTCGGACCAGAGAACGTTTCATGTCTGCCTCCACAGTCTGTTTGCACCTTAACTGTAGCGCCTGCCGGCAGTTTTTTCATCCTCCGAGACTTGAACTGCTCTAATTTAAAATAATGAAAGCAGTAGGGCCACTTTCATTATTTATATTGACTGCCATGAGATTGTGAAGGAATCTAGCCGGATCGACCGGAACCGGGGTTGATGGTGATGTAGCCCTCGCGAATGGCGTACAGGGCGGCCTGGGTGCGGCTGTCCAGTTGAAGCTTGGCCAGGATGCGGCTGACGTGCGAGTGCACTGTGGCGCGCGAGACCACCAGCTTTTCGGCGATCTCCTGGTTGCTCAGGCCCTGGGCGATATAGGTGAGCACTTCCTTTTCGCGCTCGGTCAGCTCATCGCCCTTTTCCTTCGGGGCCGGGGGCTGCGAAAGCTCGGCCAGCAGCTTGCGGGCGATGGCCGGGTGCAGGGAGGATTCGCCGCGGTGGACCTGGTGGATGGCGCGGATCAGGTCTTCGGGGTCGGAGTCTTTGAGCAGGTAACCGGCGGCCCCGGCGTTGATGGCGGCGAACACCTTGTCGTCGCTGGTGAAGCTGGTCAGCACCAGGATGCGTGCCCGCGAGTCCATCGCCAGCAGGCGGCGGATGGCTTCCACCCCGTCCATGACCGGCATAACCAGGTCCATCAGGACCACGTCCGGCTGCAGGGCGGGGTAGCGGTCCACGGCTTCCTGGCCGTTGGAGCACTCGCCGACCACTTCAATGTCCGTCTCAGTGCCCAGCATGGCAGCCATTCCGCGCCGGACGACGGGGTGATCATCCACCAGCAGAACGCGAATTTTCTCCATTGGGTACCTCCACAATGATCCGGGTGCCGCCGCCGGGGCGGCTTTCCAGGATGAGTTTACCATCAAGCAGGGCGGCCCGCTCGCGCATGTTGTGCAGGCCCTGACCGCCGGCGGCCAGCTTCTCCGGGTCGAAGCCGCGCCCGTCGTCGATTACCTCCAGGCGCACCACGCCCCCGTCCTCGCCCAGCCGCAGGGTGACCTGGCTGGCGCGGGCGTGCTTGATCACGTTGTTGAGCGCCTCCTCGGCCAGGCGGTACAGGTTTTCCTCCAGGTCCGCGTCCAGCGGGCCGGGCAGGGATGGCTCAAAGGTCACCTTCAGCCCGGAGCGCTCTTCCACGGTGCGCAGGCGGCGCTCCAGCGCGCCCTGCAGGCCGTGAGCCTCCAGAATTGGCGGGCGCAGCTCGTAAATCAGCAGGCGAATTTCCCCCAGGCCGGTGCGGGCCGACTGGTACAGGTCTTCCAGATGCTGGTTCACCGCCTCCAGGTTGCCGGCGGCCAGCTGGCGCTGGGCTGCACGGGTGTACAGGGTGAGCGCGTAGAGCGACTGGTTGAGTGAGTCATGCAGGTCGCGGGCCAGGCGGGCGCGCTCATCGGCGGCGGCGGCCTGCTGCACCCGCCGGTACAGCTTGGCATGCTCGATCGCCACGGCGGCCTGCCCGGCAAAGCCGCGGGCAATGGTGGCGTGGTGCGGCAGAAAGTAGGCCCTGCGGTGATAGATCTCCAGCACGCCGGCGGCCTCTTCGCCGGTGACCAGGGGAACCGCCAGGACGGCGTCGTCGGGGTCCAGGTTGAACAGCACCGGCTCGCGGCGCTGCATCAGGTCGGCCGGCAGCAGTGGGGCGAAGCGGTCCGCCAGCGAGCGGCCGCTTTCCAGGGCCACGTAGAGCTGCCCGCGCTCGTCCACCAGGCGGATGGCGCAGCCCAGCGCGTCGGTCAGCCGGGTGGCCTGCTCGGCGATGATCTGCAGCACTTCGTGCAGGTCCAGCTTCTGCAGGATGGCCTGGGTGATCTCCTGCAGCACCTTGGTCTGCTGCAGCTGCCGGCTGGTGGAGGCGTACAGGCGCGAGTTTTCCAGCGCCAGGGCCATGGAGCGCACCACGGCAGTCACCAGGCGGGTCTCCTTTTGCGGCAGGGTGTGCCCGTCCTGCATCCAGCTGAGCAGCACCATGCCCAGCAGGTTGTCGTGGTTCATCAGCGGGTAAGCCTGCCAGGACTGCGCCTGGAACTGGGTGATCAGTGAGGCGGTGTAGTGCTTGCGCGCTTCGGGGTTGTTGACCTCGATAGGGCGGCGCAGCGTGACCAGCTCACCCACCAGCACGTCGGTGGAAGGCTCCACCTGGGTCGACCAGAAGGCCTGTTTTTCGGACAGCGAGAGAGTCCCGAAGGCCAGCAGCGGGTCAAGCGCTTCGGATTCTTCGCTGCTGGTGTAGACAAAAATCTGGTCCGCGCCGGTGATATCCAGCAGGGATGAGGCCTGCTCTTCCATGGCGGGACGTGTGGGTGAGGTGGTATACCAATCCATTTGTGAAGCCTGTAACAAGCTTATTGTACCTCATTCCTTAACATTTCGCATGCCCTGCGGAAATGAGAAAACCCTCCCGGGAGGAGGAGGGTTTTCTCGAGAGGAGAACCAGAATGGGATCAGAACAGGTTCAGGCTGTTGAGCAGGATGAGGAATACCAGCAGCGGGGTGACGAAGGCCACGATGATATACAGGAAGCGCACGAAGCGTTCGTTCTTCAGCTTGCCGCCGTTGCTCAGGGCTTCCTTGAAAAAGTCGTAGCGCAGCACCCAGCCGGCCAGGAGGGCCAGGAACAGCCCGCCGACCGGCAGCAGGATGTTGGAGGAGACGTAGTCGAACAGGTCGAATGGAGACTTGCCGAACAGCTTGACATGCGACAGCAGGCTGTTCGAGAGGGCCGCCGTCGAGCCGACCACCATCAGCGAGGAAATGGTGATGATAGTGGCCCACTTGCGGCTCATCTTGAAGCGGTGGATCAGGTAGGCGGTGGGCACTTCGATCAGGGAGAGCTGCGCGCCGAGTGAGGCGATGCCGGTCAGCACGAAGAACAGCGCCATGAACACCTGCCCGGCGGGCATGGAGGCGAACACGGCCGGGATGGTGATGAACAGCAGCGAGGGGCCGGCTTCCGGCTGGAAGCCGAAGGCGAACACGGCGGGGAAGATGGCGATGCCGGCCAGCAGGGAGACGGCCAGGTCGGCGAAGACCACCCGCGATGCGTTCACGGGGATGTTCTGGTCGTCGCCGTAGTAGCTGCCGTAGGTGATCATGGTGCCCATGCCGATGGAGAGCTTGAAGAAGGCCAGGCCCAGGGCCACCAGGATGACTTCACCGGTCACCTTGCTAAAATCCGGTTTGAAGAGGAAGGTCAGGCCCTCTGCCGCGCCGGGCAGCGTCAGGCTGCGGACGCACAGCACCAGCAGCAGGCCGAACAGGACCGGCATGAGCCGCTTGGTGGTGGCTTCGATGCCTTTGGACACCCCGATCATGATGATGATACCCACCAGGATGAGGACAAACCACTGCCAGAACAGGGAGAGGACGGGGTTGGTCACCAGGCTGTCGAAGGCGGCGGAGGTGGTCGCCGGGTCAGTGGACAGCGCGCCGGCCGAGGCGGACTTGAAGATGTAGGCGAAAACCCAGCCGGCCACTTCGGAGTAGAAGGCCATAATCAGAAAAGCCGCCAGCACGCCTGACGCGCCGATCAGCCACCAGGGGCCGTTGGGAGCCAGGCGGCGCAGGCTGGTGATGGCATCACCGCGGCCCTTGCGGCCGATCATGTGCTCGGTGACGATAATGGGAAGCCCCACCAGCAGGGTGCAGGCCAGGTAAATCAGCAGGAAGGCAGCCCCGCCGTTTTCACCGGTCAGGTAAGGGAACTTCCAGATATTCCCCAGGCCCACGGCAGAGCCCAGGGTGGCCGTCAGCACGCCGAGACTGGTGGCGAACCGGTCCGGGGTGACGCTCGGTTTGGCTGCGGTCTTGACAGCCAATGTCTCAGAACGGGCGGTAGTGGTCATGATTGCGCTCCAATCATAAGAAAAATAAATACTCCCCGGTGTGACTGCCGGGGAGTGTTTCAACGTTTGCTGGGTTTCGCCTTAACCCAAAGCCCGCTCGCCTCCACCGGCATCCGGTCGAAGGTAATAAAAGGCAATAAGGGCAATGGCGTGGAAGGGGGAATTGCGCATAACTTGCAAGAATATAACGACCTGCGAGCGGTTTGTCAATAGGTCAATTCCGCGAAATCTGGTCTACAAGACCGAAAAACGGGGATTCGTAATGAAACTGCAAGGTTGTCTGGACAAAAAACGCCCCGGGACGCACCGCCCGGGGCGAATGTGGTTGTCTGTGCAGGCGCTTAGCGCTGGCGGGCCTTGACCACCTTTTTCGCCTTGCGGCGCCCGGAGTGGGTTTGCTTCTCGGTGCCGATCCAGATACCGAAGGAGGGCAGGATCACCCGGTGCACCAGCAGGATCAGCCCGACGGCGGCGAAGGCCGCGGCGAAAATCCACAGCGCGCTGGACATCTGGTTCATCAGCGACGGGTTGACCAGCATCACAATCGCCAGGGCGAGCATCAGCGTGCCGGAAATCAGCTTCAGGATGCGCCCGTGCTTTTCCTCCACCCGGCTGGCCTTCATACTGACCACTGCGCCAGTGAAGATCACCAGCTCATCCAGCTGGTAGATGATCATGTACATGAGCAGCAGCAGCACGAAGGTCAGCGGAGTTACCTGCTGGGCGCTGACCAGGCCGGTCCACAGCACCGGGAACCCGGCCGTGCAGCTGAACTCGACCAGCGAGACACCGGCGGCCATGACCACCGTCGCGCCGGCCATGCCCCAGATCGACTGGCTGCCGTCCATGATGGCTAGGATGCGCTTGAACAACCCCGGCTTCTTATCATCGGCAATCGTCAGAGATACGCCTTCCTTGTACCAGAAGTAATCCTTGATGTTGATCACCGCGAAGAACAGCGCCAGCAGCCCGACCAGGACCTGCACCCATTTGGAGATGGAGAGCACGGTTAACACGGTGAACAGCCCGGCGATGAACAGGGCATAGATCAGCGCGGTGACGGTGAGGAAGATCAGGCCGATGATCAGCACCTTCTTGCGCGAGCCGGTGTGCAGCGTCAGCGCCAGGAGCATGCTCAGCACCCACAGCGAACAGGGGTTGAAGCCGTCCACGAAGGCAATCAGCGCAGTGGAGATCGCCAGGGACTGATGGCTCAAATCGACCTTGCCGATGATGGGCAGCACCAGCTCGTTCTCGTTGGGAGCGACGGGGGTGGGCTGCGGAGCAGGTGTGACAGCGCTGGCCAGGCGGTCCATGGGGTCCGGGCAGCCGTTTTCGACGCAGTAAGCCACAGCCTGCTCAATCCCGGCGGCGGTGGGCGTGTTGTCCCCGTAGCCTACCCAGTATTGGTCACCGATGAAAATGGTGGGCACGCCAGAGGGCTCAAAGCCGTAGGCTGCGCCCATTTTGTCCCACAGCTTCCTGTTTTCCAGGTTATTGAAGACCTCGTAGGCCTTGATTTCCACACCCGGGTAGCGTTCGGCCAGGTCCTCGAGGAAAGGCTTGGCCGCGGCGCAGTGCGGGCAGCCTTCGCCCCAGAAGAAGTAAATGTAGACCGGGTTGGCCGGGGGCTGGTCCTGCGCCAGGGCGGTCTGCCAAAGGCCGGCGGCCGCGATGCCCACCAGCAGCAGGCTGATCAACAGTCGGGCGACGGGTCTGGATACCCTCAAATGCATACGCTCCTCCAGGCGGCGGTTTCACTGCCGCGATCAACAATAAGATCAAGTTTCCGCGCGTCCTGTCCGGGCCGGGGCTGGTCCGGACCGGGCGGGCACAGTCTTTGATTGGAAAGATCGTCGCGGATGGTTTGGTAACCACCCTGATGATACTTCAAATCGGCCTCTTTTGGGGAGATTGGTCCTGAACCTTCCCCGGTTTTATCGATCAGCGCCCGGGGCCGAGCTCGGGCACGCGCATGAGCGAGAAGCAGACTGGCTGGAAGTAGCGCGGCCAGAAGTTGGCCGCGTCCGGGTTGAAGGACTCGAAGTCCACCGAGCAGCGGGCAAAGCCCAGGGCTGAATAGTGTCGCAGGGCAGCGTCCAGCAGGCTGGCGGCGATGCCCCGCCCGCGGTACGCCGGACGGACGTACACGCCGGTGATGGCGATGGTGTCCGGTGCGGCGACGATGGCGGCGGCGCCGAAGGATTCCATTTCCAGGCGCAGGTAGCCGGCGGTGTGTTCCCCATCCAGCGCCAGCCAGACCGTGTTGGACGGCTGGCTGAGCAGGGTTTCAAACTCTTCGGGTGTGTTGGCGGGGATGGGCGCCATCAGCACCGGCGGCTGCGCATAGTGCACGGCATGCTCGGCTTCAATTTCCGCCAGATGCGGGGCGTCCGCCAGGCTGGCCCGGCGGATGGTGATCCCGGACGGAACCGCCCGGTTCAGCGGCTGCACCGGCCGGACGGCGTCCACCACGGCCAACCCGAACCCCTGCCAGAACCAGATCTGCAGGCGCTCTGCCTGATCGGCCAGCAGCGTCAGGCAGTGCACCTCGCAGCCGGAAGCCAGCCACTGGCGCGCAGCGGCGGTGTACAGGGCCTGGTCCACCCGGCGTCCCCCCTCCGGGGATGCGGCCTGCGCCCACACGGGGACAAAAGCGGCCCGCCGGTTTGCGCCGCGGAAGTCGTCCGCTTCGTACCAGCCCAGGTAGCCGGCCAGGCGGCCGTGATCGAAGGCGAACACGCCCGGGCACTGCGAGAACAGGCGCTCGAGAAAGCGGCTCACTTCTTCGGGCTGCTCGAAACGGTTCGGGAGGGTGGGCACGGCCGCGCGCAGCCGGCGGAAGGACTGGACGAAGAGACCGGCAGCTTCCGCCAGATAGGCAGGCTGGTAGGTGGTGATGTTCATCCGGGGAATCCTGATCTGGCAGGGTGAGGTTCACTCATTTTAGCACGGCGGGAGGGAAAACCGGTTGAGCGAAACGCCTTCTGCGCCGCTATAATGAAACCAGGCGGAACCCTTCATGGCGAAAATCAACCTGATCAAACCCTCCACCCGGGCGTTCTGGCGCGAAGCCAGGTCGCTGCCGGGCTACTCGCTGCTGGACTTCCTACACGGGTATGTCTACGGGCGCTGGCCGTACCTGTACATCTCCCTGGGCACCGGGCGGCACCCGCTGTCGCGCCGGCTCGCTCCGCTGGTGGGCTGGCTGGCCCGTGCCATGCTCCCGCGCACCCCCGAAGGCGAGCCGGACCTGGCCGACAGCTATCACGGCAAGGCGGTTCCGCTGGAGACTGCCCGCCAGCTGGTGAGCGTCAAAGAAGACCTGCGCATGGGCGACCTGGAGAAGGTGATCCCCTACCGGCTGGCGCGCGATCTGATCCTGCAGCACCCCGAACACATCGCCGTGCTGGACTGCCCCTGCCGGGCGGCCGCCGAGCACCCCTGCCTGCCGCTGGACGTGTGCCTGATTGTGGGCGAGCCGTTCGCCAGCTTCATCGTCGAACACCGGCCGGACCGGGCCAGGCGGATCAGCGCGGAGGAGGCCCAGGCCATTCTGGAGGCCGAGGATAAGCGCGGGCATGTGCATCACGCCTTCTTCAAGGACGCCATGCTGGGCCGCTTCTACGCCATCTGCAACTGCTGCTCGTGCTGCTGCGGGGCGATGCACGCCCAGCGGAACGGCATACCCATGCTGGCCTCCTCCGGCTATGTGGCCCGGGTGGGGGAGGACTGCACCGGCTGCGGCAGCTGTAAACGTGCCTGCCTTTTCGACGCGGTGAGCGTCAACGGGCGGGCGGTGATTGACCCGGCTGCCTGCATGGGCTGCGGAATCTGCCTGCGGCGCTGCCCGGCCAAAGCCATCCAGCTGGAGCTGGCGCCAGAGCGGGGCGAGCCGCTGGTTCTCCCGGTGAGCTGAGGAGCGCTAGTCCGGGCTGCCGGCTTTCGCCGCTTCCAGCGAGGGTGCAGCCTCGGCTAACGGCAGGCGGATGCGCAGGGCGGCCATCAGGTTGATGGCGGCGATGCCCATGCCCAGCAGGAAGACATACTGGAAGCCGAACTGGTTCCAGATCAGGCCGCCGAGCAGCGCGACTGCGATCGAGAAGATGTGGTCGATGGTCACCGAAGCCGTGAGCGCGGGCTGGATGTCCTCCGGGTAGCGGGCGATCTTCTTCATGTAGGTCGCCCGGGCCATATTGACGGACATCAGGATCTGATCCAGCAGGTAGAAGATGCAGGTCAGCAGAAAGGCCACCGCTTCTGGGAAGATGAACTTCACGAAGCCGTACCCCAGGCAGACAAGCATCAGCAGGATGGCCTCCATGCAGATGACGGTCTTCTCGCCCAGGCGGTCAATGGCTTTGCCCAGGATGGGCTGGAAAAGGACTCCGATCACCCCGCCGATGGTCATCAGCGTGGCCAGGGTCTGGGTCGGCTGGTTGAAGACGGTCACGATCACCCAGGGGGCGAAGGTGATGAAGATCTGCTTGCGCGAGCCGTAAAGGATGGCGAGCACGTAATACAGGCTGTATTCGCGGTGCAGGCGCAAAAAGACCGGCCTTTTGGTCGACCTGGCCGGCTTCATGGCGAACAGCATCAGTGCGGCCAGCACCATGCTGACCGAGGTCAGCACAAAGGTGGTGCTGAAGTTGAAGTTCAGATAGCGAAAGCCGACAAAGACCAGCAGGCTGCCCAGGATGATGGCCACATTGCGCAGGGAGTTGAGCTGCCCCAGCCGCTCGCCTTCCTTGCCTTTTTCGGCCAGCTCCATGCCGATGAACTGCTGCAGCGGGAGAAACAGGTGCTGTCCCAGGCTGTAGAAGAACAGCCAGAACACCATGATGATGTAGGTGGGCGAATAGAACCCCAGCAGTGCCGCGCCCAGTGCGCAGGACAGCATGGCCACCGCGGCCATGCGCCGGCTGGGCAGAAACCACAGCGCGGCCGAGAAGAACACCGTCAGGAACCCGGGCATCTCGCGGGGGAATTCGAGGAAGGAGCGCTCGAAGCCGCTCAGCATGAAGCGGTCGTCGAGGAAGTTGTTGAAGGTGGAGTCGAAAATGCTGCTCGCCATGCCGAAAAACACGGTGGCGGCGGCGTACAGCCACAACTCCCGGGGGAGGCGTCTCAGTGCAGCGGTAAGTGACATGGGGGTTCTTCGTTTAAAGATTGCTTGCCGGGCGGATTATATCACCGTCCGGCAGAGCGGGCGCGTTCCCGGGAATAACTGCCCCGGCGAGATCAGGCCCGGCGATCCTCACGGTACGGGCCGTGGCGCGGCAGGCGCTCCGGCGGGACGCGGTACAGCCGTTCGGAGCGCGGGCTGAGCAGATAGTAGCCGCCGTTGCGGTGCAGCAGCGGGATGCGCCGGCCTCGAGAAGCGTATTCGGCCCGAAGCTGCTCCGAGGTACCGGCGTAGCTTTCGTAGTCCTCCGGCCAGAGAGCCAGGATCTCATCATAGACCTGGATGAAGGCCTGCCGGAACTGCCGGGTGACCGTCTCCAGGTGACTGATCACCCAGCACATGTTTTCGAACTCCCACTCGCAGGCCAGCCCCAGGAAGCGGTCGTCGGCGGTGATGTAGGGGAAAAAGGGGAACTGCCGGCAGGAGACCGCCCGGAAGTTCCGCTGGCAGTGCGCCGGCCCCTGACAGGCCAGCAGCACCATGTGGTCCGGGGTTTGCTCGCGCAGATCCGCCGGATCGGCCGGGTCGGCGGGGCACTCGCTGCCCTGCCAGGGATGCCACAGGCCGGTGTTCTGTCGCAGGTATTCCCATTCCTGCCGGTAGGCTACCGGAACAGCCTGGCAGATGTCACAGCAGAAGGGCAGCCCGGAGGGGTTGTGCGGCGCGCACAGCAGGCCGCAGTCGAACTCGGTGACGGGGGCGTCGAAGCGGTCGTACAGGCGGCGAAAGTCGATCCGGGGATAGTGAGGTGAGGAAGGGTCCATGATCTGCTCGTAGCGCCGGCATGTGCCGGGCGGAATATGAGGTGAGGCATCTTACCTGAAACCGGTCCGGCCGGCAAGGTCTGGCGAGGGTGAAGAGAAATCCCGGCGACAACAGCCGAAAAACCCGGCCCGCCCGCGGGCACGGAGAGTGATACAATCGCCCGCATGTCTCCGAACCCCTGGACTACTCTGGTCATTGTCGTCCTCACCCTGATCGGCGTCGCCGCCGGGCGCTTCCCGGTGATCCGCTCCAACCGGACCACTGTGGCGCTGATTGGCATGGCGCTGCTGGTGGCGGTCGGTCAGGTGCCCTTCGACGCCATTCCCGATTATCTGGACTTTGACACCCTCGTGCTGCTGTTCAGCATGATGATACTCAACGCCAACCTGAAGCTGGCCGGCTTCTTCGATCTGGCCGGTCAGGGCCTGGCGCGGATGGCGCGCACGCCGCGGGCATTTCTGGCGGTGGAGATCGTGCTGGTGGGTGTGCTTTCGGCCCTGCTGCTCAACGACACCGTGTGCCTTATGTTCGCCCCGCTGCTGCTCAGCCTGATGGACGCGCTCAAACGCAACCCCATCCCGTATCTGATCGCGCTGGCCACGGCGGCCAACGTCGGATCGGTGGCCACGTTCACCGGCAACCCGCAGAACATGATCATCGGCGTGGCTTCGGGCATTCCCTACCTGGAGTTCACCGCGGCACTGCTGCCGGTGGCCGCCCTGGGTCTGGGGGTGATCTGGCTGGTGCTGGTGCGGATGTACCGCTACGAGTTCCTGCCCGACCAGCGTTTCGAGCTGTCTGAAATAGCCGAAAAACCGGTCAACCGGCCGCTGCTGATCAAATCCCTGTCGATCACCGCCGGGCTGGTGGTGGCCTTCCTGGCAGGCGTGCCGGTGGCGGCGGCTGCTTTTCTGGCCGCCAGCCTGCTGCTGGCCACCCGGCGGCACAAGCCCCAGCAGGTGTTTGCCGAGATCGACTGGAGCCTGCTGGTGTTTTTCTCCGCGCTGTTTGTGGTGACCGGCTCGCTGGAGACCAGCGGGGTGACCCGCGCACTGATCCCGCTGGATGACCTGGCCCGTCAGGCGGACACGCTCAACCTGACGCTGCTCACCGCGGCGTTGAGTAACCTGATCTCCAACGTGCCGGCGGTGATGCTGCTGCGGCCGGTGGTGGTGAACCTGGCCGATCCGCGGGTTGGCTGGCTGACCGTGGCGGCCGCCTCGACCCTGGCCGGCAACCTGACCCTGCTGGGCTCGGTGGCCAATCTGCTGGTGGCGGAAACCGCCGCGTTGTGGCGGGTGGACCTGAGTTTCTGGGAGTACTTCAAGCCGGGGTTCCTGATCACCCTGGTCACGCTGGCCGTCAGCGTGGTCTACCTGACGATGGGGTTCTAGCGGCCGCGCCGGCCGGGGCGGCGGGCACGGGATATGCAAGGAAAAACAGAACCAGGCTCTCGAGAAAATCACAGCAAGTTCAAAGAAAATGGCCTGTTGGCCCCCTGGTAAACGTGCTATAATGATTTATCCGCAGGATGGTATCCGCAGGATGGTATCCGCAGGATAATCCCAGAGTCGTTAATTCTTCCGCATAGCCAATGGGCCTGGAACCATTGAGAATGGAGCCAGAAGTTGTTTCCTGGTCGCCGTCGCATTCCCGTCAGACTCAGGACAGTTCAGGTGGGGAAAGCCGCTGATGCGCCCCTTTCGCGCGGGTTGCCCGGCATGCGCTGTTTCCTGCGGTCACCGGGTCCGGTCCCGGGTGCTCTATGTTTTCGTTCGCGCCTTCTGCCAGTAGGGCGCGTTTTTCTTGCTAACTACCTGTACGACACAAGGAGCGCATCATGTCTGATCAACAGGGCCCCATCAAAGGTTTTCGGCCCCTCAACACTCCTCCCGGAAGCCCGGTCACTCCGCAGGGACAACCCGTGCCTGACCCGGCTCCAGTTCCGCAAACACCACCGGCGGCCGTGCCTGCTTATTCAGCGCCGGCTGCACCCGGTCCGGTTTGCACGAACTGCCGGACCATCAACCCGCCGGGTTCGGTCTTCTGCGTCAACTGCGGCACACCCGTCTCGGCCCCGCAGCCGGACGCGGCGGCTGCAGCTACTGTCTGCCCGCAGTGCACCGCCCCCATCCAGCCAGGCGCGCAGTTCTGCATTTACTGCGGTTACCGCGTTCCGCAGCAGGAGCAGGGCGGAGCTGTGTCCGCTCCCGCCGTCCTGCCGGCTCCAGCTGCTCGCACCTATGTGACGGCGACGCCAGTGGCCTCTGCAGCCGCGTATGCGCCGGCCAGGAAGAAGGCCGCTTCCGGTTCCATCCTCTGGCCGGCAGTGACTGTGGCTGGAGCTTTGCTGGCGGTGGTCGGCTTTTTCCTGCCGCTGCTGAGGCTGGTGCTGGAAATCCCCACCGGCGGTCTTTCGGCCCTGTTTGGCGGCAGCGGTGAAAATCTGTGGGGTTCCATTTCTATGAGCCCCTGGCAGATGCTGACTCTTTCCATGCCGACCATGGACGGGTTCATGGCCGCCGCTTCCGGCCTGATGGGCATGACGGGCGGGCAGAGCCTGGCGGATTTAATCGCCCTGACCGGTGATCCGCAAATCGAGGCGGGAATACTGATGGTTCGTATGCTGATGCTTCTGCTAGGCGTTCTGGCCCTGGCCGGGCTGGCGCTGGCCCTGCTGACCTTCTCGAGGAAAGGCGGCCTGGGCCGCTGGGCGGGCCTGCTGGCCGGCGTGATCGGCGCGTTGATGGTGATTGTGATTACCGTTGTGGCCGGCGCATCGTTCGAGAAGGTGGTGGGCGACCTTGACAGCCTGACCTACGGCCTGGGCGTGGCCGATTCGATCATCAATCTAAACAACGGCGCCGGGTTCTGGGCCATGCTGCTCGGGTTTATCGGCGTTGGCTTTGGCAGTTTCAAAAAGAAATAACGCTATTGACTGCCCCCGCGGATATGCAGGTGCATGCGGGGGCAGTCATTTTTTCAGGCGCTCCACCCATTCTTCAGAATCCGGGCATACGGATTGGTTTATTGGTTTTCGGTGCCCTGAGTATCAAGAAATAATGAGATCAAGGAGAACGCAATGGCATACGACATCCTGGCAACCAGTCAGACCCCTGCCCTGATCATCTATGTGCTGGACGTCAGCGGTTCCATGCAGTACCCGCTCAACGGCCAGCAGCGTATTCACGTGGTCATGGATGCGCTGACGGTCACTTTGCAGCAGATGGTTTTCCGATGCACGAAAGGCAGTCAAATCTCCCCCCGTTACCGTATCGCCATGTTTGCCTACAGTGATAAGGTCTACGACCTGCTGGGCGGGGTAATGACCATTGACCAGGTTGCCAACCTGGGCGTGCCGGTTCTTTCCACCATGCGAGCCACGGACACCGAGCAGGCCTTTTTGGAAGTGGAAAAGCTGCTGCAGCGGGAACTGCCCATGCTGGGCAACTGCCCTGCTCCGCTGGTCTGCCATATGACCGACGGAGAGTACACCGGCGGTAACCCCGAACCGGTGGTGCGGCGCATCATGAACATGCGCAATCCGGATGGTAACGTGTTGGTGGAAAACATCTTCATCTCGGACAATTTGCTGCCGGATCCGGTGATTGACCCGTCTACCTGGCAGGGGGTAACTCCGTCCACGCAGCTGCGAAACAAATATGCCATGACGCTGCGCTCAATGTCTTCGCCGCTGCCCGCCAGCTATCGAGTCATGATGGCCGAGAGTGGATATAACCTGGCGCCCGATGCGGTGATGATGCTGCCAGGGATGACCCCCGAACTCGTTGAAATGGGATTCGTAATGTCCATGTCGACTCCGGTTTCCCTGTATTAGCGAATGGATCGATTTCAACTCCGCGTAGATCAATCCGGGAGAATCCCGGTCACGCAGCAGTCCATGCCAGGGTTCACCTTTCGCTATGCTTTTGACCGCTCGGCTGACTCACAAAAGGCAGGTGCGCCCGGACAGGACTACCTTACTGTCATCGCTGAGGGCAAGCGGTTGGCGTTCGTACTGTGTGATGGGGTCAGTCAGTCATTCTACGGGGATCTGGCTGCGCGGATTCTCGGCGGCTCACTGGTAGACTGGCTGTGGGCCGGGGATCTGCCCCCGGAGAGGGCGAACTTTGAGCAGGCATTGGAGGTTTTTCTCGACCAGCTCAACCTGACAGCCCACGCAGAGGTGGAGAATTTCACCCTGCCTGCGGACCTGGCGCCCATGCTGCGGACGGTACTGGATCGTAAACGCTCTCTGGGAAGCGAGACAACCTTCATGGCGGGCTGCCTGGATCAGGCTCAAGGACGGGTCTGGCTGGCCTGGATGGGGGATTCCCGCCTGAGGATCTGGCGGGATATGCAGGAGCGAACGGATCTTCTGCTGGGGCTGGACAATTTCCAGACCCGCGAGCGCTGGTCAACCCACCGGGGGCGAATCGGCACGCTGCACACCGTGGTGCTGCCGGCTGATGAGATCACCCGGCTGCTGACCTATTCGGATGGTCTGGCTCGACTTGACCGGCGTGTCGGGTCTCGTTCACCCAGTCCTGCCACGCTCGAGCAGGTGATCTCTGAAAGCCAGAAGCTGCCGGCCAGCGATGACATCTCTCTATTGGAAGTCTGGCCTGGTGCGGCGCCGCGCTGGTCAAAAAACCGGCCCAAACCGCCGGCGCGTGTTCATATGAAATCGAAATCGGGTGATGGTCGCCTGGCAGTCAGCTGGCGGTCTGTGCCCCGGGCATCCGGATACGAAGTCGCTTTGATCTCTCCATCCGGCTGGCGGATTTATCCGGCGGACGAGACAGGCTGGACATGTACACTGGATCAACTCCCCCCGGGAGCCGAATCATTAGCAGTGCGCTGCTGGGTGGAGGAGGAAGCCGGGCTGTGGAGCCGCGAAGTCTCGCTCAATCAATTCACCGTCCACCGGCAGGAGCAATCCTCCAGCAGATCAACAGCTGGCCTGCCTGCAGAACCTCTGCGTGTACAGACTCCAATGGAGATGGAGGTCCCTCCCGCAGTCACCCGGCGAAGGAGCTGGCGGACGGTGCTGCTGGCGCTGGGCCTCGCCGCTCTGGTAGGGGTGACGATGTGGCTGCTGGCGCGAGGGATAAGCGGCCGCTTGCACACCGGATTGGAGAATGCCATACTACCTCCTGCCCGGTTGGTGACAATGGATTCGAAGCTGACTGTAGTTGAAGACAGCGTCAACCAGGCTAAGGATGGGACGGTGTTGCCTGAAAATGTGGAGACAGTCTCTCCCCTTGATGATGAACCTAATTCAGGTGAATGGATAAACCGGATCCGGTTGTGGCTGCGCCGGCACTGGCCGCAAGATTTACAGGAAAGGCAGAAAAGGACATATTGACGATGCAGGGTGACGAGCCTCTGAAAGGATATCGCGGTTTAGAGGACAGCGGGCAGCCGCCGGCTCGTCCTCCAGCGGGGGCTTACTGCCCGAACTGCGGGCATCCCTCCCCGGGGCTCAACCTGTACTGCGCACAGTGCGGGACGTATATCCCTGACCCATTCGCAGGCGTACCGGCAGCATTCCCGCCGCCGGTTCCCGCTCCCGTCCCGGCGCGGGCGAAATGGCTGCCCTGGGCCGTTGGGGCGGCACTGCTGGTGGTGCTGGTCGCCGGTGTGATCTGGTTGATGGGTGATGCGGGCGGAGGGGAAAATTCTCGTTCCGGGGTCAGTGCCGGGTTTTCATCCCCGACAGACCCTTGGGAAGCGTACACCGCACAGACGCCCGAACCGACCCGGCTGTCAATATCAGCCGCTCCCACCTGGACTCCGCAAAAGAACACCCCGACCGCACGGGTGGTGATCATCACCGCCACGCCGGAGCCTTCTCTGACCCCCACCCGGGCGGTGACGGCCTGCCCGGGCGCGCCTGAGCAGCGCCTGGAGGTCGGCGAGGACGCCAGAGTGTGTACACTTGTGGACTCCGTCTTCCTGCGAAAGGGGCCGGGCCGCAGATATGAGGTGCTCGAACGGGTGCGGCCTGGAACCATTGTCGATGTGATCGGCGGGCCGAAATGCGCCGATGACTGGTCCTACTGGGAAGTGGAGCTGCCCGGCGGCGAGACCGGCTGGATGTCCGAGGGCGGTGATGCGGTGGACCCATATTTTCTGTGCCCGAATTAGTCTCAGTCAGCGGGCAGTATTGAAAGCAGTGGACTTGAACTGTAACTATTGGAGGTAATGTGGCTTTTCGACCCAACCCTGGTGACCAGATCGAAATGGATCAGGTGGTGCTGACGTTCTGCGCCGATCCACAAAACCCGCAGCAGGTGTGGAGCCGGTTTGGATCGCAGTCCATCGTCTACCAGCTGGCCGACGCGCAGGGCAGGCGGCAAGCGCTCAAGGTGTTCACCTTTGCCTTCCGCTACCCGGTTTATGAGCTGCAGCCGAAGGCCATGGCGCCCTATGCGGGGCTGCAGGGGATGGAAGCCTGCCGGCGGCGGGTGATCGTGCCGGCGGACCAACCGGAGATGGTGATCTACCACCCGGAGCTGCGCTACGCGGTGTTGATGCCCTGGCTGGAGGGGCAGACCTGGGAGGAGATATCCGCCGGGAAGCTGACGCTGACCAGCGAACAGCGGCTGAAGGCCGCCCGAGCGCTGGTGGAGGTGCTGGTCGAGCTGGAACAGCGGGGCGTGGCGCACGCCAATCTCAACCCGTCGAACGTGCTTTTTGAGCTGCCGCTGAGTGGGCCGGTGAAGGTACATCTGGTGGACCTGGAGGGCATGTACATCCCCACTCTGCCGAAGCCGGAC
>Ga0116167_1002245_pt1 | contig 16674 bp, 15 predicted proteins | sample AD_JPNMR3_MetaG_FD_89794 | JGI IMG/M metagenome (GOLD analysis project Ga0116167, IMG submission 89794) | Active sludge microbial communities of municipal wastewater-treating anaerobic digesters from Japan - AD_JPNMR3_MetaG | ecosystem: Engineered > Bioreactor > Anaerobic > Digestate | place...
AGAACAGATTAACTCCTTCTTTTTTACATTCATTTTTATATTTGTGTTCATCGGTTTGGTTGTTTTTCGACAATAGGTTTAAGAAATTTTATTTAGAACCGATACTTTTTGTGGGATAATCATGACATAAAAATAGTAAGAATCGTGCGATTCAATATTAACTACATCTTTTCGAAAAGCATCTTGCGTCTTTCAAAAAAACACTTGAGGATATAAATATAGGCTTTTCGGAAGAATCATATGATTGGTGTGTTGACTATGAGCAAAGAACGGGACAATATTTTGGTTGAAAATACTTTAAAAGGCAACATCAGTTCCTTTGAAGAATTGATGGGGTTGTATCAGGGAAAGCTGTTCAATTTTCTTTTAAAAATGACGGCTTCAAGAGAGGACGCAGAGGAAATCACCCAGGAAGTGTTTATAAAGGTATACAACAACCTATATAAATACAACAATAAATGGAGCTTTTCCACCTGGATTTACCGGATAGCCATAAATACTCTAAGAAGCCAGTACAGAAAAGTAAAAAATGTAAAGAGTGTTGACTATTACACAAACGTATCGGAACTGCCCGCAAACTTTAGTGATTATCCTGAGTTGGCCTATGAAATGAAGGAGCGGCAAAGAGAGATAATCAGACTTATTGACGAACTTAAAGAAGACCAGAAAACAGCATTGCTTCTACGTTGTATGCAGGATTTTTCCTTCAAAGAAATCGGCGATATATTAGGAATCTCACCCGAAGCTGCAAAAATGAAAATACAAAGGGCAAAGCAGACTATTTGCAAAAAGTACGAAAAACTCGAGAAGGAGGGTAGATAAAAATGAAATGCAATTTTAGTTTTGAAGACATAATCAAATATTCCGAAAATCATCTGTCGGATGAAGAGAAAAAGAGAATTAAAGAACATCTGGATGTATGTGAAAAATGTCGAAAGCGCTATGGAGTATTGAAATCCACAGAGGCTTATGCAAAAGACAGTTCTATTGCAAGCGAGAATATCAGTAAAAATGTGATGGAGGCGATTGATATAAACAGATACAGCAAAAACAAAAAATTTTGGTTGGGTAGGGCATTTTACAAGGCCATGCCTGTTATTAAGCCAATTCTGGCAACTGCGGCAGTATTGGTTGTTGTAACGGTGGGTGTAACAAGTTTCGGAAGTCTCAGAAGATTAATTAATAATTCCGGTAGCGTGGAACCTAATCCAACCGGGTCGGTTATTGATTCTCAAAATACCAATCCGGCTGCGTTACCCGAAAGTACGGACTCAATAGTTCAAAATCCCATAGAAAAAAGGATAATTACGCTTTACTATTCAAATTCCAATGCAGACAAAGTTGTTGCCGAGAAGAGGGAAGTTGAAATAAGCAAAGACACCCAAATAGAAAGATTGGTTTTTGAAGAATTGCAAAAGGGCCCAAAAGGCGAAGGTTTATTTGCAACAATACCCAAGGGAACAAGACTTTTATCGGTATCCACCAAAAACGGCATCTGCACACTTAATCTTTCCAAAGAGTTTGTTGATAACCATTCCGGCGGAACAGCAGGAGAAGCAATGACTTTATACTCGATAATCAATACAATGACCGAGCTTCCCGGTATTGACAAAGTACAGTTTCTTATTGAAGGCCAAAAGCAAGAGGCATATATACATGCTGTATTTAATGAGCCTTTCAAAAGAAATGATAAAATTATTGAAAAGAGCGAAAGCGAGATAAAAGCTGAAGTTGAAGCCAGGTCCCAAGAAGCTGTCAAAGCCATTAAGGAAAAGGACATGGAAAAGTTGGCCCAAATGGTGCATCCTGAAAAAGGCGTATTGTTCTCCCCCTATTCTCACGTTGAATTGCACAAGCATAAAGTATTTACAGCAGAGCAATTAAAGGATCTGCTTAAGTCGGAAGAAGTGTATACTTGGGGAGAATACGACGGATCCGGTGATCCGATTGAATTAACCTTTGCACAGTATTACGAAAGATTCATATACGATCATGATTTTGCAAACGTAGATAAAGTGGCATACAATGAAATACAGCGGTACGGAAATACTATTGTCAATATTTTGGACGTTTATCCTGAAGGCAAATTCATAGAGTACTACTTCCCCGGGACCGAACCGCCCGAACCTTATGATAGTTTGGATTGGGCATGCCTGAGGTTGGCTTTTGAAGAGTATAACGGCCAGTGGTATCTTGTATGTATCGCCCACGGTCAATGGACTATATAAAATATTTGATTTTAAATATACCGTCCCTTGGTATTAGCCAAGAACGGTATACTTTTTTGCTATAAAAAAAGCAGAGAACCGTCCCCTATTTTAAACGTTGTCAAAATAATTCTAATAAAGTTTTATGTATTTATGAGTCATAGTGTAGTAAAATAAGTTTATAGTGCCGGGGTTATTAATTGAAATGATTATAACAATAATGGAAGAGAACTAAACCATACGCGGAGGAGAAAAAATGAAAAAGAGTAAATTAAAAATTGAGATAATAATAATCACATTATTGTTAATGCTAAGTGGATGTAAAAAAAATCAAGATGTATATAATCCTAGTGGCTCGACTGCTTCACCGTCACTGACTTCGAATATTACAGTTACTCCAACTATTACACCTATAGCAGAACCATCTCTGTCAACAGCGGAGCTTTCCATGGAAGCCTATGAAAAGTTTTTGAAGAATGAAATGAAGGTATCTTTTGACCGTTTTATGACAAAAGACTATCCGGAGGATGCTTTATACAAAGCAGGAAGGGAATATACACTTTCGGAATTACTTCACGAAGTTACTACGCACTATTTTGAAAACTCTACAAATAAAAAAATTAAATATATAGATTACAGCTATATTGATTTCGGTAAGGACGGAGTGAACGAATTGGCTCTTCGCCTAAATGGTATGGACATTTATGCCAAGGATGATGATAGTACTCTTGTTTATATTATAAAATATATCGATGGGAAACTATCTGTTTGCTATTATTATGAGACTTGGGCAAGAAGTGAGTCCACAATAAATCAATATGGATATTATAAATCCAGTGGAAGTGGTGGAGCCAGCAATCATATTGCGAAATATGGTGTAATTGACAAGGATGGCAATTGGCAGTTTATTGCATCTATTGAAAGTGAATCTGATATAAATAAGCTTGAATGGTTGGACGGGCTCAATCAGATTCCTAAAGTGGCAGAGGCAAAGGGGATATCCGGTAATATTGAGTTGATTACCGTATGCTTTAATGAAAATGCGGATAATTCGAGTGAGGTTGGCAATAAGGAGTGTTTTTACACATTTAATGTATATGATGATGATTGGAAACCAATAGAGGATGAGAACCTTTATACGAATAGCATATATAAAGAAATTTTCGATGAGGCAAAGGTACCATTTATTACGCCGGATCAAGTTTCAAATATGATTAAAGAAAAAGAGGAAAAGTTGGGAGTAACGGCCGAAATTAAAGAAGGGGCAAAATTGACCTGGAAGGTTCTTAGTGGAAGTATGTTTAATGATTATGTAGGAAGATGAACTTCCCGTGTTGTCGTGGATTAGGGTATCCCAGCAAAAATCTAAAACCCGTTGTACAACATAAAATGAATGTTGAAGGTAGAATACATTTCAACAAATGGTAATGAAACAGTTAACAGGGGACGGTTTAGCATCCCCTGTCTTATTATACCTTGTTTAATTACTGAAGCGGATTCTATCAATCAGTGATTCTTTCTTCATTGATTTTCCAATCAGCAGCGTCAAAATGAATTGGACAATTATAAGCACAAGTATAACGGTAATGGCAGCTTCTTTAGGGTAATGGTAATTACTGATACTGAAAATCCCTTTTTCCTTCACCCAAAGAAAAACCGGGAAACCGGCTAGACTACCTCCACCAACTGCAACAATTAATGTTCCAAAAGTATAAAACAAACCTTCAAGCTGAAGCATTTTATAAAGCTGTACATCGGACATTCCCACTGCCTTAAGCATTCCGATTTCTTTTTTTCTTACATGCACGCTATAAATCATTGTATTAATCATATTCATGATACAGATTGCACCCAGTATACCAAGAAAAGCATAACAAACACCACTTGTCATGGCCATATTTGATTTGTACTGTTCGTACACATCCTTCCAGGCTCTCATCTCTATTCCCCCGGCCTTTTCAATGACTGCCATAAGCTTTGATTCCACCCCTTCATTATATTTCTCGTCGGCAAATATATGGTAATAAAAGTTCAGATTATTATTGCTAAATGTTTCAATGCCTTCTTGAGCCATAATTAAGAAGCAATAATTTGTAAAGCTTCTAGGATAATCTCCAATTGCCGCGATTTCCAAATGTCTTCTGTGAGTTCCGTTTCCATCCTCAACAACCACATCTAAAATATCACCAATTCTCAGTTCAGGATACCAACGGAGCAATTTCTTATCAATAATGACTTTGTCACCCGATGTTAAATCATCATAGGTTATATTGCCTTCAACAATCCCGCTTTCTATTTGCTCCTTTCCGCTCTTCGGGATACCTATAACCCATTCTCTTTCACCGCCAAATGTTTCCGATGACACATATGTACTCTTATAGCATTCCACTTTAGAAATTCCGTCAATTTGTAAAATTTGCTCTTTTAATTGGTCACTCAACGGATTATTCTTTTGCACTTCGCTCCATTCAAGCTCCGGATGTTCCTTATTATTAAACTCCACCACAGGTGAAATCTCGTATTCGCCCAAAATAGAGTTGTTTGCTCCTTCTGTAGGATTGGCACAGGACAGTATAGTGGCAACCACCATAAAAAATACCCCGGTAATGGCCATAGAGCAAATTGTAATACTGCTTTTTCTTTTGTTTCCGGTAAGATATATTTTTGCAAGTCTTCCCACCGTAATATCCCGATAACCTTTTCTTTCTTTTTTTCCGTTCTTAAGATATTGTCCTTCTCGATAACGGATGGCTTCAATTTCGGATACCTTTGACGCCACTCTCATCGGACGAAGTAAAGACAAATAGACTGTTACTAAAGCAACACCGATAGCAAGCAAATATATCCAAAGATGATAAAGCTGTACTTTACCGCCGGAAATAAGTTCTTTCATCGTAGCCAGCCTCTGATTCTCATCTTGGTATAGTTCAAACATACCTAAAAATACATACTTGGTCAAAACAGTACCTGCCAGTAGTCCTGAAGGTATTGCAATTCCCGCCACCGTCAAACCTTCCAAAAGAACGATTTTCCGAAGCTGCGTTTGAGTAGCTCCTATTGCTTTAATCTTACCGAACTCCTGCACACGCTCTCCCATAGAAACATAATAGATGCTGTAAATTGTAATTACACCGGCTGCTACAATAATCAACATAATTATAATAATCCCCGGAACATAGGTCAGATCCACATAATTTGCCATCAGAAAATCCTTATTAATTAACACAGACTGTTCGGAAATACCGAACTGTTCGGCAAGCTTGTTTACTCTTGACTCTATTTCTCTCGTAGTTGCAGTATCTTCCGTAGCTACTTGGAATAAGAAACGGTAAGATATCTGAGCTGGAGGAATCTCATTTTTCAAAAAAGATTTTGATATAAAGGCAGAGTATTTCTTTTGTTGTGTATTCGTATCTGTGTCGGCAATAAATCCGCAAATTACAAAATCCTTTTCCTCAATGAAGTCCAAGCCTCCATCTCTATAAACCTGATAGGGTATCTTGACGGTATCTCCAATTTGACCGGACTTGGAAAGCTCCTCTAAAATTCCTTTAGACACAACAATTTCATTTTCCGCCTCAGGAAGCCGGCCTTCTATAAGTTTCATATGATACATATCAAAGCCTTCGGCATCTAAGTATATCATAGAAATATCGGCATCCCCGGCTGCTATATAACCCGCATCACCGCGAAGCCCCCAACGTGCAACCGAATGATGCACAGCCAACTTTTCAGCCTTTTCTTCTGCCACATTCCTAAATAGGGCATGCCAGTTGGGATACATTTCATTGATAACGGCAAACTGACTCTCAATCATGTCATATCCGACAGTCGGAACAAGAAAAAGCAGCAATGTAGTAAGGAAAACAGCAATTCCTGTAAGTATATTTTTGCTTTTATTGTATTTGGCATTTGCCAAAGCAATCCTTGTTACCATTCTCATGGTCTTCTCACCACCCTGCCATCTTCAATCACAACGATTACATCTGCCATTTGAGCAATGGTTTCATCATGGGTTATCATAACCAGGGTTTGATTATATTCCTTCACACAATTTCTAAGTAAATTTAAAACTTCCAATTCTGTTTTAGAGTCCAAGTTACCCGTTGGTTCATCTGCAAGAATGATTGCAGGGGAAGTGGCTAGAGCTCTTGCTATGGCAACTCTCTGCTTTTGGCCTCCGGATAGAGTATTTGGCATTGCTTCCTTTTTGTCTGCCAAGCCGATACGTTCCAGAATGTCATCTATCTCCCGGCTATTGACTTTTTTCCCATCCAGGCCAATAGGCAGCACTACATTTTCCCAAACATTCAAAGAGGGAATAAGATTATAGTCCTGGAAGACAAATCCTATCTTCTTTCGCCTAAAAGCCGCCAATTGGTTGTCCTTCAATTTGAAAATGTCTTTACCGTCAATCAGGACTTTGCCGGAATTGGGGCGATCCAGTCCTCCCATTATGTGAAGAAGCGTTGATTTACCCGAACCGGAGCGCCCAACAATGGCGGTAAATCTTCCCCTCTCAATTTTTAGGTCGGTATGATCCACTGCCTTAACCACATTATCTCCGGAATTATAATATTTTACCAAGTCGCAAACTTCCACAATCACACCCATGTGCATTCTCCTTACTTTACATATTCCGATGTTTCCATCTGAATATATCCTACACTTTCAACATTACAAAACCCTTACAACAACCATAACAATTTTGTAAGGGTTTTTTGCGATATTTGATATTTATAAAGGGAGCATAATTTTAAAAACCGATCCCCCTTCGGATTTTCTTTTGGCAACAATAGTTCCACCCTGCTGCTCAATAATGCTTCGTGCCAAATAGAGACCTACACCTGCGCCTTCTTTTACCATCTTTTTTGCCTTACTTCCCCTGTAGAACCGTTTGAATATCTCGTGTAATTCCTCTTCCAGGATACCTATTCCTTCATCTTCAACCTCAAGCAATACACTGCTTGGTAAATAACTCACTCTGATATTAATCGCGGTCATCGGCTCAGAATATTTTACGGCATTCTCCAAAACATTCACAATGGCTTCCACTGTCCATTTTCTATCGTGGGAGATTTCCACATCGCCTTCCATATCCACGCAGATTTCAATATTTTTCTCATGGGCCTTCATAAACACCTGGCTGACAGCTTCACTTAAAGTCTGTTTCAGACTGTTCTTTTCCTTCTTTATTTGAATCATATTATTTTCAAGACGTGAAAGCTTAACCAGTTCATCCAATAAAACTTCCATTTTCCGGATTTCTTGAGTTTCTGTCATCAGAAAGTCTTTTTGCTCTTCTTCCGACAACTCCGAAGATTTAGCAAGCTCGTGACACATACGAATGGATGCAAGGGGTGTCTTTAGTTGGTGAGAGATATCTGTAATCAATTTTTTTGTATTGTTTTCTTCCTCCGCAAGGCGTAATTTCAAATCCGAAAAATAGTATCCCAGTTCACAAAGTTTCCCATATACGCTTTCCAATTTGCTTGAATTACTGCCTTCCTTAAGAGCTGGAAGGATCTCAAAATTACCTTTATGAAATCTAATTAGCTGCTCATATATTAAGTCAAGTTCTCTATCAAATTCTGCTATAGCATTTCTTTTTTCCCGTTTTCCCGTCAAAGCAAGACCTGCACTCAAAAAGAGTATCATAAAAATCACAGCTGCCATAGCAATCAACTTTACCCTATCAACACGGTTTTGATAATATGAAAAATTGTCTTGTAACTCACTCTCAATCCCAGGGTAAATAACTATCAATTCCTGCATTTGATTTTCTCGGATTTTGTTCTCATACCTAATACTGCAAAAGCAAAATACCATAACCGCCGCAACAGCTGCAAAGGTCCAAAGGATATATCCTATTTTCTGCTTACCTTTCCTGTCCATAAATATCCCAATCCTCTTACATTTGCAATGTTTTCCGTACCGAGCTTGCTCTTCAGCCTGCTTATGTTCACCGTCACAGTATTATCGTCAACAAATTGCCCGTCAAATCCCCATACCTTATCCAATATATTTTCCTTGGACAAAATACATCCGGCGTTTTCAAGAAGATATATCAGAAGCTGTAGCTCGGTTTTGCTTAAATGAACCAAATCGCCGGCCTTTTTAACCGACATTTCCTTCACCGATACTTCAATATCCCCCGACAAAAGCACTCCTTCCTCCTTCTCATTTATCCTTCGCATAAAGGCATTCACCTTAGAGGTGAGAATATTTACAGAAAAAGGCTTTGTAATATAATCGTCGGCGCCGGTATCATAGCCGTTTACAATATCAATTTCCTGATCCATTGCGGTAAGATAAATCAAAATCACATTACTTCTTTCTCTCACTGATTTACCGAAATCCAACCCACTCCCGTCCGGTAGTGTAATATCACAAATAACAAGATCAATGGGCTCACTTTCAAAAATTAACTTTGCTTCATGGATAGTGTATGCAGACAAGACCTGATATCCTTCTTTACTCAGCTTCAGGCTAATTCCTCTATTCAAATTTTCATCATCTTCCAATAACAAAATTCTCTTCATTTTTGCTATCAACCCACATTAATTAATTTACCTTTCTACTTGCAAAAAAGGAAAAATTGAAGAAATCGGGCAGCTTGCCAGTCGTGACATAAGTAAGATAATTTATTATACCACACTCTACCAAGGAATTCTCTACTTCTTTGTAAAATATAAAAAAAGAGAGCCGTACTCTGTTTTACTGTATAATTTATTCTAACTTGGAAGTAATTTTATATCAAATACCAAATCAGAAGCATTTATTAAAAAACATCGCACTAGCATCATGAGAAATTCCAAGCTTGCTTTCTTGCAATAATCTATTATATATAAAGTTTAAATAATTATTATAGAGAATTAGGGCTTGAAGATAGTCGAATTGCTAAATTCATAAAACACGAAAAAACTATTATCTAAATTTCTTTTTCGCTCATTCGACTAACATTCATCATGATTAACCCTACACAAACCATATGCATTAAAAACCAGAGCAATTCCCAAAATAAATCTTTCCTCTACTTTTCCCGTTGCAGCTGCTCTATTTTCCACTGGCATCTCCATACTATACGAAGCAATGCCAAAACAATAATACCTATCAATATTGAAAAAAAGCCAAAAACAAAGCTCTTTGTCTGTACTGCCGCAATAATTTCCACCAATAAGCATATAGCCTCAAATATCGTTGCTCCCAGAAAGAAGTCCTTTATCCTAGTGTACTGATTTATCTTGGAGTCAATATCCGTATACATCTCAAAAGGACCATCCTCAGCTTTTCTTCTAAGGTAAACCCATCTATACCACTGTGAAACCACTTCCACGCCGCTGTCCTCCATAAATGCAGCAAAATCTTCTTTGGCTCCGTTCCAACTGTCAAGCAAATCAATTTGATAGATATATTCACCCGGTTCGCACGGAACAAAAGTATATACACCAAGGAAAAAATTCTTTAAGGCCCATCCTTCCGATGACATCTTTTGAAGCCAATCCTGCTCTATATCTTTATCATAGTACAATCTAAATTTCTTCATGCCAATCCCTCCATTAATTTTGCATCTTGGATAAGCTCTTTCAAGCGCTTTACCTCTTTAAAAAATGCTTCCTTGCCTTGTTCTGTAATGAGATATTCCTTCTTCTTTCTGGATGTTTTGTCCTCGCTGTACAACGCTATCCATTTTTTATCCAGCAATAAATTTATAGCACCGTATAATGTCCCGGGACCAAGTATCACTCTACCACCGGTAATCTCGCCGACCTCCTGAATAATCCCATATCCATGATTGGGCTTTCTCACAGCCAAAAGTATATAAAATATTGATTCAGTCAATGGTGAATTGCTGTCCAAATATATCACCTCCCAATCTATCGTCTCCCGATATATTAAATATATCATCTCCCGATATATTTGTCAATACAAAAATGGAAATAAAATTCTCTTTGTATTACACAAGCCATTTTGCTATAATTGAGTTTAATACAAGTTTAGAGTAAGGGTGACGCACAGATGAAAAACAAAAGAAATTTACTAATTATTTCCATGGTTATACTTGCAGTCATTATCGGTATAACTATTTATTTTGAAAAAGACAGCTCTCAATATGTGGCTTATGCCGACTTTTACAATTATGTGAAGGCAGGCAAAGTAGCTTCCGCAGAAATAGGGCAGGATGAAGTTAGATTTTATTTGAATGGGGATCAAACAGAATACCGCACCGACAATCCGGAATTGGATTCTTTTAAAGAATTTTTGCTTCTTAACGGTGTTAAAGTTACTTCGGAAAAAAGCGCCGATGAACTTTTAGTTACAGTTACCGATGCGATTTTTAACATTATTTTTTTCGGGATTATAATATTCGGTCTATATAAATTCATTGATTTTAGGAAAAAGACATTTAAAGTTATCCGAGACAACAAAACGAAATTTTCGGATGTCGCAGGCATGGAAGATTTAAAAAGAGAAATGCTTCAAGCGGTTGACATCTTAAAGCATCCAAAAGAGTATGCAGCCAAAGGAATTCGCCCGATAAACGGTGTTTTGCTGGAAGGCAATCCCGGAAACGGAAAGACGTTGTTTGCAAGGGCATTGGCAGGCGAAGCCAAGGTAAATTTCATTGCCACCAAGGCAACGGATTTTCAAAGTGCGATTATGTCAATAGGACCTGCCAAAGTTAAAGCCCTGTTTAGAAAAGCCCGCGCCAACAAGCCTTGTATCATATTTATAGATGAGTTTGACGGAATAGGTGAAAAGCGTAATTATTCCGGAACGGGAATTGACAAAGAAAACAATAGAATTATTGCTGCAATGCTAAACGAGATGGACGGCTTTACCCGTGAAGAGGGTGTTATGGTTATCGCAGCAACCAACAACTATAAAGCTCTTGATGAGGCATTGGTGCGTGCAGGAAGGTTCGATAAAAAATATACTGTTCCCAATCCCGATTATAAAACCAGAATTGAGCTTATAAAAATATATACAAGAAACAAAAAACTGTCGGAAAGTATATCAGTTGAACAGTTGGCTTCAAAATTTGATGGCTTAAGCTGTTCCCAGATAGAAACAATACTTAATGAAGCTGCAGTGGTCGCCACCGGTGAGGGGCTGGGAGAAATAACCGAAAGCGCCTTGGTTGAAGCAATAAAAAGGATATGCTATGTTGCATCAGCCAAAGAAGCAAAAAAAAGATAATATTATTACTTGGCCGAGTGCCGGCAAGTGGGGACAAAAATCCCCCTTATTTTTTATCAACTTGCCAAAATACTATTCTCTCAAACGGATTCGTCTTGGTATAAAATTTATGTAAAAAATGACAATTCAATCATTATAAACCCACCCAAAAGATATAACTCCCGCTGCGTCCTGTGCGTTCTCCAAAGCGGCATTTTCTGCGCCATCCATTGTATAATTATTCAAAGTATGATATTATTATATCAAATTGGGGAATTAGCATTATAATATTTTCAATATAAAAAGTAAAATTATTATGTTTAAGTGGTTTGCATTTCTTGTTAAAATAGTAACAGCTTTATGTTGACAAAATCCCGGAGATACGATAATTTATAACAATAAATGCATAAATCAAATAAAATAATTTATAAAAATTAATGTAAGGAGAATGTTTGTATGAAGAAAGGTTTTATTTTTAGTGTTGCAATGCTGATGCTTTGCAGTTTTATACTTGCAGGCTGTAATTCCAACAGCCCAAGCTCGGGCTCCAAGCGTGCTAAAGTTATTGAGATACCATTAACCCAAGAAGAATATGCTTTTGGTGTAGATAAAAGCCAACCGGAGCTGCTTGAAAAAGTAAATGAATTTATTTCGCAAATCAAGGCAGATGGAACCCTCGAAAAAATAAGCGATAAATATTTTCGTGACGGAGAACCTCAGGCTGTCGAATCCGCAGTGGAAGACAGCAGCAAAGACCAACTTGTGGTTGCAACAAATGCAGCATTTGAGCCCTTTGAATATATGGTAGGCGATAAGTATTACGGTATTGATATCGAAATTGCAGCACTTCTTGCAGAATACCTCGGAAAAGAGCTTGTAATTAAAAACATGGATTTTGATGCCGTTTGTCTCTCCGTAGGTCAGGGAAAAGCCGACATCGCCATGTCCGGTCTTACAGTAAAAGAAGACAGAAAAGAGTATGTTACATTCACGGATACGTATCATAACGCTTCCCAAATGCTTATCGTCAGGGAAGACGACACCACCTTTGACAACTGTAAAACCGCTGCTGATGTGGAAGCAATTCTTTCGGGATTGAGCAGTGATTCAAAGATAGGTGTTCAGCTAGGTACAACCGGACAATTCTACGTTGAAGGCGATGAGGACTGGGGATTTGAAGGTTATGATGTTAAATGCATAGGCTATAAATCAGGCTCTCTTGCAGTTCAGGATATGCTAAACGGCAACATCGACTTTGTGGTTATTGATGAGGCTCCTGCTCAAAGTATTGTAAGGGCAATTAATGAGCTTAACTGATAACAGCTGTACAATTCTCTTAAAGATATTTTTAGATATTTAATTTTGAATTAATATAAGGGATTAATTATGGGGAATTTTGATAAAAAATTAATTAAGTTTTGGGAAATCTTTTATTATAACAACGGCTACACAAAAGTCCTTGTAGGACTTAAAAATACAGTTTATATCGCAGTTTTGGGACTAATAATTGGAATCATTATCGGTACATTAATTGCTGCTGTTAAAGTGATGCCCAAATATAAAGTATTACCCAAAATATTAAATGTCATATGCGATTTCTATGTTGGACTATTCAGAGGGACTCCGGTTGTCGTGCAGCTCTTGGTGGCCTACTATGTAGTTTTGCCTCTTTTAGGCATAAATTTGTCCGCACTTAGCGTGTGTATACTGGTATTTGGTCTTAACAGCGGTGCTTATGTTTCTGAAATAATGAGAAGCGGTATTATGTCTGTAGACCATGGTCAGATGGAGGCAGGCCGGGCCTTGGGACTTAGCTATCGCGTAGCAATGCTCAAAATAGTTATCCCTCAGGCTGTCAAAAACATACTCCCTACTTTGGGAAATGAATTTATAGCCTTGATTAAGGAAACTTCTGTTGTAAGTTTTGTCGGTGCTTCCGACCTCTATGTTGCATTTAATTATATTGGTACAAACAATTATGAATTTATGGTACCATACCTTGTTATGGCGCTTATTTATATAGTACTGGTTATAATAATTGCATCTCTCATAAAAGTAATGGAAAGGAGCCTCAGAAAGAGTGATAGACGTAATTAACCTAAAAAAAAGCTACGGTAACCTTCAAGTTTTAAAAGGTATCACAGTTAGCATCAAAGAAGGTGAAAAGGTTGCCATCATAGGTCCGTCCGGAAGCGGAAAAAGCACCTTTCTGCGCTGCCTCAATTGTATGGAAGACCCCACAAGCGGCTCCATCATATTCGAAGGCGTTGACATTGCTGACATGAGAGTTGATATTAACCTTTACCGCCGTCATATGGGTATGGTTTTTCAACAGTTCAACCTGTTTAACAATAAGACTGTTATTGAAAATATAATGCTTGCACCGGTATATTTGCAAACGCATGACCTTAAAGTAAAGAAGTTTAAAAATTTCTTTATAAGGCTTAAGAATATTTTTAGTAAAGAAAAAAAGCCTCTATATGAAATCAATACTACTCGTGAAAAGATAAAAGCAGATGCAAGAGAAAATGCCATGCGTCTTTTAAAAAGAATTGGACTTGAAGACAAGGCTAATGTCTACCCTTCAACCCTTTCCGGTGGACAGAAGCAAAGAATAGCAATAATCCGTGCCCTTGCAATGAATCCAAAAGTCATTTTGTTTGATGAGCCCACTTCAGCTCTTGATCCTGAGATGGTGGGAGAAGTTCTTGACCTTATCAAGCAGCTTGCAGACGAAGGAATGACAATGGTTATAGTAACTCATGAAATGGGATTTGCAAGGGAAGTAGCTACCAGAGTTTTATTTATGGATGAGGGAAAAATCTTAGAGGAAAATACTCCCGAAGAGATTTTTTCAAACCCTCAGCATCCTAGGACGAAGGAATTCTTGTCGAAAGTATTATAAACGTAAAGCAACCGGTATGACAGCGTTTCAACTGTTCATACCGGTTTTATTTATGAAAAGATACTTTGTTTTTGAGCATATGATTAATGCCGTCAAATACACCGGATGCTATAATCTCCGATATAGTGCATTATTTCATAAAAAATACTTGATAAAGGTACCTGGACATCTGCAAGTCCTGCCTCGTACACCACTTTGGGCATGCCATATACAATGCAGGATTCTTCTGCCTCAACGATTATTTTACCGTTATATTTTTTCACCGTCTCACACCCAACAAGTCCGTCGTTTCCCATTCCTGTAAGGATAACCGACAGCAACCTCTCTTTATAAATAGGTGCTGCCGAATCCAAAGTTACATTAATTGACGGTTTGTAAACCGTTTCGACGGGCAGACAGTCTTCTATTCTCAACGTTGTCGAACCGTCTGTCTTCTTATCCAACAAGGTTTGGTAGCCTGCCGGAGCTATGTAGATATTTCCGGCTTCAAGAATATCTCCGTCTTCAGCTTCTTTAACCCGTAAATTGCAGATAGTGTCAAAACGTTCGGCCAGCGGCTTGGTAAACCCCGGAGGCATATGCTGCAGAACAACAATGGGAACATGAGTATCCTTGGGAAAGCGCGGGAGGATGGACTGCAACGCAGAAGGTCCTCCCGTAGAACACCCTATTATCAGCAGGTCAGCCAACCCGGACTTGGCTTCAATCGGACTTTCCGGCTTATTCAGGATGTTTTCAATAATCTCGGACAGATTTTCTGACACTGCTTTCTGGCCCTGTTCTTTATTTTCATATTTTTTTGCCTTCCGGGCGATAGCTTTCAGCTTGTCTAGAAATTCCTCTATTATTTCCGGTTTTACATTCTCTTCCAAAAGTGCACTCTTTAAATAAAAATCTGCAGCTCCCAACTCCAAAGCCTGAAAAGCTGTTTCAGGGTCCTTATCGGTCCGGTTGCTCAACATTACTATAGGAACAGGACAGGTCTTCATAATCTCCTTTAAGGCAGTCATTCCGTCCATTTCAGGCATCTCTATATCCATTGTCACCACGTCAGGTTTAAGCCTCTGCACTTTTTCCACCGCTTCAATACCGTTCCTTGCAATTCCTATAATAAACAGCTGCGGATCTTTCTCTATCATCGAACTGACACATCTTCGCATAAAAGAGGAGTCATCCACCACTAATACTCCATACTGTTGCATGGATATTTTTCTCCTTTCCGATAATAAAATGTCGAGGGAGCATATATCGTTTCAAACCCGGTATTCATTCCCGTTATAGTCTCTGCATGGCCTAAAAGCAAGTATCCGCCGCCTCTTAACACTTTATATAAAGAATTAATAACTTTTTTTATTGCTTTCGTATCAAAATAAATCAGTACATTTCTGCAAAAAACTATATCTACTTCTCCAACCTGTTCCGGTATGTTCTTATCCAAAAGATTCAAACAGCGAAAATCAATCATGGACCTTATTGAATCCTTGACCTTGTACTCGTCTCCAAAAGAAATAAAATGCTTGTCCAGTATTTCTTTCGGCATTGTACGAAAGGAAAAGGATTTCTTGTTATATAATCCCCTTCTCGCCTTTTCCAAAACCTTTCTGTCAATATCCGAAGCAATAATCTCAACTGCACCGGCTTCAAACAGTCCGGTCTCTTCACACAATATTGCCAATGTATACGGTTCCTCACCGCTGGAACAAGCCGAACTCCATATACGCAAAGGATTGTCGGGTGCACGGTCCTTATATTTGGGAAGTATGACCCTTTGGAATTCTTCCAAAAGATTTTCCTCACGAAAGAAATAGGTCTCATTTACTGTGATGAGTTCAATAAGCGTGTCCCATTCTTTCGGTTCAACCCTTAAATATCCTCCGTATTCCCAGCAGGATAGTCCCAGCTCCTTAAGCCTCTCCGATATTTTACTCTCAAGAGAGGAAAGATTCTTAAAAAAGTCAATGCCGCAATATTCATATATGAGCTCTGCCAATTGGACCAGACCAAATGTATCCATACAGATTGTTACAGCCCCTCCCTAATACAATCTGTGGAGAGGCACAATGCCTCTCCAAATAATTGTGCGGACCTTTCGCTATCATCAAACTTTGCTTAATGTGGATTTTAAGCGCTATTTAGCCAATTCCTGCAGTGTTTCTATAATTTCTTCGGAGTATCCCGACAACTCTTTGGTTACTGCACAAGTGCGCTCAACATCCTTGACATTAAGACTAATAACTCGGTCTATTTCAGCCGTAAATCTCGCCAGCTGTTCTACCTCGTTCGCCTGAACTTTGGTTGCGTCGGCCACTTCATTAGCCTGAATGCTCACACCCTCAACGTTGCCAATAACCTTGTCCGCATTTACCGTCTGCTCCTTCATGG
>Ga0116167_1002255_pt1 | contig 16636 bp, 16 predicted proteins | sample AD_JPNMR3_MetaG_FD_89794 | JGI IMG/M metagenome (GOLD analysis project Ga0116167, IMG submission 89794) | Active sludge microbial communities of municipal wastewater-treating anaerobic digesters from Japan - AD_JPNMR3_MetaG | ecosystem: Engineered > Bioreactor > Anaerobic > Digestate | place...
AAAAATTCATAATCGCTGAAAATGATTAACATAATATTACTTCTTATTCTTTCCAGTATGGATACTTGAAATAATTCCAGCAAAAATACTGGAATAACTTTATTCTTCAGCGATTTTAAGAAAGTGTTAAAATTTTTGTCTAAAAATAAAACTGCATCCTAAATTAATAAATTTTAAATAAAAAAAATTGACAAATGTTTTTTTTTCGTATATTGTTATAATTATAATATTTTCTATTTTTTAAATTTTTTAAAAAATATTTTATAATTATTTTTTTTACTTTATTTTTAATCTTTATTCAATTTATATCTTATTTTTAAAAGGAGATATTTGTGTTAAGTATAATATTTCTTGTTTTATTTTTAATTTTAATGATAATAATTGGTATATGGGGAATGAAAAAAACTTCTACCCTAAACGATTTTTTTCTGGGTAATAGATCAGTTGGTCCCTGGATTTCTGCTATTGCTTATGGAACCACTTATTTTTCAGCTGTTTTATTCATAGGATTTGCTGGTAAACTCGGATGGGGGTTGGGGCTTAATGCCTTATGGATCTCACTCGGCAATACCTTAATTGGGTCACTCCTTGCCTGGCTTATTCTTGCAAAAAGGACAAGAACAATGACCCAGAATCTTAATTCAATGACAATGCCAGAATTTTTAGAGGCAAGATATCATTCAAGATTGTTAAAAATTTTTTCTGCTATACTTATATTTGTATTTTTATTACCATATTCTGCATCTGTTTTTAAGGGATTAGGCCATCTTTTTGAGGCTAATTTTAAGATTAATTATGATATTGCACTTTTAATAATGATTTTAATAACAGGAATATATATGGTTCTTGGTGGGTATTTTGCAATAACTCTGAATGATTTTATTCAGGGTATTATCATGATTATTGGTGCAATACTTATGGTAATAATCTTGGTTGGAAAGGCTGGAGGCTTAACCGAGAGTCTCTCTACTATTATTAAAGAATATAATAACCATATCCCTATTGAAAAACAACCGAATTTCCTTACTATTTTATGTTTTGTCTTAATGACATCTTTTGGACCATGGGGACTCCCACAGATGGTTCAGAAATTTTATGCAATAAAGAATGAAAGTGTGATAAAAAAGGCAGCGATTATTACTACAATATTTGCTTTTATTGTGGTGTTTTCTGCATACTGGACAGGGGCAATGACTCATATTTTTTATACTCCATCTAGCTTACCATTAACTGAAAATGGTACTGTAAATTATGATGCTTTAATTCCTAATTTACTCAAAAATAATCTACCAGATTTTCTTATGGCAATAATTTTACTATTGATTTTATCTGCTTCAATGTCCACACTTTCATCACTGGTATTAGTCTCTTCCTCTTCTGTGGCAATAGATCTATATAAAGGTCATATAAATCCAAATATTTCAAAAAAGAATTCTCTTGCAATGATGAGATTTTTGAGTGCAATATTTATAGTTATTTCTTATTTTATAGCAAGATTTAAGATAGGTATAATTGTTACCTTAATGTCGCTCTCATGGGGGGCTGTGGCTGGTTCTTTAATGGCTCCATATATTTATGGATTATTCTGGAAAAGAGTAACTAAAGAAGGGGCTTTTGCTGGTATGATTACAGGGCTTTTGCTTTCTGTTTCTCTATTCTTTATTATGGGTGAAAAAAATTCAAGTATTTCGAGTGTAATTGCAATGGCTTTTCCTTTTATCGTTGTACCAGTTGTCTCTTTGTTGACAAAACCCCCAAAAAAAGAGATAATAGATATTGCTTTTAAAGAATAAAAAATGTTAAAATAACAAAAAAATTAACAAAATTTTAATTCAAGATTAAAATTTTTAATTTAAATTGGACAAAAGAAAAATTTTTTGGTATTTATATATTATAATTAAATTTAATAGGAGATTTTTATGAAGAAATTATTTGTTATTTTTTTAGGATTAATTCTACTTTTCTCTTGTAGCAATAATAAGCATAAAGAGTATATTAAAGATGTTAATTTTACTATTGAGAATATTCAAAAGGCAATTAATACTGGCAATAGAGATCTTTTTAATAATCATTCAAGGGTAATATCTTTTTTTGAATTTTATTCAATGATTGCCATGGCTTCCAAAACTCTTGGAATGAATAAAGATGCAATTGTGTTTAAACCAATAAAATATAGCGGCAATGATAAGAGTATCTCCTGTGATGTAAAAATAGTATATAATATTTCTAATATAAATCAGTTAAATCTCGGATTTCCAAAAGATATTGTTGAAAATATAGTAAAAATGGGACTTGCTGATAAAATGACCATTGTCTTTAACAATGAAAATGGGAAATTAATAGCAACTTCTTACAAATTCCCTTTAAGATATTTTTATATGAATATATTTATATCTTCTGATTCTAATAAATAATATAATAATAGAGGAGTATTTATGATTGATATTGGGTATAAAAATTTTGTGAATGAAAAAAAGATAAGAAAGATAATGAAATTTGAAAAATCTAAAACAAAATGGATAAGAAAAGAGGCAATTGCTGGCAATGTTTTAATTGACTGCACTCAAGGGAGAAAGACAAATTCTCTCATAATAATGAAGAGTGGACATGTAATTTTATCATCATTAAAGCAATTCTCATTGAAGAAGAGATTAAAGGCAATAAAATCAAAAGATAATAAAAATACTACAAAAGAGATGTTACTTAACGCGCTCTCAAAACTCAAAGAGGGGAAAAAATGATAAAAAAAATTTTATTAATAAATGTTTTCTTTTCTTTTAACCTTCTTTTTGCATGGGATTTTACTCTTGATATGAATGAAGATGGGAAAATTGATAGATGGGTAAAGGCTGAAGTTATGAAGAGTTGGGATCTTTTTGATGTAAATAAAAATAGGAAAGCCGATGAATCTTGCTTTTATGTTTCAAATAAAAATATTGTATATCTTATTGAAAAAGAGCAAATGGATTCAAACGGAAATGGTAAGCCAGATGTTTTTATAGAGATAAAAACAGAAGGGAGAGATTTTTATAGGGAAATTTCAATTGACTCAAATAGTGATGAGAAAATAGATACTATCTATTATGAAAAGAATGAATTTAGATATATGGCAAAGTATGATTTAAATTATGACGGTAGTTTTGATTCTATTGAGGAGTATACAAAGGGAAATGTAGAATATAAAAAAGAGTTGATTATGGATAAATGGATGGATATCGAATATTCAAAAGTTATTGTCAAAAAGAGTGAAGATACAAATAATGATGGAAAGTATGATTCTTTTTTTACACTCGAAAAATTCTTTAGAGGTGGAAAAGAAATAAACGAAAAGTCATTAAAAGAGGAGTTTGATAGCAATGGGGATGGGAAAATCGATATCTGGGTTGATGTTGTGTATAATACAAATGGCTCTACAAAAGAAATTATAATAAAGATGGATACAAATTTTGATGGTAAGGTTGATGAGTGGAGATATGCAAACGAAAAACGAGAAGTTATCCGTATTGAAAAAGATAAAGATTTTGATGGCAAGGTTGACGAGATTATAAATAATCCAAAAAGATTTTAGAATTATGAAAGAAAGATTTATTTATGGAAAGAATCCAATAAAAGAAAAATTAAAAGTTGTTAAAAAAGGTGTTCTTAATATTTTGAAAGATTCTAATCTAAATCATTATAAAGAGATAATAGAAAAAGCAAAATCCAAAAATATAGAGATTGTCTATCTGGATAGAGAAAGTTTTTTAAAATTTTTTCCAGACATATCTGAAAAGATAGTGTTAAAAATAGACGAAGACTATGCAAAAATATATTCTGAAGATGAATTTTTAAATGAAATAGAGAATAATAGTAATATTAAGAATATTATAATACTTGATGGGGTAAAAGATGTCGGTAATTTTGGAGCAATAATAAGGAGTGCATTACTATTTGATATTGACTTTATTGTTTTGCCAAAGGATAATTCTGCCCCTATAAATGAAGTTGTGGCAAAAAGATCTGCTGGGGCTATTTCTTTTATGAATATATCTTATGTTACAAATATTGTGAGAGTGATTGAGTTTCTGAAAAAAAATGGCTTCTGGGTTTATGCTGCCAGTAAAAATGGCAAACCTCTTAAAGATTTTAATTTCAGTGAAAAGAATGTTATTGTTTTTGGGGAAGAAGGTCGAGGAATAAGAAGACTTGTTAAAGAAAATTGCGATGATATTATAACAATTGAAACAAATGATAAACTCGACTCTTTAAATCTCTCTGTTAGTGCCGGAATAATTTTGTATGAATTAAGAAAAAAAGCAATTAATTGAAAAAACAGATAAGATTGTTTTTGTTCTAAAATAAACCAATTGAGTTTCATTTTATATCACTTTAATTTTAGTGAGAAATTGAAATGACCCAATCCAAAAAACATCACTGATTTTCTATATCTTTTAATATATCAATAAGAATCGCATCATTTTTATACTCAACAGGAAAATGAAGACCTATTTTTATTCTGCCAGTAAGAGGATCTCTATCCTGCCATCTTACAAACCCCTTAATCTCTTTTAGAATTTCCTCATGAGAATTACTCTTCTTAACAAATCTTATCTTTATATTATTTATCTCCTCAACAGTAAGTTCAATATCAATAGGAAGAGATAAATGAACTCCTATACCTGCTACTGCTATTGAGATGAAATCGGCAAGAATCCATTTGTCTTCTTCTTTTGAAATGTAAATATAAATAGTTTTCTCATTCTCAACGGAATTTAGATTTAACTCTTCATTGTTATTTTCTTTATCTTTCTTACTAAAAAAATCATCTAACTCTGGTAATTCTCCTATCATTGCCAAACCTCATTGTTTTAATTTATACTTACTCTTAACTAAACTTATTATTTTTGTAAGAAGTCCAGAACTTTTTGTTCTAATACCAGCATCAATAAGAATATCCTTTCTCTCTCTATATAACCAATTATAAAGGTTAACTTCTGTTCCATTATAGCAGATCTCAACTATTTTTCTAAACTCTTCTCTTGTTAAAAATTTTCTATTATTATTTATTTCAAGTATAAAATTTTTTCCATCATTATCTGCAATGATTTTTATACTATCTGCTGGACTTTTACTAGTACTACTAACATTTTCACTAATTTTTCTTGATTCAAGAATTTCCTGATTTATTCTCTCTACCTCCATATTGTGCTTAAGTATCTGCGCCTGTTCTAACAGAAACATTAAAGAATTTTCATCTAACTCTTTCATTATTTTCTTAATATTATTCTGAATTGTTGTCTTTGTAGAAGATACTTTTGATTTTTCACTATTCTTTTTTGTTGCCATAAATACCCCCCTTTCTATCTAAAAAAATAACTTTATTAATTTTAATACACCCTGTTTCCATGGTACTCTATGAGAAATGCCAGACTCACCTTTGATATTTTCTATATTTTCAAGATACCATTTATAATTTCTAATAAGAGCATCTTTATTGGAATATTTTGGAATAAAACCCAATTTTTTTTCTGCCTTTTCTATACTTACAAAAGAGTCCTTACTGGCTGTTTCATATACCCATTTATAAAGAGGAGATAGATGTAAAAACTCCAATATTCTTAATGGTAATATAACAATAAAATCTGGGAAGGTGATTATTTTTTTGTTAAATCCGGCATAATCAAGAACAGATTGATAATCCTCTTTCATTGTTGTAAAATCTTTGGCTCCTATGTTAAATGTATCGTTTACTACATCCTCTGATTTTGTCAAGCAGAGATATATTGCCTCACAAAGATCTTCCACATCAAGAAGTTGATATCTATTTTTACCATTTCCTATCATAGGGAAATTTTTTCCATCTTTTGCCCATTCATAAAATATTGCAAAAACCCCTAACCTTTCAGGTCCAATAAAAGACTTTGGCCTTAAAATTGGAATACACATCCCCTTTTTTCTATATTCAAGACAGAGAGATTCTGCCATTATTTTTGCTTTGCCATAAGGTCCAACGCCATCCAGTTTATCATCTTCATAAAGAGGATGATGATCAGGTATACCATAGACAGCAGTGGAGGATATATGAACAAATTTTTTTACATTATTTAAAAATGCTTCTTCGAGTACATTTTTTGTACCATCCACATCTGTTGAAAAAATATCTTCCTTCTTGTAAAGAGGTAGAGCTGCAGCACAATGAACTACTAAATTATTTCCTTTCATCGCCTCTTTTACAATTGTCCTATCTCTTATATCCCCTTTTATTACTCTGATCTTATCTTTTTCTGGATAGTTAAAATCAGCAATATCGAGTGATGTTATATTGTAATTTTTATTAAGTAGATATCTTATTAAATTTATCCCTAAAAATCCCGCACCACCAGTAATTAAGATGTTTTTATTCATAAAAACCTTCTTTACCTAAAATTTAAATGAATTTATTCTTTTATTTTTTATCTTTTTCTCTCTTATCCACCATTTTCTAAAGTCTTTTATAATATAAAAACTATTTTCATAATTAATTCTTTTTAAAAAATCAACTAAAAAAGATTTTAACTTTTTTTCTTCATTTTCACCAATAAAATCAAATCTATAACCCTCTTTTAGAATATTGATCATTTTATCATAATCATTTAAACACATAGAGATATATGCAAGTTTTAATGTAATATCAAAATTATAGCTATCCTCTTTTTTGGCTTTTTTATAAATCTTTTCAGCCTCTTTATATCTATTCTTTTTTAAATATATATTTCCTAAAAGATCAAGAATTCTTAAATTTCCCGGAACTAAACTCAATGCCTCAAGTAAAATTCTCTCTGCAATGTTTAACTCATTAAGTTTTATATAAATAAGAGATAACAATGTCATAAATTTATATCTATCTCTATGATTAAACCATAAATCTTTTGTTTCCAATATAATCTCTTTTGCCTCATCTAATCTCTCTTCTTTATAAAAAGAAAAAGCATTATAAAAACTCTTTTTTAAAAAATCACGAATTTTCTCCATCTTTCCCCTCCCAAGAATATTTTTTTCTTTATTATAACAGAATAAAATTTATTTTACAAGTAGAAAAATATTTTATTATAGCAAAAATTTTTATTTTTAGAAAATTAAAATGGTAGATTTATCATTAGAACACTTTTGTTTGAGAGAAATATTGTAATACCTTTATTTATTTTTTTCTAAAATTTTAATGAAATTCTCTAATAATATGTCTCAAATCCCACTACCTGGTAACAATCGTTGTAGATTGCCTTGTAGAAGGGGGTGGTATTCCCTTCAAAGTGGGATAATTCTCTGCTCTTATTCCACTTCTTAATCTTTGTTAGTCTCAAAAATAACCTTAATGTTATTATACTACACTTCATCTCAACCCCGGTAATCCCAAGTTTCTCATACTCTTCCAAAAAGAGTAGGATAATTCTCCTCAGTAAAACACCCATACTGAAAAAATTAAGATCAGCATGGATCTTCTTCAAAAATCTGTAATCCTGTTGTGATAGATACAGATGAATCCTACTATCCCCATCTATTCTTTCGTATTTATTTCCATCTTCTGGACCGAAACAATATATCTTTTTTACTCTATTGGTATATATTTGCAAGATATATATCACAAGTCCAGAAATAGAGATGTTAAATTTCCTTGCAATATTTTCCAGTCTTTTTTTCATTTCCGAGTTAACAACAAAGTGTAACTCATGCTCAAAATTATAGTTTTTTAAAATCTTACGAATATTATTCATAAAAATCTCCTTAACAAAAAATTATTTTCTATATATTAATCACAAAATTTTTAAGAAAATCCTTTACAAAATTTAAGAAAAAAATTAAAAAAGTTGCCTGAAAATAAAATCGCACCTCTTTATTTTTTAAAATTCTTATTTCTTTTGACAAAATTATTTTTTTTTTATATAAGACTTTCTTAATATGAAAGTTATAAAAGTAGGTTATTTAGGTCCAAAGGCAACTTTTTCTCATGAAGCAAGTCTTAAATATTTTGAATCTAATAAGCAATTTAAAGGAAACATTGAATTTATCCCTATAAATAAAATTCCTGATATATTTGAGAAGATAAATAATGGGGAATTAGACTATGCTGTTTTACCTTTTGAAAATTCTACTGGTGGGACAATAGGGGATACTCTTGACCTATTTATTAAGACAGATTTAAAAATTTTTGATCAAATAACCTTATCTATAACTCAAAATTTATTATCCAATGCGCCTAAAGATAAAATAAAGAAAATTTATGCTCATTATCAATCATTTATGCAATGTTCAGAATATATAAGTAAAAATTTTAAAGATGTTGAGATTGTTGAAGTAAGTTCAAATTCAAAAGCTGCAATGATGGCTTTTAATGATAAAGAAGGAGCATCAATAGGACCTTTATTGTGTGCAAAAGAGTATAATCTTAATGTTATTGAAGAAAAAATTAATAATAAACATGATAATGAGACAAAATTTTTTGTTATTTGTAAAGGTTTAAAATATATTCTAAAAAATAGATCTCTTATAATATTTTCGGTTCCAAATAAACCGGGTGCTTTATATAAAATATTAAGAATCTTTTATAAGAAAAAAATAAATATGACAAAGATAGAATCACGACCATCAAAAGAAAAAAAGTGGGAATATGTTTTTATCATTGAGTATGAAAATTCAAAATCAATTAAAGAAAATCTTTCCCTTTTAAAAAAATTAAAGAAAAAATGCGATTATTTTGACTATTTAGGGAGCTATTAAACTTTTATGGAAAATGTAAGTTTGGTACTGGCTTCTCAATCGCCGAGAAGAAAGGATTTACTTTCCAGTTGTTTTATAAATTTTACGGTGGTAGAGCATGAATTTGATGAGGAGAGTCTCTTTGAAAAAAATCCAGTAAAATTAGCAGAAAAACTTGCTTATAATAAGGCTATTTCAATTGCTAAAAAAGATGATTTTTTTGATAAATATGTGTTAGGAGTTGATACAATAGTTGTTTATAAAAATAGAATTTTTGGAAAACCAAGATCAAAAGAAGAGGCAAAAGAATTAATTTTAGATCTTAGTAATAAAACTCACAAGGTCATATCTGGCATTGCTTTGATTAATACAAAAGAAAATATAAATATGGTAAAACATTGTATTACCAAAGTAAAATTCGGTAAAATTGATGCAAATTTTTTGAAATTTTATCTTGACAATAATTTATGGAAAGGTTATGCTGGTGGCTACGCTATACAGAGTATTTTTGTTCTTTTGGTCGAAAAAATAGAGGTTTCCTACTCTAATGTTGTAGGATTACCATTAGAGACTCTCTATAAAATGTTAAAATTAATAAATAAAAATTTTTTTTACATCAAAGAGAGTTTATAATAATCCTCTATGATGTAATAAAATAATCTTCCGGGCTATTTTTAGCTTCGAGAAATATGGTGTTATCTTTACTCTTGCTCTCTGGTAGATCTTGCCCGGAAGATCAGTCAAATTTTGGATAAAAAAATTAAAATTATATAAATCAGGAGGAGTAAATTGTCAATAGTTACAATGAAGAGTCTATTAGAAGCTGGAGTACATTTTGGACACCAGACAAGAAGATGGGACCCAAGAATGTCCCGATTTATCTTTTTTGAAAGAAATGGAATTCACATCATTGATCTTCAGAAAACCATAGCGGAAATTAAAAAAGCTTATGAAGCAGTAAGACAAACTGTTCTTCAGGGTAAGCCAGTTCTATTTGTTGGTACCAAAAAACAGGCAAGAGCAGCCATTCAAAAAGAAGCAGAAAGATGCAATCAATTCTATGTTAACAACAGATGGCTTGGTGGAATGTTGACTAACTTTTCTACCATTAGAAAATCTGTTGCAAGATTAAAGAAGATAGAAAAAATGGAAGTTGATGGGACATTTGATTCAATTACCAAAAAAGAGAAAATCAGATTATTAAAAGAAAAAGAGAAATTAGAAAAGAATCTTAAAGGTATTAAAGAGATGAATACCTTACCCGGAATTCTTTTTGTTATTGACTCAAAGAAAGAGGCAATAGCAGTCGCAGAGGCAAACAAGCTAAAAATACCAGTAGTTGCAGTTGTTGATACAAACTGTAACCCAGATGTAGTCGATTATCCCATACCAGGTAACGACGATGCAATAAGAGCAATCAATTTATTCTGCTCTATAATTTCCAGTGCTTGTATTGATGCTGATAATGAGGCTGGTGCTAATATCTTTGGTGATGAAGATGAAGCAATAAATTTAAATGAAAAGATAATGGAAAATACAGAGATTATAAATAAAGATGAAGTAGATGATTTAGAAGATGAGAATGAGGAAATTTCCGAGGAAAAAAAAGAAAAGAATGATGTAGAAAAAGATGAAAAAAAGAAAACAGAAAAAGCAAAAAAAGAAGATAATAAAAAAGAGGGAAAAAATATAGATAATAAAAAAGAACAAAGCAAAGAAGAAAATAAAGGAGGAGATAAAATGAATATATCTGCTGATATTGTAAAGAAATTAAGAGATATAACAGGGGCCGGAATGATGGAATGTAAAAAGGCTCTAATAGATGCTCAAGGAAATATGGATGATGCCATAAGAATACTTAAAGAGAAAGGGCTTGCTGATGCTAAGAAAAGAGCCGATAGAGAGACTAAAGAGGGTGGAGTATTTATAAAGAAATCAGGGGATAATGTCGCATTAATTCAACTTGCTTGTGAGACAGATTTTGTATCTAATAGTGATGTATTTAAGAATGCAAATAATAAAATTTTAGATAGTGTTTTATCATTAAAGAGTGAAGATCCATCTAAATATACTGATTTCGTTCAAGAAGTTATATCTCAGACAAAAGAAAATATTGAATTAAAAGTTGTAAAACTTATAAATCTCAGTAAAAATCAATATGCTTCCACATATATTCATGGTAATAATAAGATAGGTGTTGTCGCAATATTTGAGATAGAAAAAGAGGACTTAAAGAATAATTCAGAAATGGAAGAATTTGGTTTAAATATAGCTATGCATATAGCAGCATCTTCACCTTTATATCTTGATGAAAATGAAATACCGGATAAAGAGAGAGAGGAACAGAAAGCCATATTTATGAAACAGATGGAAGGAAGTGATAAACCGGCAAATGTTATTGAAAATATTGTAAAGGGTAAACTTTCAAAATATTTTGCAGAGGTTTGTCTTTTAGAACAAAAATATGTAAAAGATGATAAAATTACTGTTAGCAAGTATATAGAAGATTTTTCTAAAAAAGTTGGATCAAAAATAAAGATCGTTAAATTTTATAGATATATGATTGGTTCCTAATTCTTCAGGAGAGAGATTTTGAAAAAAAGATTCTTAATAAAACTATCTGGAGAGTCCCTTAAAGGGACTCTTCAGTATGGTATTTCTTATCCCTGTGTTGATATTTTATGTAAAAGATTATCAAATATTATAAAAAAAGGGGTTGAATTAGGTTTTGTCATAGGGGGTGGAAATATATTCAGAGGTGCTACGTGCGAAATAGATGGATATGATAGAGTAGCTGGTGATAATATTGGAATGATTGCCACTGTTATTAATGCTTTAACAATGGCTGAAAGATTAAGGTATTATGGTGTAAAGGCAATTGTTCAGTCTGCTATTAAAATTGAAGGTATTGTGGATCTTTTTAATAGGGATATTGTTGAAGAGACATTTAAACAAAATGGAGCAGTTATATTTTGTGCAGGAACAGGCAATCCCTTTGTTTCAACTGATACGGCTGCCGCAATAAAATCTCTTCAAATAAATGCCAGTGCTCTTTTTAAAGCAACAAAGGTTGATGGCATATATGATAAAGACCCCTTTAAATTTAAAGATGCAAAGAAATATGATACAATCACTTATGATGAAATTATATCAAGAAATCTTGAAGTTATGGACCTAACCGCTATTCTTATGTTGAAAAAGAACAAAATGAAGTTAATGGTATTTAATATGGATGATGACTCATTGGAAAGAGCATGCGATGGGGAAACTGTTGGAACTCTTGTATACTGAATAACTATCCTCAAACTTCTGTCCAACAGATATCCCATGTAAAGAATATAGATATACTTACCAGTATTGCTTCGGTATCTTTTTCTCTTGAGTAATAGGGATATCCCCTGTTTTAAGTCTTTTTTACAAAGAATTAATGTTATGTTATAATAATATATTATTGTTATCTTTTTAATATCTTATTGTTAGCTCCCCCTACAGCAACAATTGTCGTATAAAATATTCTTATTATAAGCTACCTACATTTTTTCAATGTAGAATAATATTCAAGTCCACTTATAAATTCTTCTGGCATAAAATTTGTGCCATCCGGCAGATCTATAATTTCTCTCTCAACAAGAACAAGCACAGCAGTATAAAAATAGTCTACCATTTTTACATCTGGTATAGGACTTAAATCTTTTTCTTCTATGTCTGATTTTTTTATTTTCTCTATGCTTTTTGAATATTTAGTTAATAAAGAAGGATCTCTATCAACTAATGAAACTACTTTTAATAAAAAATAGACAACATCTTTTCTTTTAATATAATCAGAGATATTTATATTTTTATCAAAAATGAATTTATCATTAAATAACTTCTCTTTTAACTCAAAATCTTTTAGATTTCTATACTCTTTTAATAAATCTGTCTCCATATCAGTAAGTTTTATAACATCATCAAAAGTTATTTTATCTTTTTCGACTATGAAGCCAGATTTAAAATCCTTAGGTGGATTTTTTATAAAAACACGGGATATCCCCCTTCTTTTTTCATAATTTTTTTTATATCCCTCTGGCAAAATAGGCAATACTTCATCATATAAGCTAGTCGCCTTTATGTATTCTCCCTTTAAAAAATACAAATCAGCAAGAAACAATTTAATCCTTTCATTTGTATTTGCATTTTTTATTCCAACATTAAGAATTTCCTCTTTTTTAGCAATATCATCTTCAAGATGTGCTTTGATAATATATAATTTTTCTTCGTTTTTATTTTTTCTTTCAATATCTTCAATTATACCTTTTATATTTTTGTTCCCCTGAGCAAGTTCATATTCCCCTTTTAAGCCCAATACCTTTGCCTCAAAATACTTATTATTATTTGCCTTTTTCATTAGATTACTTATAATTTCATAAGATCTTTTTAAAAATTCTTTATTAAAAGTTCTCTTATATTCTAATAAAAGTAATTCAGTCTCCTCTATTAATTTTTTACTATCATCATCGATTGGATTAACAATAACAATGTCTGTTGTCTCACAGCTTACTAAAATTAATAAAATAAAAAATAATAATATTTTTCTCATAGAGATATCCCCCTTATTTTGGTATAGAATATATATAAATATTATTATCAAAACTACCTGCTATCATTTCATATTCTCCATCATTATTTATATCAAAAAAGTAAGGTTTATTACTTCCTTTAACTGGAAAGCCTGGTAGAAAATCCAATTTTGAATCAAGAGCAATAATACTATTCTTTTCATCATAAATAAAAATTTCCATATATTTATCACCAGTAACATTAAACAGCAATAATTTTCTATCCTTACCATCTGCATCTTTTATCTTTTTTTCAAGTATGATATTACCTGACGAAGATACAATGGTTACAACACCATCTTTATTTAGTAAGACAATCTCCTCTCCTTTATCTTTTGTAATATCACCAACTACTGGCTGAGTATAAAATACGCCCTCAAATTTAAGATTTAATTCCTCTTTTAATATACCATTCATATTCCATACTTTTAGAGAGCCGGATTGTGTAATAAAAATTATCACTTTTTCAGATCCAAAATTTGCAATAACCGGACTACCGACTCCAATACCCCCTGCTTCCTGTGGCCATCCTTTAATATCATTCCCATTCTTATCAAGTCCTAAAATGGTACCACTAAAACTCTTAGGATATAGAAACATACTCTCATTATAAAAAACAGGTGGGGATAATAATGGAGATTTGAATTCGTAATTAAATAAATTTATCTCACCATTTTCATTGACAAAAGCAATTTTTTTATCATCTTTTGAATAAAGCAATAAATTATTACTATAAATAACTGGATTGAATGAATTTTTAATATTACTTTCAATCGGAAAAGGGGATATCTGATTGCCATTAAAATCAAATTTGTCAATAATGCCAGAATCATTATATACCACAATGCTTTTCTCCCATATTACTAATTTATTACTATTGTCACTAATCTTTACCGGGAATCCTTCAATTGTCGTATTTTTAAAATCTGTAACATAAAGTCTTTTATTTTTAGTTGTGTATATTAATTCTGGCAATTTTGAACCCACTATATCTTTTACAATTAGATCACTATTTATCTCTTCTTCTATTTTAATAGGATAGCCAGAAAATATTCTTGCCTTTTTAACATTGACCCCGTTAGCAGAAAAATCTATTTTCAAACTATTATTAGAAATATTTATTGACATTACCCCTTTTTCATACAATTGAAAGAGATCTTGAAGAATACCTTTTGTCTGCAATATTTTTGGTATGGAATATCCCATATTAAAATAAGCAAAAATATTAGCAGTCTTACTTATTTTTGAGGTTGCAGATCTAAAATCCTTATCAAATAATATTGTGTTGTCCTCTCTATATTTCATTATAAGATTTGAAAGAGGTTCTATATCCATTGAAAAAAATATATAATCATTCTCTATTACAAAAAATGGAGTATCAAAATCTTTAATAAAAAGAGAAATTATCTGATTTAAGAAAGATGGAAAAACAATCTTTTTTAATTTTACATCTTTGTATTGAAGTTCTGTGCTCTCTTCCATAAATATAGAATCAGTTAATTTTTCAAAAACCCTATTTAATTTCTCTTTATCTTTTATTTTTATAAATATGCCCGGAGAATCAACCCCTTCGGACCACCATATACCTATCTCTTCTCCTATCCAGTCAAAAATAAGTTCATTTATTGAAAGATTTAGTAACATTTTACTGGCATTGTTTATATTCTCAATTGTCTTATCAAATTTCCCTTCCTGAAAATAAAGAAAAAGTTTATAGAATTCTTCGAAAGAGTTAAAGTTAATAGCAAGATAAAAATTAGTATTTATTGGCAAATATTTTGTAATACCAATTTCTCTTGGTTTGTTATTTAAGAAATTTCTAACTAATTCATCTTTTGTAGAACTCTTTGTAAATGTTGATAAAGATATTTCTGAATTTGAAATATTTAAAGATAAGGCACTCACTGGATCAAGTGTAAACTTATCTATTACTTTCTTTAACTGAGAATTATTTTTTAAAAAAGAATCAAATAGAGCGTCACTATTTACAAAAATCTCAGCAATCCCATCTTTTTTAACCTGACTCTTTACATAATAAAAATTAATATCATCTATGATACTATTTTTAGATTCTTTAGTTTTATAAAAATCTTTAATAGATTCTTCACTTAAACCTAAAAATAAAAGATTATTTTTGAAAGAATAATATATATCTATATTACTCTTTACAATTGTTAGTTTATAATATTTATAACTGTCTGTTTTAAATTCTTTTAGTAACAAATCTTCGTTATTTTTTAGAATATATGAAGCCATGCCAGAAAATTTTAATAATAGAGATTTAAAGCCCATATCTAATAAAATAGAGGTATAAAGACTATTAGTTATAATGATATTTACCTTCATATCAACAAAAGAAGATAGAAATTTATTTTTGGCAATTGGAGAATTTTTAAATTCGAGTAGCACCTTATATAAATCCAGATATTGTTTATCTGATAAAATAATGTCCAAAGCTCTTAACTCGATTAAATTATTATACAATTTTGAAATAGAATCCACCTTTATATAGGCAAGGTAATCCTTTGATATGTAGTTTCTCTCATCAACTCTTGTAAAGAAATATACAAGATATAAAGTAAAAAAAATCAATATTATTATAAGTAAAAAAATCCCTACTCCAGAGAGTAGTTTAAGAATAAAAGATTTTTTCTTTTCTTTCATAAAAAATCCTCTTGATTTATATTTAAATTATTATACGTTATTAAAATATTAGTTTTTTATTTAGCAGAATAATCCATTTAAAAAGGGTAAAATTTTTCTTATTTTTTGTAAAGCATTTTCTTAAAAATTTGGAGATTAATATATATACTAACAAAATTTTAATTTTTAAGTTATCCTGCATCTATATGAAGATTAGTTTTATATCATGATAGGGTAGGTCTGTCCCTTATTTTAATTATAACTATAAAAAATTTATAGGTCTGTCCCCGTTTAAAAAGATTTATAATTTATAAGTCTGTCCCTCTTTTGATCATAAAAAGATTTATAGGTCTGTCCCCCACTTTAATTTTTTTCAAAAAAAGTTAAATTTTTTCTCAAAAATTGTAAAGGATTTTCTCAAAAATTTTGTGATTAATATATAGAAAATAATTTTTATAAAATTAAGGAGGATTTTTTATGAGAAGAAATAGAATATTAAAAAAGGGGGCTAGCTATTATATTACCTGTACAATCAACAGGGACAGACCTGAACTAAAGCCCCTATTCGTCCGTGAAATGCTATTATTAACTTTAAAACAGGCAAAGAAGAAATTTAGATTCTCTCTTCTAAATTTCGTATTTGTTTATACCCACTGTCATTTTATTATAAGACCCAAAAGAGG
>Ga0116167_1002283_pt1 | contig 16537 bp, 15 predicted proteins | sample AD_JPNMR3_MetaG_FD_89794 | JGI IMG/M metagenome (GOLD analysis project Ga0116167, IMG submission 89794) | Active sludge microbial communities of municipal wastewater-treating anaerobic digesters from Japan - AD_JPNMR3_MetaG | ecosystem: Engineered > Bioreactor > Anaerobic > Digestate | place...
AATCACAAGACCCATCGAGTTTACCTCACCGCTCGCAATTTTAGGTGGTATATATGTTGGGCTTTTTGAAATGGGAATTACATTTATAATCTGGCTGAAAGCGCTCGAATCAGTAAAAGACACCGCAAGAGTGAACAACCTGATCTACCTTTCCCCTTTTCTCTCACTGGGATTTATAAGCCTTATTCTGAAAGAACGAGTTTTACCCACTACAATCTTGGGTCTTTTCATTATTATATGTGGAATTCTTCTGCAGGAATGGTCATCGAGGAGCGAAAAAACTTAAGATGCTCCGGATCTTTACCATCTACTTTCTAATAACCAATTTACAGGCGATGGAATCGGAGAACTTCAAAGTATACTACTATCCTGAGGACTCCATAAGCGCTCGCTGGACTATACGGTTTCTCGAGTCATACAAGAAGAAAATCGATAGCACCACAGGAGGAAATCCCCGGAGGCCTTACGTATTTATCGAAGACATAGGAACCTTATCAAATGGATACTCAGACCCAGTTTCAGGCACCATTGCCATATATAATTATGTACCTACAACAGACTTCCATAATGACGCTATGAAGTCGTGGTTTAGAACAGTCTCGGTACATGAATACACTCACCACTCGATTATGACGAATGTGAAAGGACCTGTCAGGTACCTAAGACCCATAATTGGAAAGTTCTTTCTCCCAAACGCTCTTTACCTCGCCTCACATATGCAAGAAGGCATTGCCGTTTTGATGGAGTCTTCCATAGACCGCTATGAAGGGAGATTGAACGAAGGTTTCTTTGATGCCTATATAAGGTTACTGAGCTCAAGAAATATGATAAGACCAAGTCCATATATCAATCACTGTCCCCCTGAATATCCTCACGGTGCTCTCAAATATATCATTGGTTCCGAATTCACTGAGTATATGTTCGATAATTATGGCGTCCACATGGTTTCAAAGTATTATTCAACCATAGCAGCTATGCCAGTCACAATTCCCCTTATAGACATACCCGGCATCTTGGTCTTCAGAAAACCGGTAAGTTTTATATATAGAAACTGGAAGAATGACCTGAAAGATGCTCTTTCTCCAACTCCTGCAAAGAGCAACTACCTCGACAAAGGTTTTAAGATCAAATATTTAGAAATTAAAGGGGATAGGCTTTATTACGTGAAAGAAGAGCTGAAAAGATTATCCTGGGAATACACTTACGCTGAATCAGAACTTTACGAAATGGACTTAAAAACTTTGAAAAAAAGCATATTATATACTGGGCACATTAGTCTTCCTCCCAAAAAAGATGTGAATTCACTGTACGTAGGAATAACGGAACCAGAAATAGGTAAGGAAAACATCTCTTTTTTGGGTATCCAATATTTAAACACTATTATGCGGATAAGAGATGGGAAAGTGGATAAAGTTGTATCTGGGAGGATTAGGGCTTTTGATGTTCAAAACGATACTATTTTCTATGTAACCGATGAACCTACAGGATGTGCAATTCACTTATTTAATGGTAAGAATGACAGCACGTTAATGTACATCGATTCTTCTAAGGTACAGGAAATAATGGTTGATGGTGAGACGATATTTCTAACGTGTCTTGAACCCTTGAGAGGCACGAACATATATCGAATTAACAATGAAATGGAGCTCGAAAAATTGACTGACTTCCCTTTCACTATTGCATCTTTAAGTAGGTATGAAGGTAAATTGATATTTTCAGCAAATTACATGAACAAATGGGCTATCTATGAATTTGATCCTACCAGTTCCAGGTTTAGAATCTTCGACTCAGAGCCACTCGCATTTTATCCAGTGGCATACGATTCAATTCTCTATTACGTTACTATCGAAGTTGATGGGGAACTACTGCAGCAGACGCATATGAACAACCTAAGGGATGCTTCGATAACCAGTGAGTTATGCACCACAAGTGAAGCATATGAACAATATACTGTAAGGAGGTCAACGAGTTACGATTTTATAAAAGAAATGCTATGGCATGATGCCATTTACCCATCGGTGAGTGTAGACTTAGATGCTAAAAAGATAAATCTTACCGGCATTCAAATCATTGGTCATACACCCTTAAATTTAGTTGAATATTTCGTCTTCTTAAACCACGATGAACTTAGAAAAAGTGAACTTAGTCTATACTACAATGGAATCCCTGTTACGACCGTTGCATTTAATATTTCACCACACCTCGTACAAAACGGCATCGGCATTGGGCACATCTTACAAATCGCTGGTCACAGCTACCTAAGACAGACCAACATATATTTTGAAACTTACCCATTTAAGAGATCCATCTCCGTTTCTACCACTCTCAGAACCCACATCTACCCCTCTATAGACCAATATCATAATATTGCAATAGCATCCGATTCAAGCTCCCACTCATTGAGCTTCGATCACATTACATACATTCCTATGAGAAAGAAATTCCTTTTAACTGGTTCCATGGGAATAAAATACTCTATAGAAAGCTCAACTCTCGAAGGAGACTTAGGTGCAAGATGTACAGTCCCCCTTCTTAAGGTCTACTGTGGAAATGACGCAATTATACATTTTTTCTACGAGAGAAACTTCCTTACTCTGGAGTGGATTAGCGATTTTCAACACACGACAAGAGAACACGGCATAATACTTACTCTGGATCACCTATGTAGTTTTCTCAGTGGCGACTTCAAATTTGCCTTACGGACCGGGGTAATGAGTTCCATTCCTTTTGAAGCTGTTAAACTATACCTTTCCGTGGAACCAGCTTCAATAGAATTCTCAAACAAGTTAATAAAAAGAAGATGGCGACTCAGAGAGTTTCTTGGAATGCCAAACCTTATTTAGACTTTTTTCTCCTCTAAAAGTCAAATAACCTTGCCTCTTCCCTCTCAATGAGCGAAGACTCTAATTCTGAAAGAATCCGCTTAAGTGTATTCTCGTAATAAATCCGGTATTTAAGTTTCATATTACTAAGTCCGCCTCTATAAAACCTTTGAAAAAGGGGAAATCCTGTAGTTAGTGCCTCAAAATACAGTCCTCTTCTAACATACCTATAAGTTAAGTATCCACATGCACCAGTTATAGCTAAAGTGCCCAAAAACAGTGGTACCTCCCCGATAAATACAAGCCCAAAGCCAGGCAAAATTCTTGAAAAAAGCAGTGCCTTCTCGTCGTCAACATAGTCAGGGTGGGCTATATTCAGACTATCTAATATTGCAAACGAAGAGTCATAACGACCTGCAAAGCCATGGGCAATTGCAATCAACTCCAATCCACATAAGTCCTCGGTACCCGATAACAGGTATATTGCATCATCATACAACCCGCTCCTAATTAATGCTACAGCATACAGTCTCGAGACCTCTGCATCATAGTTATACAGATACTCCGAATAATATTTCATTGAATAATCATACTTCTGTTGCTCAAGGTAGCTAAGTGCAATCTTTCTCAAAATGATTGAGGAATCCGCATCACCCCGAAAAAGAGCCCTTTTGTATTCAGTTATTGCATTAAAATAATCCCTTTCCATAAAGAAGTGGTCTCCTGTGGGAAGAAGGACTACCAGTATCAGCGCCAATATTTCCATACATCATGCTCCAGTTCAAATTCGCGCGCAAGCCTCTCCAGCTCCTTCTCATTTTGCTCCTTTGCTGCAATAACAGAACCGTATATATCACCAGAGTAGAAAACAACACCGAGGGCTGTGAAAAGATAGAATTCGAGGTCACGATTAGATTTAAATGCCCTATAAGCCGAATAGAGCGTGGAAGAGTTTATGAGAAACGAAAATACTCCGTCAAATGCCCTTCCGGAATATACCTTGCCTGCCCCTGGCAAAAGCAAAGAAAAAGCTCCCGACAGGAATGGGGACTTTCTTTGAAAAACGACTTCGGGGAAGCAAACTTTAGTTTTTTCAGGCATACCCTGTCTCAGATACAGCCATGCAAGGAGCGTATCGTTACCCTTCCAGAACTCTTCAGCCATACGGTACTCACCCATAAGGAGACAAACATACCCCATATCAATATTTCTATCAGCTTCACTCGAAATTTTTTTTGAATAATTCAGTGCTTCGTTGTAATCTCCAATTTTCAGAGATAAAAAGGCAATCTTTGATGCAACACTATCTTTCAGAACATAATCATCCGACTCGTAGTAAATTCTCTTGTACTCATATATAGCCCTGAAATAATCACCTTCACTTTCCAGTTGCTTCGCAAAATTTATATCCTGTGCAAGCAACAAGAAAAGCAGCACCTTCATCATTTTACCGGGTCAAAAACCTTTGCCCCTCTTAATGAATCAACCACTATTGAATAATAGGGGGCTCCATAATAAAATGCAAAAGGATGACATCTCTGTAGTCTGTCAGAGGTAGCCAAAATCCCAAGAATCAAGCCTTTTTTCTTTATTGCATCATACCCATAATGGGAACAGGAAGGGACAAAATTGCATACATCCCCCTGAACCTTTGAGATCGTCGCTTGATAGAGTCTTATGGCGAGGAGCGCTGAAGATTTCAAAGGGTTAGAGTATATCGAATAAGGCGCACCTTGCATATCAACATTATATAGGTAAGGCAGATCAAAAGATAAGATAGCAAGAAGTAAAATTCTAATCAATCTTCAAATCCCTTTAAAGTAATCTTAGTTCCACCCGATATTTTGAGAGACGACTCGAGGTTCTTTTCAAAAGGAATCCGCCTTGGGTTTGAAAGCTCATACGTTTCTTCGTTTGAAGGAGTAACCGCTCTCAAGGATAGGGGGATCTCTGTTCCTTCAAATTTTAAAAAGTTGCTGTAAGACACCATCAACATAGTGTCCCCCTCAGCGGCAATACTGCATATTTCAGTTACAGTTCCGCCATCGAAAGTGCATATCATCTTCATCTTCGTTTTTTCGTGTGTCCAAACCTCTTTCCTCTTCCCATCTACTACTTCTCTTTTAATGAAAATAAAACCAGAATTCTTAAGACTCTTACCGATTTTCCCGGTTGGGCCTCCCGGCGCCCCTAACTTAAAACTAATACCCGACTTTATTTTGAATGCCTCCTTTTGGACTGGATAGTATACTACCATTGTATCTCCAGAGAAATATATAACTTGCTCGATAGGATCCTTTACCTTGATGTAAAACACACTATCGGTGCGATAGATCTCACCCTTAGCCGTATCAGCGACTATGCCATCTTTCAGCACATGTACAAAATCAAAAACATATGCCGAATCAACAGTTGAAAAAATTAGCAAAAGATATAACCACATAAAACTCCCTTCTTGAATATAAATATCAAACCACGTACAAAAGTGGGACTAATTAACCCCACTTTTGTACGTGGACCTTAACATCTAAACGACTATTATATCAATAACCAAAAAATATCCCAAACCACAATCAGTACACCTGATACCACACATCCCCTTAGTGCACTTTTCGTTTGAACACTTTTCCCTGCAACCTTGTAACAATCTGTATACGTAGCAACATATTCTGAGGATTTACCCATAATTCTCGAAGGAGGTGGTGTGGGTTCAAAAAGATACGCTGCTCCGACTCCAAAGATAGACCCAAAGAACCCAATCGCTAACCAAAGAGTCCCATTAACGTCTTTCTTCGCATCGAATTCAGCCTGAGTGCATGCATTCCTTAACTCTTCGGTTTCTGCTGCATGCAAAACTACAGGGTTTAAAGCAAAACCCAGTACGACAATGCCCGTTAGTACATATTTTAACAACTTTGACATACGAAGCCTCCTTTTTTAATTTCAAAATTATAACGATTGCATACAAAGTAGTCAATAGATAACCACAGACATACCCTCAACTTTTCTACGGAATGCCTTATCGCATGAGGTTTTCACACTACTACATTAGAATCTTACCAGTTGTGTAAAATATAAAATTTTTTATGAAATTCTTTAACTGAGTTGTTTTACTTTTAAAAATTTAAACTTCGTATTATCATATGCAACCTGCTCATGGCTAATAAACACTTCCAACAGATTTTCAAAATTACACTATCCCACTGGAATACTATTTCAAAAATATTTCCATAAATTATGCTTTAATACAAACGGTTTATACATTCTTGCTACGCACGACTGCATGATTCCTCATTTAATAGATCAAAACAGATACAAAAAAGCAGTCATAAATATCCCGAGAACTACAAATACTATTCCCATGATTTTAGATAGAACCTGTTCATCCACTTTGTTCGTGAATATAGCACTCAATATTCCGCTAAATGCAGCGCTGATACCCATGGGGGTAATCCGGCACCGGTTCTTATATTGCCACGTAAGGCGTATCCAACTGCACATAAACAGGCTGTGATTGTAAATGAAGTCCCAATTGTAATATGAATAGGGAAGTTCATAACAAAAATCAGGACAAGTAGTATCATGCCCCACTGCCAGCTCCAAAAAATTCCCATCATATTACGATACTCATAAGCGTCATAAAATTACCAAAAGTTCCACCAAAGCCCGCTTCCGGCATACTACAGGAATCTAGTACCCACCTGAGTCCCCGACAGCTGAGCCAATAGCTATCCATATCCCTGATTTCAAATCTATATTGCCATTTTTATAATAAATGCAAGTTATCACTAAAGAACATTTCGCGTTAACCATTTAACTCGCTCCAATTGCTTCGTAAATTGAGAACTTCAATATTATATTAAGTAAAGGTGCAACAACCATTACTCCTGAGGCACCCGTTAAGCCAGTTACGGCATCAGTAAATATTCCAATAAAATCACTATTAGATTAATATGCTTCGGCTCCAACTCGTTTATTATTTAAGTCCATTTTACCAAAGGCTTCATGATAAACTAAAACCTTAGAAGGTGGCTTTCGCTCACCTATTCACGAGCGCCCTATTATATAGAGTATCCATCACCTCTTCCAACTTCCTTTAAAGATATGGATTGAAACTGAAGGCTTGTTGCCAACTAAAAAACTGTTTAATTATAATTCTGTTTGCAAAAGCGTGATTTTCGCTACCGTAGTGCGGCACAAAATACTTAGTGTATATCAATTTTTTAAAAAACAAATTTTTCCGAAGATTTTCCTAATCTCTTTATATTATGAGGTACCGAGGGCTTATTATGGCAGAAGGGTAATTTCAAAAGATTTGTGGCAATTCTAAAAAACAGTAACTACTTCCACCGTAGCCCTTTTAATGAGGTTGAAAGCATCTCCTAAAAGGAACATTAGCTCCAAACTCTAACTGTTTCCTAAACTTAAAAAAATTTACCCTTGGATCAGGTCGCCAACAAGCTCGCGGAATCTCTTCAAATGTTCAATATACCTTTTTTCGAGCTCCTCGGTCTTTTGCCTAACTATAAAGGATGGATGCATAACAGGGTAAAGTATGAACTCACCATTCCTTATCTTTTTCGGCTGCCCTGCAATCTGAGTAACATTTATGCCGCGGCCAAGGAAGTACTGTGCCGCAGGATTACCCATAGCGAGTATAAATCTGGGTTTTATAACCTTTATTTGAGCTTCAAGCCATCCCGAACACGCCCTGACTTCTTCCAGCTGTGGCGCTCTAAAGGATTTCCTTTGCCACTTCCCCACATTGTTCGATGAAACCGAACCGTTAAAGCTATTAACAAATCTCACAGGAATGCATTTTAATACATTCCCGAGATAGAGGTCTCTTTCCCTGTCAATGCCTGCCTGCTTAAGGGCGTAGTCTAAAAACTCTCCAGCTCTACCTACAAAGGGCTTCCCAAGTCTATCTTCATCAGGCCCTGGAGCTTCTCCAATAGCCATAATCCCAGAATAGGGATTGCCCCAACCAAAAACGCACCTATCTCTGGTTCTCCAAAGAGGGCACCTTTTGCATCTCCCAGCTTCCTGCTCAATGAGGTACAGCTTAAATGTCTTATTCGCATCGGGAATCCACACCTTATCAAACCCGAGAGCCTCACGGAAGATTAAAACCTTAGGATCCTTAATTTTAAAAGACTTACAACTTTTTCGATAATTTTATGCGCTAATTGGTCTTTATGCAGTTCGTCAAATTTTTCAATAACACCATCCCTGTCAAGGAGGAAGCCACTAGACCTTTCTGACCCCATCGCAGTTGCAAAATTACCCACAATTAGATCAAGCTTTTTATTCTCTAATTTTTCTCTGGCATTCCTTTCAAGATTTTCAGTCTCAAGCGCAAATCCAACAAACAATTGGCCTCCCCTCTTCGAACCACTAAGCTCGTGGAGTATATCAACAGTAGGTTTAAAACTTATCATCAAATCCTTGCCTTTCTTCAACTTTGCTTCATACTTCTCTTGAGGCTCGAAGTCTGAGACCGCAGCAGCCATTATAAGGACTTTAACTTTATCTAACTGATCGCTAACTACATCGAACATCTCTCTGGCAGTTCTCACTTTAACGATCTCACCTCTCCCATAAGGAATTATCGACGTCTCGCCAACAACCTGAATAAGATTTCCCCCATATTCCATTACTGCCTTTGAAAGGTAATAACCCATAAGGCCCGACGACCTATTCGTAATGACTCTCACAGGGTCAATTGGTTCCTCAGTTCTTCCGTAAGTTACCATTACTGTAACGTTTTTAAGAGGCAATCCCCTTAAAACGGCTTCGATATCCTCTGCGATAAATTCTTCACTTTGAAGTCTTCCGCAGCCCGTTTCACCTGAAGCCAGTATGCCCCGCGCCGGTCCGGAAAAGAATACGCCCCTAAATTCCCTAAGATGCTGAACAACATCCTGAACCTCTGGATTTAGCCACATCTCCTCATGCATCGCAGGAGCCACAAGTACAGGCCCTTTATATGCCTGCAAGGTTGCCGTAAGAAGATTATCTGCAATGGAGTACCGGATCTTCGAAAGGGTATTTGATGTACAAGGGACAATTGCGATCTCATCTGCCCATTTCGCAAGCTCAATATGTAAACTCTTGCCAGAGGTCCAGAAATCTTCATCGGTAAATAGTTCACCCTTCATTAAAGATTTAGCCATAAGCGGAGTAATGAACTTAGATGCAGAAGAAGTTAAAATTACCTTTACTTCATGACCTCTTCTTTCAAGAAGCCTGATAACGTTCAAACTCTTATAAACTGCTACACTACCGGTTAATCCTAAAAGGATTTTAGCCACTTCGTATTTCCTTACTCTTCAATATGCTTCTCTCTTTCCTCTCCTTCTTCCTCAATGTAATCCCACCCTTCGCGCAGCATTTTGTACAGCGCAACGATCGTAGGTTTCACATCTTCATCAGGAATACCAAGCCTCGCTGCAAGTTCATGTTCCTGTTTTCTTTCTGCAATTACCTTTGCATATTTTGATGCAAGGACAACCAACAAATACCTAGACCAATCTCCTTTACCCTCCTGTAAATCCATTTCTTTCCCTTTCTCGATCAATTCATCAATGATTCTAAACTTATTCTTAGCCATTTTTCCCTCCCTTTGAAATCGCCTTTGCTAAACTATCGGCAAGTTCGTTAAACTCCCTCTTTACATGTGTTATTTCAAAACATTCAAAATTTTTGAGGAGCCTCAACGCCTCATCATACAGGACCCTTAAATTTGCAGCTCTAACTTTGTAAATACCTCTCATTTGTTTCTGAAGCAACTCGGAATCAGTAAAAATCTTTAGAGATTTGCAACCTATTTCATACGCTCTTTTCAGTGCTTCGATAAGTCCATAATACTCAGCCTCATTGTTTGTTTTCATACCAAGATACTTGAACCCTTTGTATGGCCCCTCTCCATCGCAAAAAATTACAAAAGCGCAACCTGCTTCTCCAGGATTTCCGCGAGAAGAGCCATCGATATATATTTCACACATCTTCATGATAATAGACAATCCTCCCACAGTTAGGACATCTCGCATAATCAAGTTTACTCCTGAGGTCCTGAACGAAAGACAAAGGCAAGACACCGTAACAGCCTGTGCATACGTATTCGGATTGCCCCTTTGTTGATTTCATCTTCATAACTTCACAAATGACATAGGGACCAGCCCTCGACTGAAGTTTCTCGTAAATCTGCCTCTCTTTCTCAGGTAATTTTTCAAGGAGCACCTGCTTTTTCTTCTGATTGTGCTCAAATCTTTCTTCTAAGCTCTTTAACTCTTCATTCATTTCTACTAAAAGCCCTTCAAGCTCTGCTGTTTTCTTCTCAAGTTCTTCTGCCTGTTTTGGCGTTTCCACCTTTAACCGTTCAATAACCTCCATTTGTGATATTACCTCTTCTTCTTTCCTTCTCTTTTCCATATCTGCATGCTCAATCTGCGACAGCATTGCCCTGTACTCCTCATTGGTCTTCACCTGTCTGGACTTTTCCTGGTAAGTTCTAATCTTTTCTTGAATCTCCTTCAGGTCTACCTCGAGTTCCATCAACCTTACTTCTTCTTTCTTAAGCTCGTTTATAATCCTCTCTTTTTCCGTTTTGCATTTTTCTATCTCCGCCTCCAAATCCCGAATCTCTTTGGGCAATGCACTCTTCCGTATTTTGAGCTTATCAATTTCTGCTTCAATATTCTGAATCTCAATAAGCTGCTTCAGCAAATCGTTCATGTTTTTGCTATTTTAAAATTCAAAGCCTGTATATTCAACAAAACGACCTCTTCAAAAACATTTCACTGCACGCTCTATTAATCTTTTGGTTTCTTCTTCGCTTCCTGACTCAGCGTAGATTCTCACAATGGGCTCGGTGTTGGACTTCCTTATATGAACCCATTCCTTTCTCCTACGGAAATATAGGCCATCGGACGAGTCCCGCTCAAAATCTCTAAACTCCTTAATTAATTTATCTGATGGAAGGTCTTGGGACCATTCAATCTTCCTTTTATCCATATAGTATCTGGGGATTTTCCAAATAATTTCAACTGGATTCTGCTCTACCATAAGCGAAAGAATAAGCGCAACACCAGTTAAAGCATCTCTACATGGATTTATCAAAGGAAATATTACTCCACCATTTCCTTCTCCACCGATAATCGCCTTCTTTTCTCTCATTAGTTTTACTACATTTGCCTCACCTACAGGTGCCCTGTAAACACTAGCATTAAACCATCGAGCAATGTCCTCAACCATCATAGAAGTTGAGAGATTCACTACAACATCTCCCCTCTGTTTCCTTAGCACATGGTAAACAGAAAGGGGAACAGAGTACTCTTCTGAAATAATTCCGACGCCCTTAAACCCCACTATCAATCTATCTCCATCAGGGTCTGTTCCAAAAGCAACATCTATGTCATGCTTGTACATTAAAGTCTGAAGGTCTTGAAGATACTCTACCCTGGGTTCAGGATTTCTTACGAAACTTCCTGAATTATCGCAATTAAGTCTAATCACATCACAACCAAGGAACTCTAAAAGTCGCGGGAGGGCGTCAAAGGCAGCCCCATTAATGCAGTCACAGGCTACGGTAAATCTTTTTTTCCTTATAGCTTCTAATTCAACAAAGGGACTTTCTGCAATTTTAAGAATATGATCCCTTATGGCGTTATTATTCACTCTCAGGGGTTGAAAATCAGAAAAACTACACCACTTTTGAGCCCCTTCTTTTAGTATATTAGAGATATTCTCAACGTCCTGGGACTCGATAAATAGCCCTTCACCATTTACGAATTTCAGTGCATTCCACTCCATAGGATTATGACTCGCAGTTATCATTATGCCACCATTCGAACGCTTTTCTCTAACTGCAAGTAGTAACGTGGGAGTTGGAACAATGCCCAAATCTATAACCTCTTTTCCAGTAGACAACAAGGTTGAGGTCACAGCCATTTTAATAGCAAGGCTATGGGGCCTGGTATCCTGGCCTACAAGGTAAAGTGAACCACCCATATACCTTGAAAATGCTTCAGTATATGAAACCACCACGGGTATCGTTAATGTATCATTAACGATACCTCTTAAACCCGACACTGAAAATATTGGTTCATCACCCATAATCATAATTAGCTGGCGGGCGGATTTGAACCGCCAACCTGCGCATTACGAATGCGCTGCTCTTCCGGTTGAGCTACGCCAGCGCTGTTGTTAATGTGGTAACCTCTTCCTTTTATTTCTATCTTTAACTACTGCTTGAGCAGCAGCGAGCCTAGCAATCGGCACTCTGAACGGTGAGCATGACACGTAATCCATTCCAACGCGATGGCAGAATTCAACGGATGAGGGTTCACCGCCGTGTTCTCCACATATTCCAACCTTCAAATCGGACCGTGAAGATCTCCCCTTTTCAATCCCTATGCGAACCAACGCACCGACACCCTCCTGGTCAAGTACTTGGAATGGGTCTTCTTTTAAAATACCCATTTCAATGTACTTGGGAAGAAATTTCCCAATGTCATCCCTTGAGAAACCAAAGGTAGTCTGAGTAAGGTCGTTGGTCCCAAAGGAGAAAAATTCTGCAGACTGAGCAATCTTATCTGCAGTCATACACGCCCTAGGAAGTTCTATCATTGTGCCAACGGAATATGCCACTTCAACACCCTTTTCACTCATTACTTCCTTCGCAACTCTGTCAATTATAGCCTTCTGATTATCAAATTCACCCTTTATAGATACAATAGGAATCATTATTTCTGGAATTGCCTTTATTCCTTCTTTAGTACACTCACACGCAGCCTCAAAAATCGCCCTCGCTTGCATTTCTGTAATTTCTGGATAAACGATCCCAAGGCGACAACCTCTATGCCCCAGCATAGGATTGGCTTCCCTTAGCGCCTCCGACTTTAAGGCAATATCCTGAATAGGTGTATTTGTCCTTTTTGCAAGATCTTCCATCTGCTCCCTGGTCTTTGGTACGAATTCGTGGAGGGGAGGGTCCAACAGTCTTATAGTCACAGGATATCCATCCATAGCAGTAAATATCCCTTTGAAATCTTCCCTTTGCATTGGAAGTAGCTTCGATAACCCCTTTTCCCTTTCTTCTTTATTCTTCGCAATTATCATTTCTTGCACAGCGTAAATTCTTTCTCCCTCAAAAAACATATGTTCCGTACGACAGAGTCCTATACCTTCAGCCCCAAATCTTCGAGCCCGCTGCGCATCTTGAGGAGTATCCGCATTTGCCCTAACACCAATCCATCTTATCTCATCAGCCCATTTCAAAAGGTCATTAAACTCTGTAAAAAGCTCTGGTTCAATAGTAGGAACCTTTCCGAGGAAAACATCGCCGGTCGCACCATCAATTGTAATTATATCTCCTTTCTTAACTACAATATTTCTGATTCGGAAAAGCCCTTCATCATAATCAACTTCAATTTCTTCTGCACCCACGACGCACGGTTTCCCAATCCCTCTTGCTACAACAGCTGCGTGCGAAGTCATACCACCACGTGCAGTAAGGATACCTCTGGAACGAGCCATACCTCTAATGTCATCGGGAGAGGTCTCGTCTCTAACGAGGATCACAGCCTCACCTGCCTCCGATAAGTCCGCCGCTTCGTCTGAATCGAAAATCACCTTACCCGATGCAGCACCCGGGGAAGCGGGAAGCCCTTTAGTAATAAATACCTTATCTGCTTTAGGATCTATCATCGGGTGAAGGAGTTGTTCCAACCTTCTCGGGTCAACTCTCAGAATAGCCTCTTCTCTTGAAATTAGACCTTCGTTAGCCATATCGTATGCAATTTTTACCTCAGCGCGAGCACTCCGCTTCCCTACCCTTGTTTGAAGCAGGTATACTTTCCCCTTCTCAATTGTAAACTCTATATCCATCATATCCTTGTAATGCTTCTCCAATAGGTCAAAGATCTCAAGCAGCTCCTTGTATGCTTCAGGCATTTCTCTTGATAACTCTTTTAATTTCTTCGGTGTTCTTATGCCGGCTACCACATCCTCGCCCTGTGCATTAGTCAGGTATTCACCATACACTGTTTTTTCACCTGTAGATGGATCTCTGGTAAATGCAACGCCCGTCGCAGAATCAAAACCCATATTACCAAAAACCATAGTCTGCACATTTACTGCAGTCCCCCAATCATCGGGAATCCTATTCAGTTTCCTGTACTCAATGGCTCTCTTGTTATTCCATGACTTAAAGACAGATTCTATAGCCATCCAAAGCTGCTCAAAGGGATCCTGAGGAAACATATTACCGGACACCTTTTTAACTATATCCTTGTATTCATCACAAAGCTCTTTTAGATCCTTTGCCTTGAGCTCAAAGTCTTCACGAACGCCAGCTTCAGCTTTTTTACTTCTCAACCTTTCCTCGAAAAGACCCCTGTCAATCCCCATAACTACATCAGCAAACATCTGTATGAACCTACGGTACGAATCGTATGCAAACCTTTCATCACCAGTCTTTTTGGCAAGACCAATGACCGCTTGATCATTTAGCCCAAGATTTAAAATGGTATCCATCATCCCAGGCATCGACGCCCTAGCTCCAGATCTAACAGATACGAGAAGCGGATTATCCACAGAGCCAAACACCTTGCCAGTAATTTTCTCAAGCTTACGAACGTTTGCCTCTACTTCTTCTTTTAATCCTGGTGGAAAAGTTCCATTTTTAAAGTAAAATACGCATGCCTCAGTAGAAATTGTAAATCCTGGAGGCACCGGTATCCCGAGAGCGGTCATTTCATGTAAATTGGCTCCTTTACCCCCAAGAAGATTTTTCATATCTTTGTTACCTTCGGCTTTGCCTTCAGCAAAGAAATAAACATACTTCACCACCATATTTCATGTCCTCCTTTGCCTAAAATTATAAAACCGACGCTGTGAACATACAAAGAGTAATTTAACTACTAAAGTGTCTATTTGATCAAAAGCTTTGCAGGTTCTTTATTTTCAACAAAAATTATGTAAAGTCCCTTCTCCCACGTACTAGTGTCAAAACAAAAAGTATCACCGTCTTTCTCTGCCTTGAAAGGCATCTTTTGCATCGCAAGGTTGTATACAACAGGCTCTATAGGAGAGTCTACGTATGCTTTTGCACCCTTAACGCAGGGATTTGGAAACACACGGAGACTCCTTTTAGATACAACAGGATACAAAAACTTCATCCCAAGGATGCCTTGCTCACCACCTAAGTATATAGAACCATCATCGAGTACCTCAAGAACATCACGGACAATATAGTACGCTTCATCAACAGAAGTAACGGGGGAATTTAGATATGTGAAAGAATAGATTAGGGAATCATCTACTATTATTGAAACATTTGAATCTTGTTGAACTAAAACATATTCTCTTTTAAACTCGATATCTCTTACATTACCATCGACAACCTTTTTTAAATCCGCGCTCCTATATATGAATAGGCCTGAGGTCGCTCCAATATAAATGTTCCCATTTCGCTCCCTTGCAACACTTACAAGAGACGAGTTCAATTCTGCAGGATTAACTCTAAGGAGCACGTTGCCTGCCCTGTCTATTTTAATTAACCCTTCATTTTCCGTTCCAATGAGATACCCTTCATTACCTACCTGAGTAACAAAGAATGGATAGTCCACTCTGAAAATTTCCTCATAGGAATAACTATCGTTACTTTTATGAATGCGGTATATTCCTTGCTGCCAAAGTGCAACAACAGTATCCTGCTGAATAGATATATAACAGATATTCCCCGATGGCAATTTCGATATACGCTCCATATATCTCCCATAGCTATCTAGAATATATATCCCAAGGTCATTGTCACCAACCAAACCTACCCAAACCTTACCACTATCATCGATATCCACACACCACACTGCATCATTAACAGCACCCAAGCTCTCGGCGACAAAAGTCGTGTCGTCATGTATTATTACGACCTTGGAAAATGAAGAAGTAGTATCTCTCACCCATAATAAGCTGCCCACAGCAAGGAGACCGTTTTTTGCCCTCATGCTTGTTATCAGATTAAATACTAAGGGACTCCTAAATACGTATGTATTAGTACCATCAAAAAACCTCCACCCCGGCCCATAAGGCGAGTATTCTCTATTCACACTATAGGAAGTAACAATAATCCAATCCTCGAGTGGGATAATAAGAGAAGAGAGACCATTTAGAATTCTGCTAAGTGAACCATTCCAAAGTCTATATACTCCACCTTGAGAAGCAATTAAAATGGTATCGCCCCTTGCCACAATATGTGAGATGTCATTCAATGTAAAGGTCTTAACAACATCTCCATACACTGAAACCAACTTATTAGAAGTAGAGTAAATGAGCCCATTCTCCACTTCTATCAATGGGCCAAAATTTCCTGAATCTACTGGCATCTCAAGCGGAAATACACTATCTGGAGTCCAACCATAGACACAATTTCGTGTTATCACATACTCAAAATCTCTACCATGATACATATAACGAACCGTATCCCGTATAAGCAAAGGTGGATACAATCCATCATCATCCGGAGAAAGATTTTCACGGGTATTTACTACAAAAAGTCCGTAATCCGTCCCAAGGAGCAGATAAGAAGGTGCATAGAAATCGATAAACCGCGCCTTTCGAAGTGTTACAACAGGTAAATTATAATTGTGAAAAGTCCTTTCTCCTTTTCTTTTGTACTGTAATCCAAAGTCTTGAGCAACTACAAAGAGGGT
>Ga0116167_1002298_pt1 | contig 16476 bp, 11 predicted proteins | sample AD_JPNMR3_MetaG_FD_89794 | JGI IMG/M metagenome (GOLD analysis project Ga0116167, IMG submission 89794) | Active sludge microbial communities of municipal wastewater-treating anaerobic digesters from Japan - AD_JPNMR3_MetaG | ecosystem: Engineered > Bioreactor > Anaerobic > Digestate | place...
AAAGCAAAACAAAAGCGTTCTTTCAAAAAAGTTAAAGGTCGAAGTTTATGCTTGATGACATAATTTTTATATAATGGTTATTATTACGATGACATAGTATTTTTATCTAACACTAATAAAAAAGCCGTCCGTTTTTATACGGACGGCTTTAAAGCCAAACAGTTTTAGATTTTATTTTTTCTTTATAACCTGCACTCCGGAGTTTGAATTTGAAGCGGCATTTACATTATTAACGACATTCACCTGAACCACAACCTGCTGTTGCTGACTCTGGCTTGTTTTTCCTCCGCTACCCGAAGTGGTCGTATTCGGTTTTGGCTTCGGCTTCGGTTTGGGTTGCTCTACAGGCTTTAACTGAACAAGCAAAGGTTTCAAGTCGGTTTTTATACTTTCAAGATCGGTTTTATTTGCGCCTATCATAGTATTAAAACCTTCTAAACCGTCAAGCACTCCCGCAACCAATTTTTTCGCTTCTTCCACATCTTTATCGACATTCATAGCTCTTACTATCGATACTACGAAACTATTATCGATCGGAAGATTCCCATAGCTTTGAGCAAACTCCCCTTTGGAAAGCTTAACCGTCGGTTTTACCGAGTCGAAGTTTTTCTTATCCTGCTCTATTATAGCGGAATCGTTAATTTTACCGGCCCATGCCTGTTCTTTATCGGCGCTTCTCCAACCGAGCATTTTATCTATATTATTTTCGTTGGAACCGACGCTCATTCTAAAAACCCCATTTTCGGATTTTACAAGCATAGTTTGAGGCTGGTTTTGTTGAACCGAAACGTTTTGAGGAACAAGACCTGTTAAAGCCGAAAAAACCTGTTTAAGAGTTCCTATGCTATTTTCATCGGCCGCGTTATCTGGAACCTGCATTATCTGAGCTTTTGCGGAATTTATCTGAGAAGCGTCCGAACCGGATTGAGAATAAACGTTTCTATTGGATTCTTTAGCCAATTTAATCTGGTTAACATACCAGCTATATGCGGCATTGTGAGATTTAACCCTATTTTCAAATTTAACAAGATATTCGTCTCTAACAAGCTCGGAATCTCTCTTAATCTTTTCGACTTTATTCTTTGCGTCTTCAAGTTTTACTGTTATATCCGACCCGCCTAAAGTTTCCGCGCTTACTCCCTCGGCCAATTTAGGCTTTATCTTTCCGGCTTTATAATCGGCTATGGCTTTTTCAAGAGTAGCCTTAAAAGAATCCATATCCTGGCTAAACTTCATATAATCTTCTTTCAAAGTCCTGACCTTGGATTCTACCTCGGTTATAGCCGTTTTATATTCTCCCACTTTTTTAAAGTTTGTAGAATCTATTTTTGCCACATTGGTATTGGATATTTTTTGAGCCAAAGATACCGCCTGCTCCAGGTTTTCCGCCACGGCTTTGGCGTTTTCCTTCAACTCGTTAACTTTTGTCGCTTCCTTTCCTTTGTTTGCCGATTCTATAGCCTTAACCAATAACGCGTCATAATTCTCTATGTCGCTTTTTATGTCTGAAGGAATCTGAGCCGTGGTATTACCAGGATTAACACCACTTGGAGAAGTATTGGTATTATTTCCTGAGTTACCGCTACCAGAATTTGTGTTCTGGTTTTCTCCAGAAGTATTATTAGTACTTCCACCCGTACACTCAGGATCAGGTTTTGTTGTTAAAAAACCACAAGGACAATCACTCAAAGTAACAGGAGGAACCAACTGTATATTCCCATCATTATTTTTATTAATCGTAACTATAACTTTTTTATCTTTAGTTATCCAGCATGCTTTAGGATCACCTGATGGTGGAGTAGGATTAAGCAACGATTTTGTTGAATTTGCTATTTTTTCACCCAAAGGAGCCATTATACCTTTAGTTATTAAATTATCAAAGGCCGATTGTATCAATTGTTTAGGCAAGTCATATCTTAAAAAGTTTTTAAAGTCGTTTGCTTTTCTCGCGTTTTCACAAGCCAACTGAGATTCTATCGAACCTCTGCAAGGATCTCCTGGAGAATAAGAATAAGAGCCTCTGGTATTGGATCCCGAAGGATTAGTATTTTTACCACCGTCCTGCAAAGCTCCAAAACCACCTCCTCCGGTAGGATTAATTGCGGCTGCGGCTGCGTTGTCCAAGGATTGCTTGGCATCGGCGCCTGAAAAATAACCGGCCGCTTTATCCGCCTGAGTTCTAAGTTTTTCAAAAGCTCCTTTATTTACCGAAGAATCACTTTGACTGGCGACTCCCTTATACCCGGGTATCGCCTGAGGACCTAACATAGATTTTTTTTGAGCCTGAGAAGGTGCGCTTTTGGCGTCGGCCATTATTTTGCCACCGGCCAAACTTCCTCCGGTTCTCGAGCTCTCACCTCCTCCGAAAAATGAAGATGCGCCTCTTAAACTTGCGCTCATCTTAGGAGGAATAAAAGGAGCGGGAGAAGATTTGGTCGCTTCGGAAAAAGATTTTTTAGCTATATCGGCTATGGAGTCTCTTTTTGTTTCTTGAGGAGGAGTATAAGGAATTTGCGGCGGCGGTTCTTTTTGAGCGCCCAATATTAAAGAAGACGGGTCTCTGGCCGTAAGCGGAGCCACAACCTCTTCCAGGCCGTCCGGCGAACCTGCGCTTAAAGCGTTTACTCCGGGCTCATATATGCCGGCGCTATCGGAAGATCTTCTTTCGCCAAATCCGGGAGTTAAAGATGTGTTGGCGTTTGGTTTCGATAAAAAATACTCGGCCACAGGAGCCAATATTAACATCGAAACTCCGACTATAAAATATGAAATATCTCTTTTAGACACGTTTTTAAGTCTTTCCACAAAAGAAGAAGTGCCTTTTATCTTATTAAAAGAAAAGCCCTTTTTACCTGTATTGCTTTCTTTTGAAAAAGGAATATTCAAATTATTCCTCTTTTCGTTTTCATTGTCGTTCTGGTTAATATTAAAATTCATAACTCCTCCGCTCTAAATATAATTTACAATAAAATCGGCGTACGCAAAAGAGTCTTTTTTCCTTTTTTTTCATAGGACCAAAAGACCCTTTTATTATAGAGAATATGGGATAGAGATTAGAGAATAGAGAAAACAAAAAAGAGAAAAATCTTATCCCACTTGCCTTTTTAGAGAACAAAATTAAAAAGCCTGAGTAACTTACACTTTCTTAAAATTACCCAGGCTTTTTAAAAATAGAACATCTCATCATCCGCCAAGTTTATTATACTCTTCAATAAGTTTCGCCATTTCCTGCTCTATCTCGTTATATCTTTGAGTTATCTGAGCTTGCTGAGAGTTTATTTGATTTATCTGGTTTAATATATTATTTTGTTGCGATACTATATTTTGCACTTCCGGACTATCGTAGGCGTAGCCGTTTGCCAAAAGTCCGTTCTTCTGACTCTCAAGCATATTGTATTGAGATTGCAATTGTTGCTTTTGAGCTTCCAACTGATTCCATTTCTGGTCTAACTGATACTTTTCCTCTTCAAGCTGATTCATCTGGTTTTCAATCTGCTGTTTTTGAGACTGACCGTTGGTCTGAGTTTGATTCAAATTTACCGAATTATCTCCGCCGGCTATATCCTTATTTATATCTTCGACAACCTTTATAGCTTTCTCGGATTTTTGATCGGCGAAATAGGCTCCCGCACCCGCGAACGCGGCTCCCATCGCCGCCATCTGAAAGTATATTGAAGCGACACTTCCTATCGCAAAGCCTATGGCCGCACCTATTACGGCGCCTATCGGTCCGGCTATTAAAAATCCTATAAGAGCCCCGACTATAGCTAAAATAAAACCTAACCAGCATTTCCATTTGCTACAGGGCTTTATATAAAGTTTTCCGTATGTTTGTTGACAATTGACTGTCTGGGGATTTTGGCTACCGCACTTTTGAGCAAGCAAAGTAGATTCGTTGTTTAACTGATTACATTTTTGTACAAGAGTGTTGACTTTATTATTCCATGAACTTACGTTTTTGCAGCATTTCGGGGGATTGGTCATGGTTTTAGATATCTCGTCTATCTCATCCTGAAGTTTGGAAATATTCGTACCATGAACTGCCTGAGCCTCCTGACATTTTTGAGCAATCTCCTGCCAATGCTGAGAAGAATCGATAATATCGGAAACATACCCGGTATCTGGAAGAGTAGTGTTGGTGTCTCCTGCCGTATTTATTATATCTCCGCTAACGCTTGTTCCGTCGTATGTAGAACCCGTATATGTGGCCTGGTACTCATAAGCCGGATTTTGCTTGTAAGCCATCGAGGTAGTAGCCAAAGTTTCTCCCATCTGAAATAAAGCTCTTTTGCTTCCCGAAACATTAACATCCACTTTTGAGCCTTTTTTGGTATATCCTACGTTCTTCCATCCGAAAGCGGTAAGATTACCCATTTTGGCCGTTTTAACCTTTCCTTTCTTAAGAGTTGGATCCGAAACGTTTGGAACGTTATTTTTTATATTATTTAAAGAAGAAGACGATAAATTGCTTTTACCCGCATATCCTATACCGCCCTTACCGGCTCCGAACAAAGATTTATCCGCATACGGTCCGTAACCAATGGAATTAGACGAAGAAGAAAAAGACCCCTTACCCAAATTAAGACCGCTTAAACCTAATGAATCTTTAGACAACCTTCCGGAAATTATATCGTCGAAATTAACGCCGTCCGCCCCTTCTCCTTTTTCGGCATTTTCCTTATCTACGACACCGTCTATTCCGGCAGTATTCTTATCTTTGGATTTTTTACCGGCTTTATCTTCCAACCCGAATCCTTCTCCGGCTCTTACCATAGCCAAAGTTCCGATTCCGCTTCTATCTTCCACTCCGCCGGTAATTTTATTCCATAAACTGTTCGCTTCATACTCCTGCTTTAGCTTGTCGAAAGTCGCTTTTAATATGTCTCCGGAATATTTGGGATTTATGGAAGCCATAACGCTTTCAAGCCCTAAAAGTTTTACGGCATATCTAACCGGAGAAAGTCCGAAGAATCTCTCGACCATATCCGAAGTCGCTACAAAAGGAATCGAAAATAGAATTATTATAATAAGAAGAACTATATACTTGGTTCTTCCTCTAAAGAGCATCAACAACAAAGCTAATAAAGACTTTCTTTTATGTTTTTCTATAAATTTATTAGCCATAAAACCTCCTCATAAATCCTCCCTTCGCTAAACTATATACTTATGATGTGAGGAGGAAACTCTCGACGTCTGGCTTTGTTGTTCCTGCAACTGTTTATTTATAGAATCCTGCATGGCCGGTCCGGCCGCCATGGAAGCGAACATTCCCATTATACCCGCGGCCGCGGCAAGCAGTTGGGAATAAAGCATATTCCAACCGAAATAAAGCCCGCCTATTGCGGCTACCGCTCCGGCTAAAGCCAAACCTCCGCCTATTACATAAATCATTCCCAACTTATTCTGACCGTAAGTAGTCATAAGCTTTATACCTATAACAATAACAGCTATGGCTAAAAGAGCGGCTATACCGGCGATTATAGCGGCGATTATCTGGCCGTAAACGGGAATCTTTGCGACCATCGAAACTATTCCCGCTAACAAAGCGGCGATCATCAAAAGTATCATAGCCGTCTGAACCAAAGAAGCCCATGGAGTTTCAAATTTATAATTAGGAAGTTTTATATTTTGATTGCCGTAATCGGGCGTAGTAGTATCCTCTATTCCGTCTAAAGTGGAAGGAGTTTGAACTATACCGCTTCCGCCGTCGCTAACGCCGCTTCCGCCGCTCGGAAGACCGGTGCTCCCATCGCCGGTCCCTCCTTCCCACGCTCTATCCATTGTAGACCTCGCTGTATCGGCCTTACCGTAGTTAGGTTGCATTTGCATAGATTTTATGGCATACGCCTGATCTAAAGCTTTTTTACCGCCTTTTGTAGCTTTGAATTTGGAACCCTGGGCTATTACGGGTCTGGATTGAGATTTCATAGAGCTAAGTTTGTTTCCGCTTGCGGATTTAAGCAAATCGTTTTTGGCAAAATCTCCTTTAACCGAAGGTCCGAATTTACCCATATGATTTCCAAAACCGCCCAGAGAGCTAAACTTATTGCCGCTGGCATCGGTTCCTACGCTGTTTGAAAGACCGAATTGCATGTCGGTCTGCAATCTCGGTTTATTGTCCATTCCCAATTGGGCGTCTATAGATTTAGGATCAGCAGATTCTTGGGCTTTAGGCTCTTCGGGGACCACATCTTCAGGCTGTTTAACATCTTCCTCCGTTTTTATCCCTTTGGTAGCCTGTTTAAATATATCGAGCGACGAAGCGTTATTTTGTTCTCTCATTATCTTAGGAACATAAGAAGCTACCTGCGTTTGTCCCATCGAGGTCTCGGTAGATTTCCCCATATCGGCGTTTTTATAGTATAAAGTAGTTCCGACGGCAAGAGCTATAAGCCCGAACGTAACTATCGCGGCCTTACCTCCGAGGAAAGAAAAAGCTCCAGCGACACCGAACTTTCCGCTCATACCGGCGCCTCTACCCAAAGCGCCAGCGGTTTTTATGCCGTTAAGATTTAAACCTCTGGCTCCCTCGGAGACATTTCCCATCGACCGAGAGCCAAAGCCCAGCCTTTCTCTAAGCCAGGCCAAAAAACCTTTCTTTTTATCCTCTTTCTTTTTAAGCCCTTCAAATTCGTTATTCATAACTCCTCCTCAATTATACCCAAGTACCGCCTTCACTACCGGACGAAGGCGGGACAACCGGCGTAGTAGGTTTTATGGTTTCCATATAATCAGTAGGATTTGCGTTATAATTCCCTACATGTTGCCATTGCTGATCCGCAGGTAAAGATTTAAACGCAGCCTGCTGGCCTTCGCTCATTTGAGAAAAAGCCTTATCGTAAAATTCTCCGGCCTGTTGAGCCTTATCCAGACCCTCGTTTATTCCCGTAAGAGCTTTATACGCCTGATATATCAAAGCCGCTCCCACAAGGCCGTACATAACGCCCATCCAGGTCTGTTTGTATTTAAAACCTAATACAGCGGCTATTCCTATAACCGCTACCGCCGCGGCTATAGCTAAATAACAGAAAACCTGAGCCGCTTTAAATAACCCTACGGCTCCAGCCGCGGTAACCGGGCTTGCCATCATAGCTTTAGCTTTATTTGCAAGTATAGAAGCGATGAATATAAATCCCGCCGCAGCTAACATGGCGTAAAGCGCGTAATCCGTTAATTTTTTCCATGGAGAATCGTCGGATTTATTAGGTGTTGGAGGAGTATACTCGTTCGTGTTTAAAGCGGGGTCGTTGGCTTTTAATTTATTTCCCTGGCTCAGTCCCGCTCCCCCGAGTCCGCTTCCCCCTATGGGAGTTCCTATGTCTCCGCTACCGGCTGTTTCGCCGCTGAAAGCCTGCTCCGCGGTTGTTCTTGCGCCCGCATCGGAAGCGTTATAAGCCGCGCTTTTGCCGACATTTGCGGCAAACTTTGCCTGACCGAAAGCTCCTTTTTTATTTACATTCGGAACGGTATATTTAGGAGAGGCCGTAACCCTTGCGGTAAGACCTTTGTTCATCTTGGAAGAAGAACCCGAATTTGCCGCATTCATATTTTTATTTATCGGAGAAAACTGTTTTCCTATTCCGCCCCATAAACCGCCGGATGTCTGAAGTTTACCACCGGAAGATTGGGAACCGCCGGTCTGTTTTGCGTCGAAACCCAAATTTGCGTTAAGTTTTCCGGCCGCCGGGTTAACATCCGGATTTGCTGCGGATCCCGCATTATAATCTACATTCGGCGCCTGGGCGCTTTCGGCGGGTTGAGAAGATTCCTCATTGGAATTTCTTTCCTCTTTGGCGCCCAACTCTTTTTGAGCCCCTTCTTTAAATATATCTAACGAAGATGAGGCGTTAGGAGAGGGAGAAGAGGCTACCGCTCTTTCTACGTTCGCTTGTTTCTGAGCTTCTTCGTAATAAGCGTTTGAAAAAAGGTTTGGAGTATAAATTTTCTGAGAAGAAGGCCCTATGTAGTTGTATATTACCCCCACTCCGGCCGCTATTGTGGCCGCTCCCAAAACAATTCCAACCACACCGGCTTTTGAGGCGAAAAGAGAAGCGAAAAAACCTCCCTTAGCTCCGCTTCCGGCTATTTTAGCCGCGGTTCCCATAGTATTGGAAGCCGCGGAGGAACCTCCAAATATTCTTGACAGAAAAGGGATAAACCCTTTCTTTTCATTCTTTTGGTTTAGGTTATTCATAAACCCTCCTATTAAATCAATTAGACGCAGGTTTTTTATAACATTCGGGGCACATCTGCATAGCCATCATCTGACCCATAGCTCCGAAAACCTGGCCTATAGTCGCCTGTATAACCATCTGTAAAAGCATTTGTTTTATCTGTTCTTCCATTTTTTTACTTTCATCCTCATCCTTCGAAGGAGAAGGAAGAGAGACTTTTTTCTTACTGACACTCGGATCGTTTTTCTTTAAATCGCTCTCCGCCTTGGCAAATTCCAATCCGCCTCTGGCAAATTCCTTTTCCTCTTTCGAATTTAAATATGTTTCGTCTATCTTTTGAGTTTTTTCAAAAGCCGAAGTAGCCGCTCCTCTTTGAGAATCGGGATTTTTGGAGTTTGCGGCCATAAGACTGCTTTTCTCCGCTTGCTTTAAAGCGGAAAGGGCAAAATTTGTTTTATCGGATTTTATATCTTTTGAGTTTTCGTTTAAAGGAACGAGCTCCGCCTTTGAATTTGTTTGACCGAAAAATTTATCGTGAGTGGAACCTATCGTCATGCTTCCGGAATTGCCTCCCGATATCGAAGGCAATTTATTTAACTTGGCCTTATTAAAAGACGAATCGGATGAAGGAACGGAAACGTTTGGAGCCGAAACGTTGGAATCTACGGAAGAAGAGGATGATTCTTTATTTTCGGAATTTTCTTCATATTTCACTTCGGTCTCCGGCATTTTAAAAAGTGTGGAAGCTTCCAAATCCAAAGTAGTGGCGGGGTTGTCTATCATAGCTCCGGTTAAAGGCTGTCCCGGGGCGTCGACTCCGGCGGAATCCAAAAGAGAAAGGTCCGCCGATTTTTTCGCCATACCGTAAGAATTGGAAACGGTCGTATCCCAGCTCGATTTATTTAAAAGAGGAAGGCTAACCCACATAAAAAGAATAACGATAGCTACAATAGAGGCTATTATATACTGCATTTTTTTCTTTTTATCGTTTCCGGTTAGTATCTTCATTTTTCCACCTAAAAAACCTAATTCTTCTCCCGAAACACTCTTATGTTCGGGTAGAAGCCAAATATGTTATAGCAGAAAAAAATTGACTTGTCAAGACATCACTGTCCGACCACGAATGTCTTATAGTTTTGCAAAAAAGCGGCCTCGTTATTCGGAGAAACGCAATAATAATAATTAAGAGGCTGGCCGTTCGGATTTAATGAGAGAACAAAACCGTCGGGAAAATAAGCCTTATAAACCCCGCCTCCGCTTATTCCCATACTATCGCAATCTATCATGCCGCAAGGGAAATAAGCGGTTTCCACCTTCTCGCTCGAGTCGAATTTCCATTTATCGACTTCCTGCTGTATTAAACTATTATTTCCGCTCCTTGCAGTGGGCTCGGACTCGGATTCTCCGCCTTCACCCATACTCGAACTCATTCCAGCGCTTAGGCCGTTACCCATAGCGTTAATCATAGATTGAGCCATATCTTTTGTAAGAGACTGCATTAGTTCCTTCGCTTTATCCTGTGAAACGTTATTTCTATCCGGTTGAGGCGCCCCAACCTCCGGAGCTTTTAATCCTTTCTCGTCCGCGACTTTCAAATCCATAACTCCGGCTTTCATTTTATCGAGCTCTATAGCGTTGTTCTTATAAAACATACTGCCGCCGGGCTTTACCGAGCCCGAAAAACCTTTTTCCCAGTCCATTCTTCCGCTATCTGCGGATTTGGCGTTAACGGCGCTACCCATAAGCGTTTTGGTCGTATTCAATCTCGCCATCAAATTTTCCGCTTTATAGTTGGGATTATTTTTTGAATCCAAATTTTTGCTTATGTTTATGTTCTTTCCCGATCCCGAAGAAAAAGACCCGCTCACAGAAGCGGAGGTGTTAGAACCGCCGCCGCCAGAAAAAGACGAAGAATTTATATCGGATGAAAGTTTGGCGGAAGATTTAAAAGGTTTAGAATACCCGTAATAATTCGAATCTTTATAATCTCTATTTAAACCGGATCCGTTATCCTCCGCCCCCTTATACGAATCGTAAGAATTAAATATTTCATCTACCTTGGCGATATCCAGTTCGGAAGCTTTTTTAGGATCGGAAACCACCTCGGTATCCACTACTCCTAAGTATTTTAAAATCGGAATTACGGCTCTTTTGGCTCCCGAATATTGAGAGTAAAAATAAGGTTTGCTTTTAAAATCGTTTATCGCATTAATTATTAAAAAAATATAAACCGTGCTTGAACATACTAAAAAGACAAGCACAGACATCAGAAAAACCTTTTTTCTTCTGTCTTTCATACAAGTTCCCTAATATCCTAATATATATTTAGCAGGTTTTATAAAAAATGTCAATACTTTAAATTCCAAACAATCTCTTCCACCAGGGCCTAAAATCTTTTTTGTTTTCCGTAGATTCTTCGGATATGGAAACATGAGTGTTAAGCTCTTGTCCTTTGTATACCGGCATTAACACCTTAAAAATGGATCCTTTCCCAACTTCGCTATCAACCGATATGCTTCCGCTTTGCATAACTACCATAGCTTTGGTTATGGCAAGCCCAAGCCCCGTTCCACCAACCTTCTCTCCGGCCACAACCTGAACAAATTTTTCAAATATTTTTTCCTGGTCTTCCTTTTTTATTCCGCAACCTGTGTCTTTTACGTAAAATTGTATAAAATCCGGATTCGAAGTTTCATAACCGACCGAAACCTCAATACTTCCGCCTTCCGGAGTAAATTTTATGGCGTTGGATATAAGATTTATAAGTATCTGTTCGGTTCTTTTTTTATCGGCATATATGTCGGGCAGGTTTTCTTTTTTATTCAATATTAAATTTAAGTTTTTGGATTTAGCCCATGCGGCCATCGCGTCTACCGCGTTTTGAGCTATTTCGTTGGGAGAGTATCTATCCAGATGAAATATCATTTTCCCGGACTGCATTTTTGAAAAATCCAGTATATCGTTTATTATTGAGTTAAGCCTTTCCGCGTTTCTTATGGCACTATTCAACATCATCCTGGTGTTTGGGTTTGAGATGTTTTCTCTTGATATCAAATCCAAAGCCATCTTAATTGAAGTCAAAGGGCTTCTCAACTCGTGAGTTACGTTAGAAATAAAATCGCTTTTCAACTGTTCCACTTCTTTCAGTTTCGCCACATCCGGCGGAATCGATATGGTACCAACGATTTTGCCGTCCTCGTTTTTTATCATGGCCGTCGAATTTTTTATGGTTTTTATTATATCGGCTTTGCCTTTGGCCGAAACATCCTTGATTATTTTACCGTTGGATACCGTTTTTATCTCCTGGGCTATGTTTAATATCTGTTCTTCAAGATTTGCTATATCAAATATTTTTCTACCCGCTATTTCTTTAAGAGATTTACCCGTGATTTTTTCCGCATCCGCCGAAGCCATTATTACGTTACCATCTTTATCTATGGTTATCTCGCTTCCGGCTATGTTGGATATAACCGACTCGGTTCTTATGTAATCGTTTTCTATTTTTGTTTTTTCGGTTTTTATTTCTTTTACCGCTTTTTCTACCGCGTTTTGAACCTCTATTTTAAACTTTTCCATTAAATTATTTACTATTTTTTCCTGAATCAAATTATCTTCGGTAAGTCTTGAAACTATCGCTTTTAAACTTCCTACAAAATCTTTGTTTTCTATTTCTCCGTCGATCCTAACGGCTTTTCCCAACCCTTCCAACCCTTCTCCGGCTTTCACATATTTTTCTTTTTGCAATGTTATATTTTTTATATCGTTTCTTTTTAAATAATCGAGGGGATCGGTTTTCGAAGCGGCTATTTTGGAAAAAGAGACAAACTCCGCCGCAGTCGCGTCTTTACTCATCTCAATAGTATCTATGTGGCAATTTTTATATATGGATATTATCGAAGACGGAAGACGATCCTGAGTGGACACCTGAGTTCCGTTAAGCAAAAATTTACCGTTGGAAAGAGTAAAAGATACTTTTTCCGTGCCGATCTTTTCAATTAATTTTTTTAACCTCTCGACGGTCTCAGCCGACGCGGATTTAACCTGAGGATGGTCGGAGGCATAAAGACTCCCCTGAACTATTATTCTCGTAAAAGATTTCAAAAAATCTATTATGTAAGGCTTAATATCCTCGGGCATAAAAAATAACAAAAAACTTATTACGGCTCAATCATAAAAGGATACTTCCAATCCTTCGGCGGAACGAAGTTTTCTTTTATTGATCTTGGGCTGGTCCATCTTATAAGGTTAAGCCAGGAACCGGCCTTATCGTTTGTTCCGCTGGCTCTCGCTCCTCCAAACGGCTGTTGATTTACAACCGCGCCTGTGGGTTTGTCGTTTATATAAAAATTACCGGCGGCGTTTACAAGAGCCTCGGTCGCTTTGACTATCGCTTTTCTATCCAGAGCCATTATCGAGCCGGTCAAACCGTAAGGAGAAGTTTTATCGCAAAGATCTAAGGTCTCCTCAAATTTGGAATCTTCGTAAACATATACGGTCAGAACCGGTCCGAATATCTCTTCCACCATAGTCTTAAACTGAGGATTTTCGGTAACTATAACCGTCGGCTCTATAAAATAACCGACGCTATCGTCGCATCCGCCTCCGACTACAATTTTAGCGTCCGAAGATTTTTTGGCGTAATCTATATATCCCTTTATGTTTTCATAAGAGGATTTGTCTATTACAGCGTTCATAAAATTGGAAAAATCTTCGACCGTTCCCATTTTTATTTTTTTAATCTCAGATATCATCTCCTCTTTTATTTCGTTCCATACGGATTTGGGAATGTATGCTCTTGAAGCAGCCGAACATTTCTGTCCCTGATACTCAAAAGCCCCTCTTATTAACGCGGTTATGAGAACCTTTCTATCGCATGAGGAATGAGCAAATACAAAATCCTTCCCTCCGGTCTCGCCGACTATTCTGGGATATCCTTTATACTTACCCAAATTTTTAACGGCCGTAGACCACATACCGTTAAAAACTCCGGTAGATCCGGTAAAATGAAGCCCCGCAAAGTATTCGCTATCAAGAACGGGATTTCCGACTTCTCCGCCGCTTCCCACCACCATATTTATAACTCCGTCCGGAAGACCTGCCTCTTTCCAGAGTTTCATTATGTAGTAAGCCGAATAAACCGCGGTTGAAGCCGGTTTCCACAAAACCACATTTCCCATTATCGCCGGGGAGCTCGGAAGATTTCCGGCTATGGAAGTAAAATTAAAAGGAGTGACGGCAAAAACGAAACCTTCAAGAGGCCTGTAATCCATATAATTTAAAGTGGGTTTAGGAGAAGAAGGCTGGTTGGAATATATTTGAGAGGCAAAATAAGAGTTGAACCTAAAAAAGTCTATCAACTCGCAGGCCGAGTCTATTTCCGCCTGAAACGGATTTTTGGACTGCCCTAACATTGTAGCCGCGTTTAAAATCTGTCTGTAAGGCCCGGCCAAAAGCTCCGCCGCTTTTAAAAATATTTTAACCCTTTCCTCCCATCTCATAGCGGCCCATTCTTTTCTGGCCTTCATCGCTTCTTCTATCGCCAGATTGACTTCTTTAGACGAAGCTTTATGATATTTTGCTATTATCTTTTTGTTCTCATGAGGTATAATAACATCGGCGGTTTTCCCCGTTCTTATTTCCTTTCCGCCTATTATCAAAGGTATTTCTATTACCTCGGATTTCATTTCTTTAAGTTTCTCTTTGAGCTCTTTTCTTTCCGGAGTGTTAGGAGCGTAGGACAATATTGGTTCGTTTTCCGGTTGAACCATTTTAAATATCGTGTTATTCATAAAACCTCCCTTTAAACTAAAACCAAATTAAAATTTAAGACAATAAAATTATTCTCTTAAATTATTATATAACTTTTTAATTTTCTAAACCAAATGCCGCATTAAACAAGTTAAAATTTAAAACCTAAAAGACAATTATAAACATTACCTCTAATATTTGTTTCTTGTACCTTTGTTGAAAAAGAATCATCACAAGGTTGTATTGGTTGAAGAAAATAAATATTAATCAATAAAATCCATATTGTCCTGTTTTTTTTGTATGAGATATTGAAAAGTTAAATATAAACAGCCCTATAATAAATGAAACTATGGTGTAGATTATTAAAAATGTTAAATATACTATGATTTTACTTATATCTGTCTCTCTTAATATTTTTAATCCCCAGGTAATTGGAATTATATTGGAAATTAGCTTTAAAAAAACTGGAATTTTTTCAACATCAACTATTATGCCTGAAAAAACTAAGAAAATATATTCAATTATTGGAACGATTGCTCCTACTTTTTTCCATATTATTTGAAGTCCACACACAATAAATCCCCAAGAATACATTGAAGCAATTAAAAATACAAATGTTATAAATAAAAGGGTATTAAATTTTGAAAATAAATAATTCAAATCAGGCTTAAATATTAAACACATCACAGTTACTATAATTAAGATTCTCAAAACACTGTAAATAAAATTGACTATAATGCGACATATAAGTATACTAAATAGAGAAGATTTAGTCGTAGACAACCTTTCAAACGTACCATAATATCTCTCTTCCCCAACCATAGAAGAAGCATCAGATAAGGCAGTTTTTGCAAAAAGCCACATTATTAAACCTATCATTAGAATTTCAGGAGAATCCTTATATTTCAATAGCGCCCAGTAAAGCCCAGAAATAAATATGCCTTCGGCTATAATGCCAACAGAATAATTAAATAAATATCTCCTAATATCCCAATAAAATTTAAATAATTCTGCTTTTAGAGTATAAATCATTTTTTTAATATCTCTTTAAAAAGTTTTTCAAAATCAGATTCGCTTTTTTCTACATTTAAAATATTATAATTTGAAATAATATTTAAAAATAATTCTTTGTTTTCCATTATATTTAATTTTATAACAATAACATTTCCTTTCGACTGAAAATCTATGCTGTTATTTCTTAAAAATTCGACAAGTCCTTCGGTGTTTTCTGTACTAACAATTACTTCTTTTACTCCCCGATAATTTTTTATTTGTGAGGTATCTCCATCAAGACATATTTCTCCATCTTTAATGTATATAACCCTTCTGGTTACCTTCTCTATAAACCTCATATCATGACTTACGATTATAAAAGTTTTACCTAAATTAGAAATCTCTTTTATAAAATTAATTAAATCTTCAACAGCAACAACATCAAGTCCAGATGTCGGTTCGTCAAGAATGACAACTTCTGGCTCATTTATTAAACATGTTGCTATTGAAAGTTTTTTATTCATCCCGGAAGAATATTCAAAACTATACATATTTCTAAAATCATAAAGTCCCATATCTTTAAGTAGTGCAGTTGCCCTTTCTTTTGCTCTACGGCTGCAGACTCCATTTAAATATGCAAAATAAAGCAAATTGGCTTCTCCGGTAAGATAGGGATATATATTTCTAAAACCTTCTAAAAGTATCGATATACTACCCATTAAAATGCGTGGATTTTTTATGATATCTTCCCCTTTGTAAATTATTTTTCCGCTATCAGGCATTAAAAGATTTACAATTTGTTTTATAAGAGTAGTTTTCCCTGCACCATTAGGCCCAAGGATTCCTAATATCTCACCCTTATTGAGTTGAAAGGATATATTTTTATTTGCGTAAATTATTTTACCCTGTTTAGTGTAAGTTTTATTAACTTTATCTGCTACTAACAACATTTTTTTACCTTTAAAACATTTTACTAATTTATAAAAATTTAATCATTAAAATTATCTATAAGCATTGACTTTATCTGAATTTTTTAATGTTTGATTTTTAAATATTGTTTATTGTCCTATTTATCTCAGATAAAAGTATTCTAAAGTTTGATTTAGTGTAATAACTTCTTTTGTCTGCTGGAAGTAATGAGGCTAATTTAACTTTATAATCATTTATTTTTAGATTTAAGATTTTATTTTTTATTTTTTGAGCCATATTTTTATCTAAATTTAATTTTATTCCTTTCTTAATTAAAAACTCAATATCATAAACATCTCTAATCTCAGATCTTTCAAGAAAAGCATTTATTTTCTCAATCATCATATCTTCAAGTGATATGGCACTTAAAATTATTTGGATATTACTATTAGGAGAATATGCTATAGTTTTAATTGATTTTATTTCTTTTTGCTCTTTTCTGATTTCAATTTTTAATGCTCTTGGATAATTCAGTGTTAGATAAAAATACTATGTCATCGTAATAATAACCATTATATAAAAATTATGTCATCAAGCATAAACTTCGACCTTTAACTTTTTTGAAAGAACGCTTTTGTTTTGCTTTAGCTCA
>Ga0116167_1002300_pt1 | contig 16461 bp, 3 predicted proteins | sample AD_JPNMR3_MetaG_FD_89794 | JGI IMG/M metagenome (GOLD analysis project Ga0116167, IMG submission 89794) | Active sludge microbial communities of municipal wastewater-treating anaerobic digesters from Japan - AD_JPNMR3_MetaG | ecosystem: Engineered > Bioreactor > Anaerobic > Digestate | place...
CGCCAGCATGACGAATATGGGCTACCCGGTCATCGAGGTTCATGATGGCGACTACCGGCGCAATCGCGAGCTTTACCTGGTCCATGCCTACGAGGGCCGGGAGCTGGATATCGCCTACGCGGAGAAGGCGTTGCAACACGTCTACACGCTGTGGGGAAGGCCGGTCCACCTCGAGACCGTGGTCGATGGCGAGCCTGTGCTTCTCACCTATGATGGGCACGACAACATCACGCGCGTCCTGAACTAAGCTGGAGAGAGCCCGTATTTGCAGCCCCGCGGGAGGAGCCCCGCGGGGCTGCCGCTGTCCCATCGACGGCATCGATGCCGGTGTGGCCGGTGGAATGGCACGGATGGCCGCCTGCCGGTCGTGGGCGTCTCCTGGGACGACGCGATGGCCTCCGCGCGGTAGGCGGGCTGCCGGCTGCCCACGGAAGAGGAATGGGAGAAGGCGGCGCGCGGCACCGTCGATACCCCGGCCTATCTGCGTGTGCCCCTTTCATCCGTGGTATCAACGGTGCCGCCACCGGCGCGCAGCCCGTTCATCCCGTTGTCCCTCAAGATCTGCGGCAGGGATCCGATAATAGCGAGTAGCGAGCGAGCGTCACCTCGTCCCTGGCTGGCGGTACGCCCGGGAGCGTGCATTCCGCGCTCTCACCCAACACACTTCCCTTGCTGGCGGTCGCGCCCCCTCATGAGACGCCCGCGGGGCTAGTGTCCGGGCGATTGTCGGCGGCATCGATGGCGCCTCGCAATCGGAAGGTACTGCCTCATGGACAAGCGCCAGATCAGGAACGCGGTTGCAGCCCTGGCGATCACGGCAGCTGCCGTGGCGCTGTTGTGGGCAGCAGGACGGCTGCACGTAACGGCGGTGGTCTTGACGAAGCTAGAGTACACCGCGTGTGATACACTCCTGTTCGGGGGGCGGGGCCCGCTCCCTACGCCCGAGGAAGTGGTCGTCGTCGCCATTGATCCCCCCTCTGTGCAGAATCTGGGTCAGTGGCCTTTCCCGCGCTCCTACCACGCTCGCCTTGTGAACCAGCTGGCGGCGATGGGCGCGAAGGTGGTCGCCTTCGATATCGTCATGGATGTTGGCCGTGGCGACCAGGATGATCGCGAGCTGGTGGACGCCTGCCGCCGTGCCGGGAACGTGATCATGGCTGCCCAGGTGGACTCCAGTGAGGATCCCATCGGGGGGCACCGGCGGATGATGCTTGTGATGCCCTTCGAAGAGCTTCGCGAAGTGTGCGCCCTCGGCACGGTGAGTTTCACCAAGGAAGAGGATAGCAAGGTACGCTTTGCCAGCGCCGGCCACGAGGTGGCCGGCATGCAGATCCCCCTCCTCTCGGTCCATGCCGCGGCGAGCTACCTGGGCGTGGACACGGCGAAGCTTATCACCGGAAACACCTTGCGCGTGGGAGAGACGGAGATCCCGCTCGATTCATCCGGGCGCTTCCTCATCAACTACGTAGGCCAGCAGGGGCATGTGCGCACCTTCTCCTACTATCAGTTTCTGCCCCCGCCCGGAGAAGCCGTCGGTGTGCCGGCCGAGCACATCCGGGGCAAAGTGGTCTTCGTTGGCGTGACGGATCCCCTGCAGCAGGATGTGGTGGATACCCCCTACGAGAACACCTTTCCCGGGGTCACCGTCCATGCGAACATCGCGAGCATGCTGATCCGAAACCAGCCGATCCGACGGCTGCCGGCTGGTCTTGGTCTCCTCTTCGCTGCAGTGTTCGCCGCTGGATTGAGCGTGGCGAGCGTGACGCGCCGGCCCCAGTGGACTGCCATCTCGTTGCTGGTGCTGGTCACCGTCTATTCCGTGGTGGCTGCCTTCCTCTTCGCGGCTGCCGGAATCTGGATTCCGGTGGTGGTTCCCCTGACGGGCGCGACGCTGGCCACCATCGGCGGTATCATCTATGGCTACCTTGTGGAAGGGCGAGAGCGCCGGCGTATTAGCACGCTCTTCAGCAAGTACGTCTCGCGCGACGTGGCCCGCGAACTGATGGAGGATGAGAGCGCGGCGCAGCTTGGTAGCAGTCGAAAGCTCGTGGTGACCTGCCTCTTCTCGGATATTCGTGGCTTCACCACCATCAGCGAGCAGTTGCCTCCCGAGGACGTAGTCGCCATGCTGAACGAGTACTTCGATAGGATGGTGGAGTGCGTCTTCGAGAACCGTGGCACGCTGGACAAGTACGTCGGCGACGCGATCATGGCCACTTTCGGCGTGCCGAAGAGCTACGGGAACGACGCGGAGCGGGCTTGCCGCACGGCGGTTCGCATGCGCGAGGAGCTGGCGGCCCTTCAGCAGATGTGGGCCGCGCGGGGCCAGACGGGAATCGATATCGGGATCGGGATCAACACCGGTGACGCCGTTGTCGGCAACATCGGCCACCACGAGCGGATGGAGTTCACCTGCATCGGCGACACGATCAACACGGCGTCACGCCTGGAGAGCCTCAACAAGGAGTTGGGCACCAAGGTGCTGATCAGCCAGAGCACCTACGACGCGATCCGCGATCTGGGCCTCTTCGAGGTGCGCCGCCTGCCACCCGCGCACGTGAAGGGAAAGGCGGAGGCGATTCAGGTCTACGAACTGCTCGGTTGGGCAAAGCCCGGCGCCGAGCGGTCGGAGACGGAAGAGCCTGCCACGATTGGCTGAGCACAAAGGAACCCCGGTCGGGTGGGTTGGGGCAGGGCAGCCCCGCGCCAGCCAGGCAGGAGGAGAACGCCCGCGTCTGCAGAAAAACAGCCGTGTGCGGGACATCGGCTTGCACCGGCGCCTGGGATTGTAGCGACCACCAACTACCAGTGTGCTCCAAGCTTCATGACCAGCAAATCTTGTTCGTGTAGGGTCATTTTCTGCGAACGCCGCCAATGGAGCGCCCCCCCGAGGTGCCGAGGAAACCCACGCGAGGGCGTGGGGGCGGCTGCCGTGGGATCCACTCGGGGCGTGCCCAGGGGTGCGATAGGAACTCTATTCTCGGAGGGCGATGGACGATGGCAATCTCACCACTTCGCGTATGGCCGGTGTGGCTCGGCCTGTTGGTCCTGCCACTGCTCCCATCGCGGCCCACTCTTGCCGCGCCCGCGCGTCCACCCGCCGCTACCCTGGGAACGCTCACGGGCACCGGCTATGTGAACCCAGGCCAGAGGGCCCTCAAGAGCGGAATGAGGCTCAACACGGGAGATCAGATCATCCTGCGCCGGGGCAAGCTCACGATCCGCATGGCGGACGGTACCACGATCAAGCTGGCCGGGCCGGCGGAGTTCACGGTGGAGACTCCGCGCGACGCGGCGGGGCGCAGCGTGTTTCAGGCGACCTCCGGGCGCATCTTCGTGAATACGCGGCAGAGCAAGGGGAGCGAGGTGCGCGTGGTCACGCCCAGCGCGACCCTGGCCGTGCGCGGGTCGTCGGCCGGCGCCGATGTGAGCCCGACCGCTTCCCTGATGTGGTGCGATCAAGGCCTGGTCTATGTGGATGCGGCCGGCGAGCAGATCCTGCTCCATCCCGGCTATGAGACCCTCGTTGCGAAGGGCGAGGCGCCCCCACCGCCGACGCCCATGAGCGACAACACGCATGCCCTCAACCAGATCCTGAACCTGGAGGCGTCGCTCAGCCAGTCCGAATCGACCGTGGTGCTGGAAGGCGCCTCGGTCGGATCCGGCTCGCCCGAAGAGCAGCGCATGATCGATGCCGAGCGGGTGGTTGATGACTTGTTCAAGGCGTATAGCGAGGAGCAATCCGCGAAGGTAGAAGCACTCATCCATGACAACTTTATCACGAACGACGTGCCGGGCCTGGCGCGAAACCGCATGGATGTGATACTTGCCTGCGACGCCGACTTCGAGCAATTGGCGAATACCCATTTCGTTCTCCAGCCGGCCACTTCGCGCCGCTTCTATACGGACAATGACCACGTCTCCCTGTACAAACGCTGGGTGATCGATGCCATCCTCACCAGTGGTGCCCGCTTCCAGCAGGGCGGCGAGACGCTCTTCGTGATCGCTGCCGATATGCGCATCATACACTGGGAGGGCGACCTCCCCTTCGGGCGCTTCAAGCCGGAACCAGGCGCCGATGATGAGATGCTGATCGCGACGCCCACGGTACTCACCCCACCGGCAGGCGACGCGCCGGACGTGATCGTGACCCAGGCGGATGCGGCGCTGGGCAGCACCGGCGTGGAGTTGACGAACGTGACGGCGCAGATCCCGATCAACGGCGTCATGGTTCAGACGAGCGCGAGCCAGGGGAGCACGATACAGGTGGGGAACACGAGCACGATTGTCGCCACCAACGCCACGTTCACCGTGAACGGCGCGCAGGTGACGGCCGATAACGTCTCCATCCAGAACTCGAGCACGTTTAACGCGACCGGGGTCCAGGTCAATGTGGACGGAACCCAGATGCAGGCCGGAGCGCTCAACGTCTCCGGGGGCACCGTCCAGCTTCAGGATGTCATTCTTACGGACGCGCAAGGGAACATGGTCTCGCTGGTCACGGCGACGATCAACCCGGGCCCTGATGGGGGGCCGCCCGTCATCTCCGGCGTGACGGATACCGGGCAGACGATCCATACGGGTGGGGGCCAGATCGTCTATGAACCGGCTCCGGGCGCGCCGCTGCTCGCAGGGAGAGGGGAGCGCCTTGGAGACGGGGATGGCTTCACCTTCGCAACCAGTGCCGTCACGGCCGGCCCCAGCGACCTCTATGTGTCGGGCGGTCGGCTCGACCTGGATGGCCTCGCGGCCGACCTGGGGGTTGCCGATTTTGCTGGTGTCGTACAGGCGCCTGCCACCGGCTACACCCTGGATCTGATCCCGCTCGACTCCCTGGTGCCCGGGCAGGTGCTGGTCGTTCAGCTCGCCGGCGGCGGCTATGCCAAGATCCGGGTGCGCGCGGGCACCACGGCAGAGCAGCTTTACTTCGATTGGGTTTACAACCCGGATGGCGCGGCGCTTTCGCGTGGCCGGCGCTGGCCCAGCCGGGCGGCGATCACCTTCGACGCGAAGGTGTATAACCGCACCGCGTCCGGGCACCAGCGCTTTATCCCCGGCGGCGTGGAGAGCGTGGCGGAGTTCCGCGCGGAGACATACCGCAACCTGAGCAATGGCGCTTCGGTCGAAGCCTATATCGCCCCACGCCTGAGCACGGATCGGCAGTTGGATAGCAAGACCGCTATCGTGGACCGGTTTGGCGTGCGCTACTTCATGCCTAACCAGTTTGAGGTCACCCTGGGAGACATCTCCAGCGAGTTCACCCCCTATACGCTCAACCGGACAATCCTGGGCCTCTCGGCCTGGCGCAACTTCTCCCTGGGACCGGTTGGTACCGCGCGCCTCTCCACCGCCATCGGGCCGCGCTGGCAGGCGGGCTCCGCCTTCCGCCTGGATGGCTTCGTCACCGGAATCCGGCTTTCCACGGAGGAGCTGCGCGACCTGGGGCCCTACATCGAGGATATGGTGGTGGGCCTCAACCTGGTCAAGTCCTATCGCGGCAAGCGCCAGCGGGGAGACTACCTGCACAGCACGGTGGCGAGTATGGATGCCTCGCTGCGCCTGAAGAACGGCCTGAGCCTGATGGCGGAGCTGGCCCGTTCGCGAGCGACCGACAACAAGCGCGACTATAATGGCGATGCCGTGCTCCTCCGCGCGGCGTATCGCGTGGGCCCCCTGCGCCTCATCCTCGACCGCGAGCGCGTGGGCACCGGGTTCACGACGGTGAGCGGCTCGGCTGCTGCCGACCAGGAGCGGACGAATTTCTGGCTGCGCTACCGGCCCAATGAGTGGCTGAGCGCCAATGTGAACTTCCTGCACACGCGTGACAACCTCACTGGCAACAAGGCGTTCACCACCCGGCTGGATATGCCGCGCTACGGCCTCAGCATCAGCCCCTTCTACCCAATACTCAGTGATGGCTTCCTGAGAAACCTCACCGTGGATCTCCTGCTGCGAGAGACGGAGCGCGATAGCGATGACGAGCAGCACACCGTCAACAAGAAGGCGCGGACGCTCTCGGTCTCGCTCATCCAGCGGATGGGGGATTTCTTCCTCACCCTGGGACGCGATGAAATCCGCGACCTCGATTACAACTCGAGCGGGGTGAGCCGGCGTGGCCATGCGACGGACCTTAGCCTGCGGTGGCGCCCGAGGGGCGGCTTCCTGAACATCCCCATCTCGCCGGTCCTTGGTTACCGCACCGGGCGTGAGAATTACACCGGAGGCACTGCCGGGCCGGTCTCCAGCCGGATCACGTCGCGTCGCATCGGGGTGGATCTGGGCGATGAGGACTGGCTGGCCGTGGAGTTGGGCTACGAGCTTCTGGATAACAGCCGCACTGATCTCGGCGGTTACGACCGGCGGATCCTGAACGTGGACCTGACCCGGGCGCTGGATCGCGAGGGGAACCGCCTGGCGCGGATCTCCTATCGCTTCTCGGATAACGACCAGGAGAATGGCGCGCGCTCCTACAGCGAAGGGCAGTTCACGGGGAGCATCAGCCAGAAGTTCTGACAACCGGGAGCGCTGGCATCCTGGAAGTGAGAGAGGACGCTCATGCGTCGTGCGCACTACGCTGTGATCGTTGGAGTGGCCGCCCTGGCCTGCGCCGCCTACGTGCTGGGCGGGGCTGGGATGCAAGGCGAGCGCGCGGGCTCGAAGTGGTGGGCGCCTGTGGGCGCCGACACGCGGGGCACCACGAAGTCCGCCGGACGCGCGGATGACGCGCCGGACGCCTTGCTCCTGCGCCTGGTGGGGGAGTGGTACGGCATTCCTGAGCCGGCGCTCGCCCAGGCGGCGCGCGACAGGCTCTCTCCCGCCGAGGTCGCGCTGGCGGCGAACATCGCGGCGAGGGTGGGGCGTCCTTTCGCCGAGATCCTGGAGTGCCGGAAGGCCGGGCAGGAGTGGGATGCTATCGGCCGGCGATTCGGCCTGGAGCCTCCGATGCTGGCGGAGCCGATTCGGCCGCCCGGTTCACAAGAGGATGAGGCGCTCTTTCGCGAGCTCCTATCGCGCAACTTCCAGCTCTCCGAGCTGGAAGTTGCCCGGCTGCGCCGCGAGGGTTTTGCCATGCCCGATATCGTGGTCGCCGCGGTCCTCGCCGGTGGGGATGCTGCCGCCGTCTCCGAGACGCTCCACGCGCGCAAGCAGGGCGAGAGCTGGCAGCGTGCGGGGGCGCGCTTCGTGGGCCGGCGCCTGATGGCTGAGGAGGCTTCCGCACGCGCGGCTGCGCGTCGTGGGGCGGCGGAGAGGAACGCGGGCGGCGCGGATACGGCGGAATCCACTGCGTATGCCCGTGCGCTCCTGACAGGGTATTACGGCGTTCGCCCGCGGGATGTGGACGCCGCGCTGAACCGCGGGGTGCCCGCGATGGAGTTGCTGATCGCCGCCAACGCGGCCGCGCGCTCTGGACAGGAGTTCTCGCAAGTGCTCCAGCTGAGAGGACAGGGATTGAGCTGGCGCGAGATTGAGCGGCGCCTGGGACTGGCCATGGGTGACCTGTGCAAGCTCCCGGATCCCGGAGCGCGCCGGACGGGCCGCCCCGGCGAGGGCGGAGATGCCTCTGGGGCCAAAAAGGCCGTCGGGACGGGGCGTGAGCCCGGCGGGAGGGGGAAATCGAGATGAAAAAGAGAACGCTCGCTCTCATGCTACTCCTCGGCATCGCCGCAGCCTGGACCGCGCTGCGGGCGCAGGCGACGGTGAGCTTGGTGGAGCCAGCGGTGACCCCTGCCGCCGGCCAGCCGGGAGAGTACACCTTTTCGGTGAAGTATGTTCACCCGGACGACCTTCCCCCTATCACGCCGGGTGTGCAGCTCCACATCGAGACTACGACCGGATCGCCCGTCCCGGGATCGCCCTTCACCCTGTCTACCAATGATTCCAGTCCCGTCTATAGTACGGGAGTCGTCTTCAGCACGACGGTCTCTCTTCCCGCCGGCTCCTACAAGCACCGCTTCACTGCGTCCGATGGGGGGCCGACGGTCACCCTTGGCCCGCTTGATGGCCCCCTTGTCAACACCCCCCCCACCCTCTCCGGGGGGAGCGTCACGCCGGCAAGCGGCTCCAGCACCACCCTCTTCGAGTACCGGGTCACCTACACCGACGCCGATGGCCACGCGCCGGACTTCGTGCGCGCCATCATCGATGGCGGCCAGGAACTCTTGCTCACGCGGGCGGATTCCAATCCCTATGAGACCGGCTCTCTCTTCACCGGCAAGACTACGCTGGCGCCGCTGTTCCATTCGTTCCACTTCGAGGCGAGCGACGGATACGTGGCCACGCCGGTGGTCCTCAAGGACACGGGCAACGTGCCGTTTGCCGGCCCTGTGAATGGCGCGAAGTTTGTCGGGAAGGTGACGAACACCGCCACCGGCGACCCGGTAAGCGGGGCCACGGTCACCACCGGGCAGACTCAAACGGTTACGGACTCGCAAGGGGACTATACGCTTTTCGGGCCAGTGGGCAGTTACGAGCTCACGGCTTACCCACCGTTTGGGGAGAACCTGCTCGAGGCCCAGGTCTCGGTGAGCGTTGCCGCGGGCGAGGAGCAGACGCGTAATTTCGCGCTGCCCGTTGGTGGAGTGCTCGAGGGCGTCGTGCGCGATCCCGATTCGGCTCCTGTCGAGGGGGCTATGGTTTCGGCCTGCCGCCTGAACGGAACGCTCATCGCCGAGATTGCGACAGATGCCCAGGGGCGGTACACTCTCCCCCGCATGCCGGGCGGCAACGTGCTGTTGTATGTCACGCCCAGTTTGGGAACGGAACTGGTAGAGCAGAGCCTCCTGGTGGCAACCGTGGCGGGGCAGACGGTTACCAAGGATGTGATGCTCGCCAGAGGGGCGGTCGTCCAATGCACGGTGAAGGATGCCGCCGGCAATCCGGTGCCGAACGCGCGGGTTTCGCTGTACGGTGCCTTGAGCGTCGCTCGGCGTTATACGAATACCGAGGGGACTTGCACCTTTAGCGGGGTGGAGAGCGGGGATTATGAGGTCAGAGTCGAGGCCCCCGCGGAGATGCCGCACCTCCGAGAGCAGTCATTGCTAGCGGAGTTTGCCGTCAACCAGACGTACAACCTGCAGTTCGTACTGCCCCAGTCTGGTGTGCTCAAGGGCGCAGTGCGCGATGTGGATGGGAACGGGGTCCCGGGCGCGTTGGTCAGGGCTCGCCACATCGCCGGTATCTCCAACATCACCGGATACACCGATACGCAAGGGAACTACCGTCTCGAAGGCCTCGCGGGTGGCACCTATCGGGTGGATGTGACGCCTCACGGGGAGAGCACGCTCTTGCCGACGCAGCGGAACGGTGTGATCGTGCCGGATGCCGGGGAAGCCACCGCCGACTTCCTGTTGGAGGAGAGCGGCGTCGTCGAGGGCTTCATCACGGATCGCGCGGGTGCCCCGGTCTACGGCGCGGAGGTGACACTCTACACGTCGCTTGGCGAGCTGGTTGCCTACACCGATGGCGAAGGCTTTTACCGGGTGGCAGGCGCGCCGGAGGGCATGTGGAGGATACGCATCGACCCACCGGCGGATAGGAAGCTCCTCAGCGGCTGGCACAGTACGGTTTCCACAGTTCCCGGCAATGTGACACTCTACCATGCCTCCTTGGAGGATGGCGCTACCCTCAAAGTCAATGTCACAGCTGATGGCGAGCCGGTCAGCGGCGCGTGGGTCGAGGTCTATCCTGGTGGCGACTACGCGCAGACCGGGACGGATGGAATCGCGACGCTCGGGCCACTGGAGAGTGGAGTGGTCAGGATCCGGGTGGGGCCGCCCAGTGAACACGGCCTCGCGCCGCTCTATCTGGATGGCATCGCGGTCCAGGCGGGCCAGACGGTGACGGTGGACGCGCCCCTGAAGTGGGCGGGCGCGATCACGGGCCGAGTCACGGACGCCAACGGTGACGCGGTCGCGGGCGCGATGGTCGTGCTGTTCGGTGAAACCTACGAGGTGAAGTTCACCAACAGCGATGGGATGTACAGCTTTTCAGAGTTGCCGGTTGGATCCTATCGCGTGTGCGTCGAGCCTCCGGATGGTGCCCCCCTGCTTCCCAACGCCCGGAACATCTATCTGGGTCCGGGCCAGATGCAAGTGGTCGAACTGGCGCTGGCGCCCTCCGGCGTCGTCACGGGGACTGTGCTCGATGCGATGGGGAACCCGGTGCATGGCGCGAAAGTCACCCTGAGAGGCCTGGAACCGGAGTTCTTCCAGGAGACATCGAGCGAGGCGGATGGGGGATTCCGCTTCGTCGGAGTGCCCAGAGGCGTCTATGAGCTCGTCGCCGCATTCACCGGCGCCGCGGTGCTCGCCGGGGGGCCGGGGCCTCTCTCCGAGGCAACCGACGGCATGGCCGCCGTGCTCAGCAATATCAGCGTGACGCCCGGCGTGACTGTCACGCACACCCTGCATCTTCCCCCCACCGGCTCGCTGACCGGCGTGGTCTACCGCCCGGATGGCCAGCCCTATTCGAACATGGCCGTGGTGCGCGCGCACTATGTGCGCAACTACAGGACTCACATGGTAGAGACCTCGACCGGCACGAGCGGCGAGTACCGGTTCCCGCAACTGCCCGCGGGCCCGGTGGATCTGGAAGTGATGCCCACGGGGGCCTATCTCACGCGGGCGATCCAGGGGGTGATGATCACGACCGGCGCCGAGGCGCGGCAGGATGTTACCCTGGAGGAAGCGCCGAAGTGGGGGAGTATTCGCGCCACGGTGACCTCGGATGGCGCGCCCCTCGCGAACGCGAATGTGGAGGCCTATCGGACGGGATGGCCGAACTATCCCCTGGCGAGCGCGACCACGGACTCCCAGGGCGTCGCGGTGTTGGGAAACCTGACGCCTGGCACCTATCACGTGACCGTGCGACCTCCAGCGGGCGCGGGCGCGCTTGAGAGCACGCTGGGTGGAATCGTGGTCGCCTACGACGCAACCGCCGAGGTCACCCTCGATCTGCCAAAGGGCGGAGCCGTTGAAGGCGTTGTGACGGATGCGCTTGGCCTTCCAATCCGGGATAGCCACGTCACTCTGACGGCCTCCTCTGGGAGTGGCGCGACCCACACCGTCTTCACCAACGCGGATGGCTTGTATCGTATCGCGTCGCTTCCCGCAGGCGTCTACGATATGCTGGTACGGCCTGGCTCTGCCTTCGCTGCACGGAAGCGGATCGCGGGTATCACGGTCGCCAGCGGGCAGGTCGTCCGGCAGGATGTGCAGCTCACCGCGGGCGCAACCCTGCGCGGCGTCATCACCGATCCGAGTGGGCGCGGGGTCGACGGCGCGACGGTTGAGTTGAGGGGGATAGAAGGAACAGAGACCCTTTCGACCGATAGCCAGGGCGGTTTTATCCGCCGGTACCTGATGCCGGGCAGCTATCGGGTCTCGGTGTGGGCGCCGGCCGGGAGGAACCTGCTTCCGGTCCTCGAACAGACGGTGGTCCTCTCGGAGGACACCGTCACGCAGCACGATATCGCGCTGCCCGCGGGGCGCGTGCTGGAAGGGAGTGTCGTCGACAGGGATGGCAAGCCGGTTGCCGGAGCCGAGGTGCGTGTCACCTCGGGGGATGCCCACAGTTACTCGGAGACTGATCAGGCCGGTTTCTTCCATTTTGAGGGCCTCGCTGGAAGCACGGCGCAGGTGACAGTGACGCCGCCCGATGGGATGAACCTACTGCCCGGCTACCTGACAGGCGTCCAGCTCACTCCCGGGGGCACCACCCAGGTGGAGGTGGTGCTCCAGAACGGATGCCTCTTCGCAGGAAGGGTGACGTTCAAGGGGGTGCCGATCGCGGGCGCCTGGGTGATGCTCCAGGCGTTGGATGGCTTCGGTGAGGGTGGCGAGAACGAGCAGAGGTGCGATCGGGATGGCCGATTCGAGTTAGTGGGCGTGAAGCCCGGCACCTACCTTCTCGCCGTCTATCCCCCCTACGATTCCGATATCGACGCGGGTTACTATGAGGAGTACGTGACGATCCAGCCGGGCGAGACCGGGATCGAGCGGGGTATTGAGCTCCCCGTAGAGGGCGTGCTGGCGGGAAGCGTCGTGGATGCCTTTGGCGAGCCGGTCACCTATGGCATGGTGAGAGCCCTTGACGCTCGCGATCAGGAGCGGGGCGAAGCGGATATCGATGACAGGGGGCGGTTCCGCATCGGGCACCTGGCTACCGGGCGCTACACCCTGGTCGTCACCGCGCATGATGGGGCGAAACGCAACCTGTTGACACAGCGGTTTACCGGCATCCTCGTCACCGCGGGCCAGCAGACGGAGTATTCGGTCGAGTTGCCGGGTGGGGCCAGCCTGTCGGGCAAGGTGATGGACTCGACCGGCCATCCCGTGGCCGAGGCGACGGTGCGCCTCCTGGCCAATGGCAACGGTATCGCATCCGCGACCAGCGAGGCGGATGGCACTTACCGGCTTTACGGCCTCGTGGAGGGCACATACACCATTGAGGTGCAGCCTCCCGATGATCGGAGCCTGGAGTACCTGGTCGTCAATGGCGTGTCGCTGGCGGGGCTCGTCTCGCGCGACCTGATCCTTGCCCCCGAGGCGGTGGTCACGCTGAAGGTGACCGATGGAACAGGCGTTCCGGTGGCCGGGGCAGTGGTCCGGCTGCATGCTTCGGACCTCCCGATGTACTACTTCCAGGGCTCCGTAGTGACGAACCCCGAGGGAGAGGCGCGGATGGGCCAGCTGCCAGCCGGGCTCTATCAACTCGAAGTGGCGCCACCACCGGATGCGGTGGCAAGGAAACTGAAGCCGCGCACCCTCTCTGGCATCCGCGTGCCGCGCGGGCAGGAGGTTTCCCTCGGCACGGTATCGCTGGGCGCCTCCGGGGCGATCCGCGGTCAGGTGACGGCTCCCACGGGCCAACCGGTACCTGGCGTGCCGGTGTGGGTCACGGGGCCGATGGGCAGCGGCGAGGCGATCACCGACAGCGCGGGCAACTACCGGATCGACGGGCTGCCGGCCGGTCTCTATCAGGTGGCAGCGGTGCCCAGCCAGGAGAGCGGGTGGCTGCCGCGCAGCGTTTCCGGGGTGCGCGTCACCATCGGAGAGGCTGCGGAGGAGAATCTGAGCCTGGCAACCGCCGCGAGCCTGAGCGGGCGCGTGACGGATGCGAGCGGCACGCCTGTCGTTGGCGCGCGGGTCACGCTCCGGCACGGCGATGGAACCAGCATCTCTGGTGATACATTGGTGGGCGGCGCCTACTCGATCCCTGGCCTGCGCCCGGGCACGTACCGCTTGACCGTCTCGCCGCCATCCGAGCTGAACCTCCTGGATGTCGCGATCGCGGATGTGCGCATCCGGCCAGAGGAGAACGCCACCCGCGACATTGCCCTGCCGAGCGGCGGGATTCTCCAGGGGGTCGTGCGCACCGCGGATGGCTCCCCCGTCCCCTATCCACAAGTGCAGCTGCTCACCGCGAGGGATGAGGCGCGCACCGTGGTTGGCAACGCTGTCGGTGAGTACTCCTTCAATGGACTGCACACCGGCCGGTATGACCTGGTGGCGCTCCCAACCCAGGCCGGGGCGAACCGGCCAGCGCCTGCGTTCGTGCCATCGGTCTTGGTACGGGAGGGGGAGACTGCTTCTCAGGAGCTGGTGCTTCCACCTGGCGGCACTGTGTTGGTCAAGGTGGTTGATGCGGCTGGCAACCCGGTGCCAGAAGCGGATGTCGAGCTCTCGATCCAGGAACCGAAGGCATTCGAGGCCGCCTGGGGATACCGGTACACTGATCGAAGCGGGAATGTACGCTTTACTGAGGTCCATGATCTCGCGGATAGCTATGAACCCCATAGCCTGCCGTCGTGCGTCGCCACGGTTACGGTAGAGTCCCGGTCGCAAGGGGAACTCCTGCCCGCCCAGATCACGAGTGTTCGGGTGCAGGCAGGCCAGGAGACGGTAGTTACCGTCACCCTGGATACCGGGGGAACGATCACGGGTCGGATCGAGGACGCGACGGGAGCCGGTGTGGCCGGCGTCTTTGTCCGTTTGCCGGAGGTGGATCTGTCAGACCCAGAAGGGCCATACTCTCCGGAGCTGCCGCTTGCCGCGGAATCGGATAACAACGGCGTCTATCACATTTCCCGGGTTCCCGCCGGAACGCACACCCTCGTGTTCGATCCGAGGGATGCGAACCCGCTCCTCCTCGAGCGGAGGGTCACCGGCGTCCAGGTCACGCCGGGTGCGTCGGTCACGCGCGACGTGGTGCTCGATCAAGGCGCCATGTTGAGCGGCGCGGTCACCGACGCGGCTACCGGATCGTCGGTGCCCGAAGCGGTGGTTGCGCTCTATCGCGATGCCGATTCATCGGGAAATCCGGAAACGCAGGCGGTGACGGACTCCACCGGCAAGTACCTCCTCGCTGGCGTGGCGCCTGGCTCCTACCTGGTGGTTGTCCGCGGTCCGGATTACCGAAACCTGGCACCCGTGAGCGCGCGCCTGTCGCTAGCGCTGGGGCAAGAGGCCACGCACGACGTCGCGCTGCCCGCGGGCGGCGTGGTCGCGGGCGTCATCCGTGATGAAACGGGCGAGCCTGTTCCTGGCGTGCTCGTGGAGGCCGATGGGGGCAACTGCTCCGTCACCGATCCGGAAGGCGCCTATCGCCTCGAGCGTCTGGCGACCGGCACGTACGACCTCACCCTCTCGCCGCCGGAGCATAGCACCTTTGCGCGGCAGCGGATCACCGCTGTGATGGTGACCGCTGGAGAGACAACCACGCGGGACTTCGTGCTTCGCCGCGCTGGCGAGGTAAAGGGCCGGGTGACTACCGCCGCGGGCGAGCCGGTGAGTGGCGCGATCGTCGAGGTGCCCGAAGTCCAACTGGCGATTACCGATAGCGACGGTTACTACCATATGGGCGGCGTGCCCGCGGGCTCGCAGAGTCTCCTCGTGACGCCTCACGAGGGCGCGAACCTCCTTCCCGCGCGCCGTGACGGCGTGGCGGTGATCGCCGGGCAGACGGCGGTCGCGGACTTCACTCTCGACCCGACCTCGATGCTGAGTGGAACGGTCAAAGACAGCACCGGGACCGGCGTGGATGGCGCCCGGATTTGGGTGATTCCGTCCGAGCGCGGCAATACCGGAATGCTGGTGACGGCCGACTCGGCGGGTCGGTACATCGTGCCCAACCTCGCCCCCGGGCGCTACGATGTGACTGCGACTCCTCCGTCAGGCCGGCCGGAGATCCTCCCCAAAACGGAGCATAACCTCGTGATCAGTAGGGGCGCAACGCAAAGCCTCGATTTCACCTTGAGTGAGGGAGGTACGATTACGGGCGTTGTGCGCGATCATGAGGGCAACCCGCTTTCCGGAACGGTGTACCTGAGCGGCGTAGGCCCTGATGCAACCGGAGCGCCCGTCCAGGGCGGGCTGTTACTCACGGCCGAGATTGGCCCGGACGGCCGCTATACTCTCGTGGGCGTTCCTGCCGGCACGTTCATCCTTCGGCCGGAGGCCTACTCCTCGGAGCCGCTGCTGTCGCAGCAGGCGCACGTCACGGTGGCCGCCGGCCAAGTGGTGGAGCACGACTTCATCCTCTCGACTGGCGGCTGCGTGAGCGGGCGTATCGTGGGCCCCTCGGGCGATGGAGTGCGGGCTCTCGTCCGGATCATCCACCCGGCTCGCGGTCCAGAGCGCGCCTTTGAGGCGCTGAGCGGTGCTGCGGGGAACTACCGCGCCACCGCCATCCCACCGGGCGTCAACTACACGGTGGTCGTCGAGCCGCTGGATGGGTCGAGCCTCCTCCGGCAGGTGAAGACGGCGACGGTCGTGGACGGTCAGGAGACGGTGGTCGACTTCCAGCTGGCTGCTGGCGCCGTGCTCACGGGCCGTGTCACGGATGGCGAAGGTAACCCCCTCGGGGGCGTCTGTGTCAACTTCCGCGGTGCGGACACGGGGCGCGTCTATACCGATGGGGAAGGGACCTACCAGATCAAGGGTCTCGCCGAGGGCGTGTATGACCTCTACTTCGCGCCACCAGTCGATCTGCCGGTCGTCGGCCAGATCGTGCGCGGGGTGACTATCACCGCCGCGGCATCGAGCGTTCGCGATGTTCAACTGGCGCCTGCCGGACGCATCGAGGGCGTCGTACAGAGCAAGACCGGGGAGCCCGTCGCTGGCGTGGCTGTCCAGCTCCACGGATCTGGAACGCCTATACCGCGCGGGCCCGAAGAGGTCCCGGCCGTAACGCCCGCGAGCCTCTCCCAGGCGAGCGAAACCCAATGGGATCGGGTGATCACCGGGGCTGATGGCCGATTTGTCTTCACCGGCCTGCCCGCGGGGCACTTCACCCTGGTCACCGAGAAACCATCGCTGGATGGATTGGCACCTGGCGAGGCACAGGTGGATCTGGGACCTGGCGGCACTGCGGCGGTCACCGTGGTGACCCCGCCGGCGGCAAGGATCGCCGGCGTGGTGCGTGGCCCGGCGGGCACTCCGCTTGCTGGCGTTGTGGTGAGGA
>Ga0116167_1002317_pt1 | contig 16363 bp, 10 predicted proteins | sample AD_JPNMR3_MetaG_FD_89794 | JGI IMG/M metagenome (GOLD analysis project Ga0116167, IMG submission 89794) | Active sludge microbial communities of municipal wastewater-treating anaerobic digesters from Japan - AD_JPNMR3_MetaG | ecosystem: Engineered > Bioreactor > Anaerobic > Digestate | place...
AATGTTAATTTTCGGACGCTGGGAAAATTCTCCTTTTTCTATTTCATACACGTAAATATGGTCGCTCATAAATTCGCCAACGGGCATATATTTCCAATCGGTCGCCAGGGTAATTTTTTCGTCACTACCGATGGGAGTTATGTACATATCGGCTGGGTTGCCCCATATACCACCGCCTCCCTGATTATCTATTACCCGTACTGAAATAGTTGCTGTACCTGCTTTTACGATATTGGCAGGGACTTTGTATTTTCGTGGGGTTTGCCAGAAACCAGCCGCTTCGTAGCCACCAACTTTGGTACCATTGAAGTATGTAGCATCCATATCGTCGATCATTCCCAGGGAAAGTTCAAGTTCCTTGCCTTCCCAGGAAGGGGGGATATTAATTGTTTTTCGGAACCATACGATTCCATCGAATTCGCCCAGACCACCCTGTTCCCATAGTACGGGCAATTGCATGGTATTCCACCCTGAATCATTGTAGGATGAAAGCATTACCGTAGAATCGTTGAGGTTAAGCTCTTTCCAGAAGTTGGGATTAGCATTGTCGATGGCAATGTTTGGATGCGCTTTTATCCAGTTGCAAAGGTTGAGGTATTCGGTTGTTAGAGAGGGTATTTTGCTTATTATTTCCGTATATTCGGGGAAATTGACCAGGTCTTCCTGAGGGGTCCAGGCTTCTGCGGGGGTTCCGCCCCAGCTGGTATGGATAAGCCCAATAGGTACCTTAAGGGTTTCGTACAGTTTTTTGCCGAAGAAATAAGCAGTAGCACTGAATTGCCCGGCAGTTTGGGAATTTAAGGACATCCACTGTCCTATGCACGAGTCGACGGGGATAATCGAATAGGCACGGGTTACGGTAAACGTGCGAAGGAAAGGGTTATTTGCCTGTGCGATTTCCTGGGTTGCTCCCATGATAGTATCGCGGGGAGGCCAACCTCCCAAAGGCATCTCCATATTCGACTGTCCCGAGCATATCCATACTTCTCCAATTAGAATATCCTGCAATGTTTTTATTGCATTAGGAGTGCTTACCGTTAGGGAATATGGCCCCCCTGCTGTAGGGGTTTTAATTTTTACTTTCCATTTTCCCTCATGGTTGGCTACTGTTGTAGCTGTATTTCCCCAGCTGGCGGCAACGGTAACCGTAGTTCCAGGGGTGGCTTTTCCCCAAATGGGAACCTCCATTTGTTGCTGGAGTACCATATGGTCGGCAAAAAATGCCGGAAGCCATAGCTCTTCAGCTTGCATGACTACAGGGAATGCAAATAATAGCATTATTCCCATAAGGACCTGTCTAATACCAGATGTTTTCCAGAGTGGCGTAAGTATTCTCCTGTAACATCTGCATGATGCAAAATAACCTGCCTTTTTCATAGGACCGTCTTTTATATGTTTAAAAAAGGTTGTAATTAAATAAAAAAAACAAGGAAAAAATTTTAAACATTAAAAGTATGCTATTTTGCATGAAAATGCATAGTTTTTTCGTAGAAAATGCCATAAATTATCAATTGTAGCCCCTAATGGATACATTTAGCATCCGTTTAACCTTGATTTGAGGCTGATAACCGAGCTTTTGCATAGTAAATTTTAATATCCGGAATCTCTCGATGGGATTAGTATTTATAGCACATAAATAAAAAGAAATGGACGACACTAAAAGTATCTCAACGACTATGGGTTGGTGAATGTCTTGTTTGCCTCTTGCTTTGTATGTGTAAAATAAATTTAATATGTTTGTTTAACATTATTAAAGTGGATTTAGGGAGGATAATGGTAACAATCTATGCAAGTCTATCCCACACAATAGATACAAAAATAAAAAACCAGGATATCACTACTTAGCAAATTTATATCTTTCCCTTTGCCGATGAATGGGCAGGTAAAAGTAAAAGGTGAAGAAAAGGAACAATAAGCAATGATTGTCGGGCTGCAGGCAAAATATGGGAAATGCATATCTTTGCATGTATGAAAACTGAAGTAAATGTAAACACCAGCATGCTCACCTGGGCTATCACCCGGGCAGGGTATGATGTGCCAACATTTGCGCAAAAATTTCCGAAGATAGTAGATTGGATCGAAGGGCAAAAAAAACCCACCGTTAAACAACTCGAAGAATTTTCTAAAAAAGTCTATCTCCCTTTTGGTTATCTTTTTTTGCCACAACCCCCGCAGGAAAAATTGCCTATTCCTTTTTTTCGCACCAACGGTAATCAGGTCGATAAAGTCAGTATCAATGTGTATGATACTATTCTGTTGCTCCAACAGCGGCAGGATTGGTTAAAAAACTACCTTAAAGAAAATGATTTTCCGCCATTGCCTTACGTTGGTAAATTCCGTAATAGCAATGATGTAAAGGCTATTGTGGCGGATATTCGCCAAACGTTACAGTTGCCTGAGAATTGGGCAAGCCGATTCAAAACATGGCAGGAAGCTCTTGACTATTTGGTTGTGCATCTTGAAGATAAAGGAATCATCACCATTTTCAACGGAATTGTTGAAAACAATACGCACAGACCTATTCCTGTGGACGAGTGCAGGGGTTTTGTTTTGGTAGACGAGTATGCACCGTTCATGTTTGTGAACAATTCCGATTTCAAATCGGCGCAGATGTTTACCATTGTCCATGAATTGGCTCATATATGGACAGGTCATAGTGCAGGTTTCGATTTTAGAACATTGAAGCCCGCAAACGATCCGATAGAAATTCTTTGCGACAAAATAGCTGCAGAATTCTTGGTTCCTGAGCGAGCATTTGATGAGATGTGGAATCTTCATCCCAATGATTTTGCTCATGTTTCTCGCTATTTTAAAGTAAGTGAAATTGTAGTTGCCCGCAGAGCATTAGATACAGGAAAAATTAGTAAAAGGGAGTTTTTTATATTTTATAATGAATATTCCAAGCGTGAATTCTCTAAAAAAGAAAATCAAGGTAGTGGAGGCGATTTCTATGCAACCACAAAAAAGCGAATTAGTGTCACATTTGCAAGTCATGTTTATCAGGCAGTAAAATCCGGTAAGTTATTGTATCGAGATGCTTATAAGCTCACAGGCTTAAAGGGTGAAACCTTTGAACGTTTCTTTTCTGAGCACCTATAGCCCCAATGCTGGTATATGTGTTAGATAGTAACTTCTTTATTCAGGCGCATCGGTTTTATTATCCGATTGATGTTGCTACTGGATTTTGGAATAAAGTCCGGCAATTGGCCGTAGATGGCAGAGTTATTAGTATTGACAAGGTAAAAAAAGAGCTATACTATAACGATGCATTAGAAGAATGGTGCAGAAACAATTTGCCTGCAAACTTTTTCAGAGACACTTCGATGGTAATGGAAGAGTATGCGAAGGTGGTGGTGTGGGCAATGTCGAAAAGCAATCATTATTTACCCGGCGCTTTAGAAGAGTTTTTAAATGCTGATGAAGCTGATGCTTTTTTAGTAGCTTATTGTCTTGCAGACCCAGCTAACAGAATTGTAGTAACGCAGGAAGTTAGCGAGCCCAATCGACAGAACAAAGTTAAAATTCCAGATGCATGTATCGCATTGGGAGTTTCATATGTAAATACCATTGAAATGTTCAGGCAATTAGGAGAAACGTTTTAGCCTAAGTAGAGGTTCCCATACTGTAGTTGTACAAGCCAAAGTACCGACCAAAATGTGGAAGCGTGTACCTGCCCAAACCCAAGAAGAAATGCTAAGCATTAACGAAGCCATAAAACATTCTGAGACATTTTAAAATCTCTACTCCCAGCATTTAAAAAAACATGCTATCCATCAACCAATAAGGACATTCAAAATAACAAACAATGAAGCACAAAACCCAGGAGGGTAGTGATTTTTGGGAACTATAGGAACGAGCGTTGCCTGTCAGCAGTAAAGTTATAATTGACCGTGATGGGCAATTGAAACTTTACGATTTATGAAACTTTTGTGGAGGTTGACAGTGCAGTGCGTCGATATCGTCAACTACGACAACACATCCAACTTGAAGCCCTATATTTCCAGAAAAACACAAGGGGCAACAGCATGCTGTGCCCCTAAATGTAGATGGGATGAAACGAGCATGTATAGCAGTATTCACAAAAGAGTATGAAAATAATTTTTCATACCTGCTTGATTTTAGTGTACAAAACATATTACATGCGAGTTCCATCCGACCGCTGTAAAAAATTAAAAATATTTTCGGATGAAATATATTTTTACTTTACCAGCAACGTTTGAACGGTTCGTTGATGCTGTCCTTCTATTTGCACGAAATAGGTTCCCGGTATCAGCTTAAGCTGGTTCAGGGTTAGCATTTCGCTGTTGACCGGTGCATATTCCGCAATGACCTGTCCGTTAACAGTTAAAATTCGTACCTTTTGCATATTGTTTCCGTTGGTGGCTTTAATAACGAGTGGTTGATTTTGTCCCAGCGGGTTGGGATACAGGGCAAAGTTTGATTCCTTTTCGACATTTTCTACAGCAACAGGCGCTTTTGCCGAGGCAATTACGCTCAGGGCTGCGGTGGGTCGTTTGGTGTTCCAGTCCCAGGCTCCGAGGGTATATCCCTGCCAATTATAAGCCTCGGGTTCCCAGTAAAATACGCCCAGGGCACCTACCGACCGAGCCTTTGCAATGATGTCTTTTAAGAAGTTAGCACAAGCTGTTGGTTGGTCCCACGACATGCCTACTTCACAAATCATTACCGATTTGCCATAGCGCGATTTCATATCCTTCATGTTATTAAGGCATTGGGTATTTTTTGTTGACCAGTCGGAAGGTGAAGGGTAAAGCGACATCCCAATGCAGTCGTAGCGGGCGTTGTTGGCTTTCAGACCATCAAAAAGCCAGCGATAAAGGCTATTGTCATATCCGTTCGATAGATGTACAATGACAATAGCGCTGGGGAATACGGCTTTCACAGCGTCGTTACCGCTGTTGACCAGCCAGGCAAAATTGCGCATGTTGGTAGAGGCTTTGCCTTCGGGCCATAGCATGCCGTCGTTGGTTTCGTTGCCCACCTGTACCCATTTTGGGGTTACGCCAGCAGATTTTACCGCATTGCATACGTCGAGCGTGTGATTGTAGACCTGGGTACATAGCTGGCTGATGTCGGTGATGCTGCTCCATGCGGCAGGCTTGGTTTGTTTTCCGGGGTCGGCCCAGCTATCGCTGTAATGAAAGTCGAGCATTACGTCAAAACCAGCTGCCTTGGCTCGTTTTGCTTTGTTTACTACATCGGTTTTCCCACACCAGCCTCCGGAAGGATTAACCCATACGCGCAGACGTATGGCATTAAAACCCAACCCTTTGAGAATGGTAAATACATCCTGTTTTACTCCGCTACTGTTGTACCACACATACCCCGACGCTTCCATCTGCGTTACCCAGCTTACATCGGCACCCTTTACCTGGGCTTGCAGAGGACGTGTCCCCAGCAGTGCTACCCCCAGGGTAGCAACTGCCATCAACATTAATTTTCTTGTCTTCATGTTTTTTGGTTTTTAATTGGTTAGCAAATTCATGATAAAATTAGGTGTCGAACCCTTTAAATTACCCGTGTTTTTCGGACAATTACCTATGTTTTTTTGGACTCCTTACAGGCTTTGCGGTAATTGGCCGGTGGCATGCCCACCACGCGCTTAAAAATTTTTGAGAAATGCAAAGGATCGTTATAGCCTATCGTAAATGCAATCTCAGCAATTGTCATATCGGTTCGTTGCAGAAGTTCCATGGCATGTTTTATTTTTACCATGGTTTTCAGTTCAATAAGATTCAGGCCTGTTTGAGCTTTTACCTTTCGTAATAAATTTCGCTGGCTGGTATTGGCAACTTTTGCCATATCGTTGACGGTAAAGTTGGGTTTTTCGAGGTTTCTTTCAATTTCCTCGATGATTCGCATAAGGGTTTGCAGGTCGCGCTTATTTTCCACAGCAATCATGTTTTTTAGGTTGAAGGGTTGGTCTGGAAAAAAAAGGGAAAGTTTGGGGTAGGAATAAAGCTGCCCGCTTAAGAAACGGGCAGCGGGCTAACTAAAAACTTACTTTCACACAATACTCTGCGGCAATGTTTACCGAATTTAGCTGTAAATAGGTATTTTTCTTCTTAAAATCGGGTATGGCGTTGGATGGAAGGTCTTGCAAAAATTTGGCATCGGGATAAATGGGGCGCATGTAAATTACCATCTCGGGCATCGATTGTGTGATAAACTTTTTTAAGCCAATAGTCCATGGTTGACCATAGTAAAAATCATCGGCCACCAGTTTCCCATCGATAAAGGCCATGGCTACGTCGGCCACATAGTTTATGGTTAAGAAATAATCTGAAACATAAGGCTTTGGGTCGAGCGAAAATTGTAGCAAATATTTGTTGTCGGCAATTTTTTCGGGGCGCACCTTGGGAAAGACTGCGGGTAACCGTATGAGATAATGGGATATAAAGTCGCTACCTACTGTTTCCACTTTGCCGAAATTTGCCTGAGGCATTACATTGGTTTTTGGAAATACTGAAAAAGCTATGGCCGAATCTGCCTTTTGAGACAATCTAATATTTGTGCCTTCGTCCAGTATCAAAGCGCTCGAGAAAATTAAGGAGGTATCGTTGCCCTGTTTTACAATCCAGGTATTTTCTGCGGTATTTCGGTCGATGATCAAAATCTGGACTCGTTCTTGGGGAAGTGTAACCAGCGCAGGCATGCTGGAAGGATTCATCGTTATCAGGGTACCCCTCTTGTGAGCGTTTAGCGTGGCATTGGTTGGCCGTATCCTTTCGATGGGTTGATCGATGAGTACCTCAGGTGTAATGCCCTTTACCGCAAAAAATACGAAGTAAGTGGTATCGTTTCGCTGAAAACGGGTTAGCGGTTGAACGGTTGCATAGCGTATGCGGCTTTTTCCCAGAGAAAGATTAATGGGGAAAATGGCATTTTCTTCACTTTTTAGTGTAAATGGATTTTGCGGCAAAAGTATTGATTCACCGCCGATATTAATTTCAAACTGTATATTCTGGATGTCGGTAGTTTGGGCGTGGTCCTGAAAATTAAGCATAAACAGGAAAGCGGATTTACCATTGCTGCGGATGGCATATCGTAACTTTTGCAGATTTTCGGGAGTAATTTTGCCTTCGTTACCGGTTGGGATGTAAGTCATTGTAGCCAATTGGTTTCCAAAGGCGTGGATGAAATGGTGCAGTACTTTCAGGCGGAGGTACGACGGACGTATCTGTCCAAATTCGCCAATAGGTGCCTGAAAGTCGTAGGAAATTTTGGGATATCCATAGGCTTCGTCGGAATACCAGACATTTTTTCCCATGGGGGTAGAACCGCCGTGGTACATGTAGTATCCAATACCATTGGAGCCGCTACCCAGAAAACGGTTAATGACTGCGTCGAGGCTCTGGGGTGGGACGGTGGGGCGACGTTCGTAGCGTACCATAATGCCACCTCCTATTTCGGCGGTGATATTTGGGTAGTCATCGGGCACATATCGTACGGGCGAATAGTCGGGCTCGTGGTGTAGGTCTTTGTATAGGAAGAATGGGGAAAGACTCAGGGGTGCCCACGTGGGGTAGGGATAGGCACCGGTAACAGGGATGGTTTCCTGTTCAATTACTGCGGCATATCCCCAACCCGTAGCAGTATAGATGGGGGCATCGAGACCAGCCTGTTGGGCCAGTTGCTTGAGAATACGCATATGTCGATTTCCGTATTCGAGGAAAGTATTTTGTAAAGCAGTTGCTGTACCTACGCCTGCTTGCGTTATGCTTCTATCCTGTTCGGCTGCTGTCCAGTCGTCGGGCTGTCCTGGATAGGTGAGTCCCCAGGGCGAAGCCGAATGCTGATATTCGTTTTCGAGCTGGATACCAAAGACCGGTCCTCCATCGCTAAACAGCAACCCTTCGAGTTGATGTGCTATTTGACGATACCAGCGTGCAACGTAATGCAAGTATAGGCTATCGTTAGAACGTATAGAAAGCGGTCGGCCAAGTAACCAGTCGGGTAAGCCACCATTGCGAATCTCTCCATGGCAAAAAGGACCTATGCGTACAATGACCTTCATCTGATTGGCTGCACATAATTCGATAAAGTGGCGTAAGTCTTTATCGCCTTGCCAGTCAAACTTCCCCTCTTCTTCCTCGTGCATAATCCAGAATACATAGGTAGCTATGATATCTACCCCCCCTGCTTTTATTTTCTTTATCGATTCATCCCAATATTTTGCTGGATACCGCGAAAAATGAAATTCGCCCATTACTGGTAGGTAGGGTTGTCCATTTTTTACCAGATAATAATTGTTTACGGCATAGCTTTCACCCCGAAAATTACTCCCTCCTAACTGAAGGTGTCCACTTTTTACCTTTAACTCCTGGGTGGGTATATCAATTTTATAAAAATTTTTAGGTGCTTTTTGTGACCACAATCCTCCGCCACTAAGCAGCATTCCCGTCATTAAAAATACATGCAGTTTTTTCATGATTGAGCCGTTTTTATCGTTCGTGAATACCTAACTTTTTGCCAGTATTATTTTTTTAAGAAATACTCCCTGTTGTGTTACGATTTTTACCAGATACAATTGCGAAGGCAAATCGGAAATATCAAATTCGCCTACATTCGCCGAAAAAGTTTTTAATCGTTTGCCCATGCTTGAGAAAATTTCAATGGTATCGATGGAAATAGGATAAATGGTTTTAATCGAAAATTTTCCAGTGGACGGATTAGGAACGATATCCCAGGGATTGAATGTAGGACGATAAATGCCGACAATGATGCTATCGCACGACCCGAAAACATGTTTGACAATTGTATCATTTTCGGGGACAATCAATTGGCGGTCGGTTCCCCAGGCTTTTGCACAGGTCGATGGAACTTTTTCGCGGTAATCCTGGTAATTTGTCCAGCTGTTGTTTCGGATGAAGTAGTAGGCAATGGTGTCGCCAATGTGTAGTGAGGTCGAGTAGGTGTAAATGTTATTACTTTCAGGGGTCATTCGAGCAAATGTCCAGTTTGTAAGGGTTCCTGTAATAAAAACACCACGGGTCACATCCTGTCCGGTCATATCTACTTTAAAAGTGACTTTCGATTTTGTTTTTGGAAGGATGGGGCTACATGAGCCAAATGGAAAATATAGAATGGTATCTTTAGCCTCGATAATGTATTGACGATATAAACTTCCACAAGAGTCCAATACATTCTCTTTGCTGGTGAAAGTGGAATCGGTAAGGAATAGATAGCGAATGGTATCGCCTGTTTTTAACCAGGTAGCATGGCTAAATTCTGCATTTCCCAGGGAAATCAGGCGAACAATCTGTGTGTCGATGGGGGACGATAGCCACAAAAAGGCTTTTGGGGTTGAGGTATTAAATTTTACTTTAAAGGTGACTTTGAAAGTCGAATCGATGTTTTGATAAAAGACAGGTTCGGTCCATCGGCCACCGCCGTTTTCCATAAAATTGGTATTTTTTGGGTCAAAGAAGGCCAGATGGTCGTGCGAGCTACCGATGCCCCATGGGGTTCGGCAGGGGGTGGAAACCCAGGCTGGTTCCCAGAAAATAACTCCAATACCGCCGGCTTTCATCACTGTGCGGGTATAATCGACCATGTATTCGAGTTGTTTTTCGGGACATACAGGTAAATATTGTGGATCGGGGGTGGTAACAATATTGGGCATGGCATCATAGTTGGCCGTCGACCAGGGATAGCCGGTTTCAACCGCCATTACCTGATATTGCGGAAATTTTGTACGAAGGTTACGGATAGCGTCGCCTAAGGCTTTAATGCTATACCCGTGCCAGGCATAATAATATGAAAATCCTATGATGTCAAAATCGGTTATTCCGTAGTTTATAACATTCTGATACCAATCGGCAAGATTTTTCAAGCCGGCATAATGTAGGCAAATTTTAGGATTGATGTACGACTGGTTACCCACTTCGCGGATGGCTTTAAAGGCAGCATTGAACAATTTTGCCTGACGGGTCCAGCTGTAGCTGATCAGGCCGCTGGCAGAATAATCGCTATTAAGGGTGGTATGGATCATCATACCGGGATTCGACTCGTTGCCCACCTTTACTATTTCGGGCATGAGCGTGTCGATATTTAGCTGTGTTAAGATTCTTTTGACAAATTGATATACCGAGTCGGCCAGCAGGCTGTCGTTACGGGCAACCGATAGCCAACTTTTTGGGACAATCTGATGCGAAGGATCCGCCCAGAAGTCCGACAGGTGCAGATCGAGCATGACCTGCATGCCATTGTGTTTGGCTCGTTGGATAGTTTTTTTTACATCGTCGAAATCGTTGTAATGCTTTTTTACACCAGCAGGCTGTACCAACGAATCCTGCCACCACGAAGGGTCATTCCACAAACGCACCCGTACCAGATTGGTTCCATGGTCGGCAAAGATACGGAAGGGATCCTTGGGTTGCATATTTTCTTTATACACTGCCCCGCAATCTTCCATCTGGTTGACGTAGGAAAGATCATTGCCAAAGTAAAATGTTTGAGCCAATACAGCAATGTGAATCCCAAAAAATCCCAGTAGTACAGCTATTTTTCTCATGGGTGTAAAATTTTAGCTATTCTGAAAATGTGCATTTAAGGTCAAAATTAAGGTAACTTAATAAAACTCCTTCCCGATTTTGATTCGGGAAGGAGTGACACAACCTAACTATTCAACCAGAACTTTACGAAGGAAGGTTTGTTTTCCACTGGTGGCTTTTAAAATGTACATGCTGGAGGGGAGCCCAGTGAGATCGATGTTGATAGATTTTCCGCTGGTGGCAATGCTTTTTATGCGTTTCCCTGTCAGGTCATAAATATCAATTTTTGAGCTGGCTGCAGGAAGAATAACGGTAATGCGGTCTTTGGCAGGATTTGGAAATACGTCGAAAGCAGCTACCGAGGTACCCGAAACGGCAGTACTGCTGAGGCTACCGCATAGTGCCCATTGAACATAGATGACGGTATCCTTGTTGGGAACTATCATCCAGCGGTCGCCTTTCCATTTAGCCCAGCTGGGGTTGCAGATGACATCGGCTGTGTCGGGATATTCGCGATAACGCTTGTAATAGTTCCAGTCCTGATTGCCAGCACTATCCCAGCTATTTACCAGAATAAAGTAAAAACTCAGGGTATCCCCTACATGGAGGGTAGTGTCGAAAATGTAGATATGATCGCCCAGATCTTCCATAGGACGGAATTGCCAGCTGGTTACATCGCCTACCAGGTATACACCTTCGGTGGTGTCGACGGCTACCCCTTCGGGGTTGATAGCTTTGAGCTTAAAGCTCACGTTTACATTTTGTGCAAAGAGGCCTAATCCAAGGCTCAAGACGAAAAGTAAGGCAGTAATTTTTTTCATAGTTGTAAATTTTTAGTGATTAATGTTAGGTAAATTAGTATCCTTCGTTTTGTTGAAGTTGGCCTTGACTGTTGATGATGGCATAATCGGGGATAGGCCAGAGGGCTGGGCCTACATTTTTGCCAAATGCATTCATGTAGTTGTTGTTCCATTTACCCATGCGAACGAGATCGAATTTTCGGAGTCCTTCGAAAAAGAGTTCATGCCCTCGTTCCACGAAAATAGCTTCGCGCAAGGCTTCTTTTGAGCTGGTCTGGCTGGCATTTAATCCGGGTAATCCAGCTCGTGCACGTACCTGATTCACCAGGTCGATGGCTTCGGTGGTTGGACCAGCATTTTCGTTGATGGCCTCGGCGAGCGTTAGCAGTACCTCGGCATAGCGAGCTATAACGATATCGTTGCCCTGTAGCGAATTGGCAGCTCCTTCATCGGGATATTTGCGGATAACGGCTCCACGAAGTTTTGTGCTATCCTTTACGGTTTTCTTGTCGGTATTGGAAATGTACGAGGTGATGAGTAAACTGCGACGTACATCGGCTGTGTCGAACGAGCGGTAGAACTGCCAGGTAGCACTCATGGCACCCCCTGCCTGATCGCCCCAACCACCGCCGGTAATTTTAATGCCATCCATATCGGTGGGATAGCAATAGTAAGCCAGCGCATTAAAATTCTGTCCAGTTTCCTTGCCTCCTACACACGATACTGCCCAGATAGTTTCTTTATTGATTTCGGTTGCTTCACGAAACAAACTTGCGTAATCGTTTACGAGCTGGTATTGGTTCATGGCAACTATCTCGCGAGCCACTTTTTCGGCATTTACAAAGTCTTTTTCATTCAAATACAATCGCATCAGCACCACCAGCGCTATGCCTTTATTGAACCGACCATAATTAGCAGGCTTGACGGGTAGATTATTGGCAGCATAGTTCAAATCGTCGATGATATACTGAACAAACGTGGTACGATCGGGACGGGTAAGTTCGGCTTCCGCATCGGTGCCAATTTTAGCTGGGTCGATGATTACAGGAAGGGGTCCATAGATATGAAGCAGGTAAAACATCGTCCATCCGCGAGCCATTCGTGCTTCGGCTATCAACTGTTTTTTCGTGCTTTCGGTGAGTATGGTAGCTTTCTCCAGGTCGTCGATAATTTTGGTAAAGCGGGTGATAAACCTGAGTTTTTCGATATGATGCCGCATAGCATCCATCGAACGCATGGCTGCAAAATTACCCGAGCTTATTGCCTGCCAGTGCCCGCCCCAGAGGGTAAAGGTAGGCATCAAATCGGTCGACATATCAAATATTTCGATATGACCCAGTTCGGGCGAAAAAAATCCATATTCCCATCCCTGGGGATTTGAAGAGGGGTAGCCCCATTTGCCTTCGAAAGGAACATAAACCTCCATGGTATACAGTTCATATTCCGAAGGGGTCGAGGGAAATGTGGCCGGCGAGAGTACGCCATAAAATTCCGGATCAAAGTCTTTGGTACAACCAGATATAGCTATTGCAGCAATGGTAAGGAAAATCCACATCTTTGCCCGCATCGAACCAACCTTGGTAACGATGTTTCCGGGAATCATTGCAGGGTGTTTTTTATGATATATGCTTTTCATAATTGTATTCATTTAATGGTTGCGCATTAAAAATTAACCGTAAGTCCTACAGAATAAGTTCGAGCCATGGGATAGGGAGCCGAACCACCTTTTACCGAAATGTATTGAATTTCGGGGTCAATGATTTTGAAATCGGTGATGATGAAAGGATTTTGTACATCGGCGTAAATGCGTAAGCTGGAGAAATATTTTTTAACGCTTGGTTTAAAGGTGTATCCCAGGGTAATATTCCGACAACGGATGAAATCTTTGCTCTGGACAAATACATCGCTACGGGCAGTCATACCCAGCGATTCTTCGTCGTACGAGGCACCCGGTAAGGTTCCATTGGGGTTATCGATACGCCAGGCATCCTTAATAGCTGCCGTTGTACCATTAAGATTACCGCTACCAAAGTTCTTGGCATTAGCCCATGCGTAGGCATTGTTAAAATCTTTTGCTCCAAATTGGCTGTAGAAAAATATACCCAGGTCGAAGTTTTTATACCGGAAGTTGCTCCCTAATCCGATAATTAAATCGGGGTCGGTATTGTACATCACGACATCGGCATTGGTAATAGAGTCGTCGCCATTGCGATCGACAAAGATGGGGCAACCGGGTTTAGCGGCCATACCATTGGCTACGGTGTACTGTGAGGCTGGAATGCTGTCGCCTATCTTAATAATTCCTTTAGTGGGGAATACGTAAATAGCATTGACCGGGTCTTTTTCCCCTACATACGATTGAAGCCCCATGTTGGAATAACGTTCTTCCCAGCGGAACAAGTAGTGCGAGGCGTTGAAAATCAGATCCCATTGGAAATTTTTGGTACTGACGTTAACGGTTTTTAGCGATACTTCCCATCCCTGTCGAATTTGTTGTCCTCCATTAGCGTAGATGGTTGTTAACATCGACAGTTGAGGGGTCGTTTTGCTGTTGAGCAGGTTGGTAATGCGGTCGCGGAACAGGTCGAACGAACCGGATATACGGTTTCGGAACAATCCAAAATCGATACCTATGTTGGTATTCAGCGTTTTTTGCCATTGCAGATTGGGCAGGTCAATAGAAGTGAGATAATACGGAGTATATACCGTAGCTCCATTATCGAAGTAAGCCTGGTCACGTACATCGGGACTGAATACGCCATAAGCAGCATTGATGACATTCGAAGCATCGCCTGTAATACCAATACTTGCCCTGATTTTTAACAGATCGATGAAGGTGAGATTTTGCATGAACGATTCCTTAGAGACTTTCCATCCCAGGGCTGCCGAGGGGAAAGATGCGTATTTATTATCGGGGAAGAATTTATCGATACCATCGTACCGGTAGGTGAGTGTCACGAGGTAGCGATCGAGTATATTGAGGTTGGCGCGGGTAAAGTACGACCGTTTTTTGTTGACCGATTTCGATGATGACAATTGGTCGCGGTTGGGTGCAGCGCCCATATTGTAGTTGGCCATGGCGTCGAGCATTCCCGAGGCTGATAATCCGTTCGACAGGTACTCGGTCGTATTTTGTTCATATCCGGCCAGCACATCGAGCTGTATATTGTCGCTCAGGTGAGGGGTAAATGTTGTAGTAGCCGATAGCGTTTGACTTTGTCGCTGGCTGTTGTCGATTGCCCCGCGTGCCTGAAATAGCTGATGGTAGAAAACCGTTGAGGGTACAAAAAAGTCGCGTACAGCTGTTTCGTAATTATTCCCATACAGCAAGCGTGCCGAAAGAGTTTTGGGGATAATCTCTACATCGATTGAGGTATTGATAAACAGCGTCGATTGTTGTGTTTTATCTTTGATAGAGAGCAGCGATACCGGATTGCCAATAAGCTGGAAACGCGAGTAGTTGCCATCGGTATCTTTAACGGGCAGGAGCGTTGGATAGGCAATGGCAGCCTGCAAGGCACCATACCCCTGCGAACCCGAACCAGCCAGCTGATAACCCGACATACCATTGGTATAGTTCGAACGGCTGGCATTCATGGCAGCATTAAATTTTATCGACTTTGAAAGAAAAAGGGTAAGATCGAGTTTGCCCAGATAACGGGTTAGGTCTGAATTTTGAATGGTACCCAGCTGATGAAAATAGTTACCCGAGGCATAGTAAACGATACGTTCGTTGCCGCCCGAAACGTTGATATTGTGGTTGTCAACGCTTCCCTGACGCAGTACCATGCCCAACCAATCGGTGGCCTGTGGGGGATTGGCTATGGCCGAGTCGGAATAGAGAAAGATATTTTTTGGTACGCGCGGCTCAAGGCTACCAAAGGGTTGCATGTTTCGGCTTGCCCAATAGAATTCCTTGTTGAACTCATTGTAAAGCGTCATGTAGTCGACCGGCGAAAGGGGCTCGAGGTAAGGCATATTTTCTACCAGCGAACGGCTACCGTCGTAGGTAACATTAATGCTACCTGCTTTTCCTTTTTTGGTTGTGATGAGAATAACCCCATTGGCAGCGCCAATACCATAGATTGAGGCGCTTGCATCCTTAAGAATTTCTATCGATTCAATATCTTCGGGGTTGATGTTGGTAATGCCGCCGCGGTTTACGTTATTTAGCGAAACTACCCCGCTAGAAGGGTTAAGCTCGTCGGATGGGTAGGCAACCCCATCGATAATGACAAGCGGATTACCGCGTCCACGTATCGACAGATCGATGCGTCCACCGGGTTCGGCACTCTGTTGGGTGGTTTTTAAACCAGCAGCTCGTCCAAAAAGCAGCTGGTTGACGCTGTTGTTGGCGGCCTTAGGTACCTCGTCGGTCTTGACCTTGGCTACCGAGGTGGTAATATTCTGCCGGGTTACGGTACCATACCCGATTACTACTACTTCGTCGAGCGACTTGATTTCTGGTTCAAGTGCAAAATCAATCTGTGTGCGTCCATTTAATGGCTGACGCTGGGTAGTGTAACCTACAAACGAACATACCAATACGGCCTCGGATTTATCGACGCGAATGCTGAATTTACCCTCCGCATCGGATAAAACCCCTGTGGAGGTATTTTCGATAACGATACTGGCCCCAATAACTGGTTCTCCCGTTGTAGCATCAGTAACCCGACCAGTAACGGTAAGCACCTGAGCATTAAGCCTTAAAATGCTACTGAATAGCAGGCATACAAACAGAAATTTTTTCATCATCAATTGGTTTTTGGTTAGTATTAGTTAGCTATTTAAATATCCCTGATGAGCAGGAGTAAAATGCCCATAACTATAATGACAATGGTAAGGCTTAACAATAATTCTTTCCGATGCGTATGAATGAGATTCCAAAAGCGTTTCTGTAAATCTTCCTTTATCAGCATGACTTTCGATTTTAATCAAAAATAGTCCTGTTGTCCATCCACTCTGCGATACATTTCTTACAGGGATGGATACAAATCCTACATTTTGGACACAAATCTTACATCGAAAGGCAAAAAATCTTACCTG
>Ga0116167_1002335_pt1 | contig 16278 bp, 14 predicted proteins | sample AD_JPNMR3_MetaG_FD_89794 | JGI IMG/M metagenome (GOLD analysis project Ga0116167, IMG submission 89794) | Active sludge microbial communities of municipal wastewater-treating anaerobic digesters from Japan - AD_JPNMR3_MetaG | ecosystem: Engineered > Bioreactor > Anaerobic > Digestate | place...
ATGGGGATTATCTGAATTGAATCCACTTTTTGTTTTACGCTACTCTGCAACTCACAGAGAAATTTACAATCTTATTTATAAACTAACTCCTTATGAGGCTTATAATTTCGGCTTGGTTAAAAAAATAGAAGTATTGTCTATCACCGAAGAAGGAGACCCTGCCAGTAAAAAGATAATTTTAGACCGAATAGAATCGACCTCCAGTGGTTTAAGAGCAAAAGTCAAACTATTTGTTAATACCAAAGAGGGTATAAAGTTAAAGCTGATAACCCTTAGACACGGTGATAATTTAGCAAATAAAACAAATAATTCTTATTATGAAGGTTTTATTACAAGTGAAATAAACAAAGGTGCAGGGTATATTTCTTTTTCTAACGGTGTGAAAATTTATGAAGGAAAATCTTCAATAGATGAAGATGAGATAATTCGTTTTATGGTAAGGGAAACGGTAAGGGAGCATTTAGATAAAAAGAGACAGTTGAATCCCAAAGGGCTTAAAGTATTGAGTTTGTTTTTCTTAAACAGAGTTGATGATTACCTATTAGAAGATGGGATTGTCCGAAGAATGTTTGAAGAAGAATTTAACAAACTCATTAAGAATGGATTTAAGGAATTTTCAAATTTAGATGTAAAGAAGGTTCATAGTGGCTATTTTTCAAAGATGAAGAAGGATAAAAGCATTGAAGAAGACGAGTCAACATACGATTTAATTATGAAGGATAAAGAGAGATTACTTTCATTGGAAGAACCTGTCGAATTTATATTTTCCCATTCGGCATTAAGAGAAGGCTGGGATAATCCAAATGTATTTAATATTTGCACGCTTGCATACTCTTCATCAGAAATTAAAAAAAGACAGGAAATCGGTAGAGGTTTAAGATTGCCGGTTGACCAATATGGGAATAGAATTCAGGATAAAGATATAAATTTACTGACTGTGATAACAAATGAAAGTTATAGAGAATATTTAGAAAGATTACAGATAGAATACCGAGAAGAAGTTGGCGAAGAAGCACCACCTGTTGAAGACAAACGAGAAAGAATAAAAGTCAGGATTAAAAATGATGTCCTTCAAGGTGATTTATTTAAGGATTTATGGAACAGAGTTTCACCGAAAGCAAAATATATTGTGAATTTAGACGATACTAAATTCATAGAGCAATGTATTGAAGAAATACAAAAAATTGAGATAAAAGAACCAGAAATAAGCATTAAAAAAGTTAGAGTGAATAAAATCGAATCCGAAGATATTAAAGAAGAATTTGTTAAAGAAGCATCGGAGAAAACGAAGATAACCAAAGTTCCTAATCTTATTGCATTTATTGAAAGAGAAAGCAGTTTAACTAAAAGGACAATATTCAAAATATTAGAGGGGTCTAAAAATCTTAATCTTTTGTTTTTGAATCCTCAAAAATATGCGGAAAAGGTCATAGAAATTGTCAAAGAGTATAAAAGAACATTTGAGGTTGAGGGTATTAAATATATTAATATGGGAGAGGATTATGATGCTGGTCTTCTAAGGGAGGAAGTAGCAAGTTATGGTAAATATGTATTAAAAGTACAAAAATCAATTTATGATGGAATAATTAAAGAGTCAAATATAGAAGAAGAATTTGCTAAGGCACTTGATAAAGACTCCCGCATAAAATTATTTATAAAACTACCTGACTGGTATTCAATAGAAACACCAGCAGGGAATTACACACCCGACTGGGCGATTGTGATAGAAAAAGTTCAAAATGGTGTAACTTCCGAAAATATTTTCTTCGTAGTTGAAACCAAAGGAACTAATGATATTTATGAATTGAGACCTGAAGAAATAAATAAGATAAAAAGTGCCAAAAAGAGGTTTGAACTCATAAGAGATTCAAAATTTATAGCACCTATTAAGGATTTTGATAGTTTTGAGAAGGAGTGGTAAAATGTAATTATACAACTAATACGGATTAGCCGCTTCATGTAAAAGCGGATAAAAGGAAAATCTTCGATTTCCCCAAATTGACTTCTGCAAGCTACAGAACGTTATCGGAATTTGCTTAAGTTTAGACAAAATAAATAGTGAGGTGAGAATATAGAAGCAAAGGAATTAATCCCAACTTCACAAACTAACCAAGGTCTGCCTTGATAAAATCAGGGGATTATTTTTAGTTATATACTACAGAGCTTTTTGTCTCTTTTGTAGTCAAATGGTTTAATATTAAATACAATTAGGAGTAAATCCTTAATAGGATTAATCTCTGTCCAATCAATTAGGGAGCTGGAACAAATTTTGTTGAGGTACTTACTGAATTGATAGTAAGTATTTTTGTATTTGAGTTTCGCAATGAAAGTTGGTTTGATGAAGAAATTTATGAATTTTTAGGGAATTATGGTAATATTACTATCTGTTCAGTTGATTCACCTATGTGGCAACTAAATTTGGAAATTACGGGAAGCTTTGTATACATAAGAATGCATGGTGGAAAGATACTTAATATGGTTCAAATTATTCTGATAAAGAGATAAGTGTGGGCTAAAAGAATTAAAAAATGGCTTACGCAAGGACTTGATGTCTATTGTTATTTCAATAATGATTTCTCAGGTTATGCCATAAAAAACGCAAAGAGTTGCGAAATAAAATTAGAGATAAAGATTAAGTTGCCAATATAGAACTAACTGACAAGATGAACTAAATTGTTATCGCATATATAAATCCTGCTCTTGTGCTAAGATATAAAGTATTTTCATCTATTTGAAAATATTCATTAATTGCACTTTCTGGATAATAAACCCAGAGAAATTTTTTACTTATACTGTTAAAGGTCAGCAAAGACATCGAATTCAAACACAAAACTATATTACTATTAATGCATTTAATGTTTATAAGTTGCACTTTGTAACCAAATCCGAAAGAATGAATCAGCGTTTCACTCCAAAGTTCTTTACCATCTTCTATAGATAATGAAATTATATCGAGCATATAAGAGGAAATATTATTTGTAATGGAAGATAAGCATACATATAAATATTTACTATCTGAAGTTATTTTAATGCTTTTATTAAAACAAGGTATATTGGTCCTCCAAAGTTGGTTTCCATCATATATATTTATTGCTTTTACAGAGTTTTCTTCATAGTAAAACAAAACATTATTCCTAATTTCTAACTGTTCAAAATAATAGTCCGATGAAATTTCCCAGAGCTTTTGACCATTTTCTGGATTAATACAGCGGAGATAATATATAATTTCCATGAAATCCATGTAAGAAACATATAATAAGTCATTTATTTGCTGTACAAGCGGAAATTCAGGAGACGAGAAAATAAAAGTCTCCCACATCATTTCTCCTGTTTCTATATCATAGGATTTCACATAATCCTCTATGAAAAGATAAATATTTTTACATTTAACACAGTAAGATTCATATTTGAATTCGTTGTTTTCAGTAAATTTGATTTCTTTTATTAGTTTTCCGCTCAAATAGTCATAAACAAAAATACTTTTATAATCACCAATAAATATTCTGTCGGAATCAATCTGAAAAAGGTTTTCTACTTTAGTAGGAACTTTAACACTCCATAAAAATTCACCATTATCTTTTTTGTAACATTCCAGAAGTTTAGAATCTCTCATTATATATAATCTGTCTTTCCATATTTTTGGCGAGCAAAAGAGATTACCCTTTATTTCATTTACCCATTTTTCATCGCTCTTTTCGATCTTAATAGAATAGAGAATAAGGTCATCAAGAGATTTCTCACAAAATAAATAAATTTTATTTCTGTTTAAGAAGATTGGAGATTGGAAAGAAAAAGAATCAATCTTGCATTTCCAATTTATAATGTAAGTATCTATATCAAGCTCAATTAAATCTTCTCCGTCTCTATGATAGAGTTTATTTCCTACTAATGATGGTTTATATGAAGTTCTTTCAATATTAGTGGTAAAATATGGTGCTTCGTATAGCAATGAGATTTTTCCACCAGCATATTCAAGCGAATAAAGATTTCCATATACATCTGTAAAGTAAATTATATTTCCATTAGATACAGCAGGAGGCTCATCCCAATTTGAAAATTCAGCATTAATAACTTTTATTTTTTTAATACTTTCACCTGTATTGATGTTTAGTATCTCTATTTTCCCATATTCACAAAAAAGAAGTAATTGATTATTATAAATTAGAGGAGGCGTGCTAACCTTACAAGATGTTTTGTATTTCCATCTAATTTCTCCTGATTTTAAATCTATAGCATTAAGTGTTTCGTTAATTTCAACAAAAATCATATCTTCAATAATAACAGGTCTATGTGAAGTTTTCCCTCTAAACTTCCATATTTGTTTTCCGTCTTCCTTATTCAAGAGAACTATTTCACTTTCAGTACATAAGAGAATATAATCTTTATAAATTACAGGGATCATCCAAATGCTTTCTTTATCCTTATCAAAAGACCACTTAACATTCTTGGTTTTAAGATTTATACAAAGAAAAGAAGAGTCTGGAACGCTAATATATAGATAATTTCCAGATATTAAACATGGAGTTTCACTTTTTATGTCATTTAGTTCTATTTTTAGTTTACGAGTGATTAAATCAAATGTTGCTATAGAATCTTCAAAATTAGGTAAGTAAAGAAATCTATTCTTGTATATTGAATCCTCTGTTAGCTGGAGATCTCCAAAGCGAGCTGTTTTTCCTGCATCGTAAATTCCTGTTATTTTCGATTTTGTGAGAATTTCACTTTCAGGGAAAAATGTAAAAGAATATATTGAATTTATTGAATTGGAAACAAAAAGAATGGAAATTAAAACAACGAATCCAGTAAGTTTCCTAAACATTTTAATTAATCCTCTCTTAATGAAAAATATAAAGTGTATCTATGATGATTTTATCACATTTCAGATTTAATTATAAATTAGAATTGATAATTTTTTCTGGTATTTATTTTTATTTTAAATGAGTTAAAATTTAACCAGGAGATTGGATTCAAAAGGAGAGCATTATGAAGAGATGTTTAACTGCCTTTTTTATTCTATTTTTAGTTTCTTTCTGCATTGCAAATGTATCATCTGCTTCAAGACAATTATTAAAGAGTCCTCAAAAATATTATCTTCTATTTATTCAAGATGGGAAACTTTATAAATTAGATACCGAGATTGGGAAAGCTTATGAAATATATATAAGAGCTGAGTTAGACAATGGAAAAACTATTATGTGGTTATCATTTTATAATGATTACTTATATCAAGGCATTGAATCTAATGTAAAGGTAGAACAAGCGTGGTTATCACCAGATATGAAGAAGATTTTAATTCTTTGTAATGCTGAAAAATTCCTTATTGAAACAGAGAAAGATTCAAAATTATTTTTATCTATTAATTTATTGTCGGATAGAAATGTGATAAAAAGTGAAATAACATATTCTTGGATTAAAGAACGAGATTTAAATATTGTTTCAGGGAAGTGGTCTCCTGATAGCGAAAAGTTTGCATACGTTTGTGAGTATGAAGAATTGAATAGCACCGAAGAGAAAAATTATTACTTAAATATTATTCCATTTTTTGAAGGAAAAACCTCAAAAATCGATATAACCTCTAACCAAAGCATTTGGTATCAATGGTCTAATGATAGCAGTTTGATTGCTTTTGACATAGACAATAAAGGAAATAAAGCTCTCTATGTAGCTGATTATGCATGCGAAAATATAAAAAAGATAAGCCCTGATGGGCTTAATGTAAAATCTTTTCTCTGGTCTCCTTATGAAGATAAGCTTTTATTTACTGGTAAAAATAGTAAGAATTATGTTGTATATATTGCCTTTAAAGATAAGGATGAATTAGAAAAGATAAAAGAGATTGAATGCAAGGATTCAGATAATGCAATTCCTGATATTTGCTGGCTATCAGAAAATAAAATACTATTTGTAGGTTGTAGTGCAAAAAGTAGCAATTTAAGCTTCTATAAAATAGATATTGATAATAATGATTCATTGGAAATCGAAACTGAATTTAATGGTATATATTATCTAAAAAAACATCCAAATGATGAAATAGTATTGTTTCGCGGAGATAAAGGTTATGGCAAAAATATTGAGCGGAATATTTATATCCTTAATTTAAATGATAACTCTATAACTAATTTAGAGCCAAATGCAGATAGTGTAATTCAGTTCTTGCTGTCACCGACTGGAGAAAAACTTGCATTTACAGCAGAAAATACATATTTTTGTGTACCTAATGAAATAGTATTTTATTTAACTATGATGGATTTTCCTCCAATTAGAGGATATTTTAGTATTACAAGACCCATGCATTGTTTAAAATTGTGCAGTTGGTCACCAGATGAAAAAGCTCTTTTAACAAATCAATTTATACTTACAGAAGATCGCAATATCATTTATTTTGATGATATTTCAATAGTAGGCTGGTTTGAGACAAGTCCAGTTGAAGTAAATTTAAGCAATTCAATTCCTAATGTCGTTACTACAGTTTCGATGTTAGCAGCTACTCTTATTCTTTCTTTTATACTTTCAAGGAGAGTGAATTTAATAAAGAAAGGGTAAGTTTAAAAGATTAGTTTATTTATTCTTTATAAGGGTTGTAGCCAAGTAGCCATCTATTATAAATCAATTGACCTAAGTGGTAATATTCATGTCTGAGTGTAAATTCTATTGCCTCAGCAGGGATAATATCTCCTTTCCAATAATCTTTAATATCTTGAGGAAGGTTTTCAATAGGATTAAATAACTCTTCGTCAGTTTTACTATTTAAGAAATCAATGGTTTCTTTCCTTGTATTATCGAGCTCATTAAGAATTGATTGCAAATCTTCACCTTTTACTTTAGCTTCAGCTTCATCCCACTGAATAAGTTTTCCCTTTATTAAAGTATTTATCCATACCTCGCATCCACATATTTCAACGAGTAAGTCTTTTGCTGACTTCATATCAGAGCGTGGATGCCAATCATACTCAGGAAGTTTGATTTTTGATGCAGTCTCAATTAACTCTTTTCTCACTTCATTTAATTCTCTAAGCAAGAACTCTTTGAAATTCGATTTCATTGATTTTTCTCCTTCCAAATTTAATTTTTCTTCTAATTAAACTTTAAGAGAACTAAATTGTCAATTTACATTTCGTAAACTATTTATGGTGCTTTAATTTTGATATTTAAATTTTTATCTTTAAAAGCTATGATTTTTAGATAATTGTTCTCTATGATAGCCTTTAGCTCTGGATCTGTATTTACTTTATATAGGATTTCATCAAAAATTTCTTTTGTTTTATCTAAATTATGCGAAAACATTATTAAGTTATGCCCTGCTTTAAGCGCTTTTATGCCTGCATCAGTTAGGTCTAATCCCTTAATAGACAGAGGCATATCTGAGATGTCGTCTGTTACGATAATACCTTTGAAGTTAAGTTGATCCTTTAAAATGTCAGTTACAATTGTGCGCGAGAAAGTAGCAGGATTTTCAGAGTCTAAATTATCATACATTGCGTGGCAAGTCATCACAAAATCAGCACAATTTTCAATTCCATCTTTAAATATATCTAATGATTTTTTAAGAGTGTTCTTGTTAATAATCGAGTGCAGGAATTTATTATGTGGATCATCTTCAAAAATTCCCATTCCAGGAAAATGTTTCAAAGTTGCTGAAATTTTATAGTCTTTAAGAATTTTAATAAAAGTTCTATTAAAAGAGACTAAATCTTCAACCGTTTTAACTGGTATTCGCCTTGCAACAAATGAATTATTGTCAAAAGGGAAATCTGCAAGAGGTGCTAATTCTACATTTATTCCCAAGCTTGAAAGAATACTTATATCTCTTTCAATTTTTTTCCATTGAGGTATTTCAAGGGAAAATATATTTTTAAGTAAGCCCACTCTTAGTGCTCCTTCTGGTTCCTCATCGAGCATTATAAAATATGGCATATTAGTATCTTCTTTTGAAATTTTTTGTAACTCTAATATAAGTTCTTTTAACTGTGAAAAAGATTCGAAGTTTCTACTATAAAGAACTATTCCAGCAGGTTTTATATGGTGTAAAATTTCTTTTGTTTTCTCATCAATTTGAGTTGTTGGTATTCCTACTATAAAATTCTGTCCCAATTTTTCACTTAAACTTGTGATTGAATTTTGATTATTGCTCTCTTCACTATATTTTAATAAATTTAGAATCTTATGTGATTCTTCTTTTGTAAGCAGTGGCTTATCCAATAAAAAAAATATAAGTATGGACGATAATGTGGCAGAAATAATTAGGCAAATAGTAGTTAATTTCAAATGCATAGATACACCTAATGTTTTATGGGTAGCGTATAATTTCTATTGACAAATCATCGTGGATGCTAAACTCACAAATACTTATGTCAATTGTGTCCCGGAAAAAGGTATCATAATAGTGATATGAGTTATCTCCTAAGGACCAATTAATAATTTTTCTATTTGAATCAAGCAATCTGACATCTGTTTTTTCTCCAGTTTTGGCAGTTATGAAATAATCTCCACTTTTTAATTTTGGAGAGGGGTAAAATAATGGTATATCGAGTGATTCTCCTGGTCTTATCTTTTTACCATTTATTTTTTCTTTCATGTGACTCATTGGTATATCGAATAATACATCTCCTCTTGGACTAACTATTTGAAAATTCAAAATTCTGCGATCAATTAGTTGCGTTTCAATATATTCGATGGATTTTCCATCAATAATTATTTCGTCATCTCCTCGATTTTCAAAAGATATTACCAATGCTTTATTAATTTTGCTTTGTTTAAAGGTTATAAGCCCTTTCTCTTCTCTTGCAAACCAGGCTCGATATTCTGGAACTGGATGATAGTTTCCATAGTAAAATTTTTCATTTTCGGAATGTTGCCAATAAGTAGGCTTGGTAAATCTCTTATTTTTATTAATAAAAATCATATCTTCAATCTTCAAAGTAAAGAATCCTTCTTTATTAGTAGTTTTTATATATAGCTGCATCATTTTTGTTTTCTTGTTCACAAGAATTGGTTTTTTAAGCTTATACCAATATATGTCGCCATTCTTCTCTAAAAGTTCAAGTTCAGATTCCCCTACTATTTTATACGAATAACCTGGACCGCATGCATATGCAGAAGGTAGAATTAAATTCTTTAAATTTAAGTAATGATCTTCATAAGATTCTATTTCTTTAAACTCTATTTTTAGGTCTTTTATAAGGTCAGGATTATTAAATTTTAGCCCAATATAATAAAGTAAATATGTATCTTGGAAGGAAGTTTCTGTTCCTTCGTAAGTAAAAAAGTGGCTTGGTACACCAAAAATAGGAATATAATCTTTTTCGTTTTTGTTTATTAAAAATGCATTTTTCTCCCCCTGAGGGTATAGGCTCCAGTCAAACCATTCACATTCATCCAAAGGTGTTGCATAATGTAGATTTATACTAATGTTATAATCTGGTTTTAGCCTAACTACTTTTGAAAAATCAAATTCTTTAAATATATCTTCTTTGAGGACTAATTCTTCTCTACCGAAAGAGAAATTAGGAAACCTTTTATTTCTACTATTAAATTTATATGCTTCTTTAGCACTTCTTTCGTCTAATGCTTTATTATAGATTCTTAAACCATCAATATACCCTACATAATTTGTTCCTACATTTAGGTAGCTGCTACCAATAAGCCAGTCTCCAGTCTCTGCGCCACCATACCAGTAATCTTTAATATTTTCTATAAGTTTAGTTTTCTTCTCTCCATTTAAATAGAAATTAACTTCCTTATTGCTAAACTTCCATGTAACCAATATGTGGCTCCATTTTTCAGGAACTACTTTTAAATTTGCCACATCAAAATTATCGGTTTCTTTTCTGGACGAGTAATAAAAATAATCACTATTAGATGGTGAAAAGTATAAATTTCCCCCAGGAAAAATTCCTAATTCAATGTTTTTGTTGGTATCGGTTAAAATCTTATGAAATCTTTTTAGATCTCCTTCATGTGGATTAAACATATATGGTCTAATCCACATTTCTATTGACCCCTCTGATTTATCAAAGTCTAAATTTTGAGAAGGAATGGTAAAATATACACAACCCTTTTTTATATCTTCTTCATTCTCTGCATATCTTGCATCCCAATCATTAAAGAAAATGTAGTGCCTATCAATTTCATAAAAATTACCTGACAAACCACCATAACTTATCTTTGATAAATAACCATTTTTCTTATTTCCAGATAAGTCAAAAATCTCAGTGCTTTCGGGTTCATCAAAATAATACCAACATTCGAGAGGCTCTCTGGGTGTAAAGACATCTTCAAAACTTGATTGTGGTTTACTGTCTCTATTACCGTAATAGAAATAGATCTTTTTATTTTCATTGGGTTTTATTTGAGGTAACTTAAGCCATATCTCTGAATTTTCATATCCACAATCACGCTTTATCCAAAAAGGAATAAGTGTAGTTCCGTCCGAATCAGTGAAATAAATATCTCTACAGTCAAATGAAAGCTTTTCCTCTCTTATTAATTTTTGTGTATCTATAGTTAAACAGATTTGATAATCTTTTAGAGATTCTTCGTTACCAATATTAATTGTTATTTCTCTTCTGTAAAGAACTTTATCAATTTTTGCAATTTCTTCATAGGTTATTTTTTTCTGTTTTTCTTCATCCTCGAGTTTATCTATTTCCAGCCTCTGAACATAAGAGTCATTTCTCCTCACTCTTGAAATGTTTTTTAGTTCGATTTCTTCAATTTTCAGATTTATGTAATTAAGCAATTGCTTATTGTAAAACCCTTGAATTGTTATAAAGAAAAGAGCTAAGGCTAATATTATAAAAACATTTTTAAACGAAGGCTTCTTTTTTTCCATCATATTTATATTATAGCTATTTTAATCAATTAAATAAAAAATAATAATTTTTTAAGACATTAAACCTTTAATGGAAAGAAAATTTATTTGCTATATTTTAATTTATAGATTAGATTTATCCTTCTTGATTTAATTATTTTTTGGTAAATTGAACCTTATCTTGAATAAACTAATAATAATTGTAAACTTAAATAGTAGCACGAATTTTATATTAAGTGTTACACTATTTAAAAGTTTATGAAAGAGAGAAATATATGAGCAAGCTTGTGAGATTTGGAGTATCAATAGAAGATAATCTGCTTTCACAATTTGACGAATTAATAAAAAGTAAGGAATATCCGAACCGTTCAGAGGCTATTAGAGACCTTATAAGAAATTCAATTGTTCAAGAATTATGGAGCAAGGGAGAGAAGGAAGTTATTGGTACAATCACAATAATCTATGACCATACAATTAGTGGACTAAGTGACATAATAACAGATACAGAGCATAAATTTCATAAACTAACTATATCAACAACACATGTTCATTTTGACGAGAAGAATTGTCTCGAAGTTGTAATAGTAAGAGGGGAAGCAGAAAAAATAAATGAATTATATACAAATCTTTTAACGCTTAAGGGTGTAAAGCACGCAAAACTTTCCGGAACTGGAATAATTTAAAAAGGAGAAAAAGTGATAATTAAATCTAAAGATCTTGCAATTGCCGGTTTACTCATTTCAGTTGGCATAATCTTACCGATTGCATTTCATTCATTTAGTATGGGACCCATGTTTCTTCCTATGCATATCCCTATCCTTATAGGGGGCTTTCTTTTACCATGGGGTTATGCTTGCATTGTTGGTGCAGCGACTCCACTCCTAAGCTTTTTATTTACTTCTATGCCTCCTTATCCAACAGTTCTTACAATGATGGCAGAGCTTATTACTTATGCATTTTTTATTTCGTTTTTCTATCAAAAATTAAAATATGGAATATACCAATCTTTGATTCCTTCAATGTTAATTGGTAGAGCCATATCTATATTCTCAAACTGGCTTATTATTGGGGTTTTAATTGGAAAGCCTTTTGGTTTAACAAAAGTCTTGTATACATTATTTGTCGTAGGGCTTCCTGGTATTGCAATACAAATTGTCATTATACCAATTTTAGTAAAATTCTTACTTGATAGAGTAATAAAGAAATAAAATTGAATAAAAAAGAGTATTTTAATGATTTAGCTAATAAGTGGGATGAAATAACAGAGCATAACAAAGAAAAGATAAAGAATATAATTAAACTTGTTAATCTTTATAGTGGAGCAAAGGTATTAGATGTAGGCTCGGGTACGGGAGTTCTTATTCCCTTTATTATTCCTGAGATAGGGAGTAATGGAAAATTAGTTTGCCTTGATATATCAGAAAATATGCTTTTCAAAGCGAGGAAAAAATTTCCAAAGGCAATTCATCCTAATATTGATTTTATCTGTAGTGATATTTTAAACTACGAAACAGACGATAAATTTGACTTCATAATCTGCTATTCCTCTTTTCCTCATTTCGCTGATAAAGAAGAGAGTATAAAAATAATGGCTTCTCTTCTGCTGAAAGGAGGGAAGCTAATAATAGCTCATTCTCAGAGTAGGAAAGATATAAACAATTTTCACAAAAATTTAGAAAGTCCTGTATCTAATGATTTTCTTCCTACTGCTGATAAATTAGCTTTTATCTTTAAAAAGTTTTTTTTAAAGCCAATTCTTTCAATTGACAATGATGAGAAATTCTTAGTTGTTGGAGAAAAATAAACTTAAAATTTAATTTATTGTTTTTATTTAACAAACAATTCGATTTTAAGGAGGACAAAATGGAAGAATTTGTTAGAGTTGCAAGAGTGGAAGAAGTTTTAGAAGGAAAGTTTACAGAAAGTAAAGCTTCTGAAAATCCAATTTTGCTGACCAGTATAGGTGGTAAAATATATGCAATTGGTGCTCTTTGTTCCCATCTTAATCTTTTTATGGCAAAAGGAATAATTAAAAGAAATGTTCTAACCTGTCCTCATCATGGCTCTGAATTTGATATAACTACCGGTGCCAATCTTAAAGGACCAGCAAAGAAGCCGATTCAGACATATGAAGTAAAAATTGAAGGTAATAATGTTTTTGTAAAAGTAGTAAAATAGTTTTCTAACAGATTTTTATCAAATGGGTATTTAAAAATTAGTTGTATATATTATGAGGATTTAAAAAATATTTTTGATAGTTGACACTTTTAAGGAATTTGCTATTAATATATAGCAAAAATTTATTAGATGAAAGCTTGTGCCGACGTAGCTCAGTTGGTAGAGCAGCTGATTTGTAATCAGCCGGTCATCCGTTCAAGTCGGATCGTCGGCTTTTAAATTGAAAATTTATATTGGTTCATGGGCAGGTACCCAAGTGGTTAACGGGGGCAGACTGTAAATCTGTTGGCAGACGCCTACGGAGGTTCGAATCCTTCCCTGCCCATTTTATGCGGGAATAGCTCAGTGGTAGAGCTCTTGCCTTCCAAGCAAGATGTCGCGGGTTCGAGTCCCGTTTCCCGCTTGTTTGAAGAAGCCTATTGACTTTATTATTTTTTGAGCTACTTTATAAGTAATATTTCAATATTGCGGGGTGGAGCAGTCCGGTAGCTCGTCGGGCCCATAACCCGAAGGTCGGTGGTTCGAGTCCACCCCCCGCAACTTATGCCCATGTAGCTCAGTAGGTAGAGCGTATCCTTGGTAAGGATAAGGTCACCAGTTCGATTCTGGTCGTGGGCTTGTAGATGTTGAATTATTAGAATTATTAGAATTATTAGAATTTATAATATTATCCATAAAGGGAGGAAATAATGGCTAAGCAAAAATTTGAAAGGACTAAGCCCCATGTTAATGTAGGAACTATTGGCCACATAGATCATGGAAAAACAACTTTAACTGCTGCTATAACAAAAGTTTTATCTTCTCTTGGAAGAACCCAAGCTAAATCATTCTTTGAGATAGATAATGCTCCAGAAGAAAAAGCAAGAGGAGTTACTATTAATGTTCACCATACAGAATATGAAACAGAGAATAGACATTATGCTCATATAGATTGCCCTGGGCATGCTGACTACATAAAGAATATGATAACTGGTGCAGCACAGATGGATGGAGCAATTCTTGTTGTTTCTGCTGTTGATGGTCCAATGCCTCAAACAAGAGAACATATTCTTCTTGCGAAACAGGTAAATGTTCCAAGAATTGTTGTATTCTTAAATAAAATTGATGCAGTAGAAGACCCAGAACTTATTGATCTTGTAGAAGAAGAGGTAAGAGACCTTCTAAAAAAGTATGGATTTCCTGGAGATGAAGTACCAGTTATAAAAGGTTCTGCACTTAAAGCACTAGAAGAAACTGGAGACCTTTCAAGAAACAACCCAAATACTAAACCAATATGGGATTTAGTTGATGCTCTTGATAGCTATATTCCTGTTCCTGAAAGACCTTCTGATAAACCATTCCTTATGCCTGTAGAGGATGTCTTTACAATAACAGGTAGAGGAACAGTTGTTACAGGTAGAATTGATAGAGGAATAGTTAAAGTGGGTGATGAAGTTGAAATTATAGGTTTATCACATGATAGAAGGAAAACAGTAGTAACTGGTATAGAAATGTTTAGAAAAATTCTTGATGAAGGTCACCCAGGTGATAATGTTGGGTTACTTCTTAGAGGTGTAGACCATTCTGAAGTAGAAAGAGGTCAGGTTATAGCAAAACCAGGTTCAATTAACCCTCATACAAAATTTGAATCAGAAGTTTACATTCTCTCAAAAGAAGAAGGCGGAAGACATAAAGCATTCTTTACAGGTTATCGCCCACAGTTCTACATAAGAACAACAGATGTTACAGGAGAGATACAGTTACCAGAAGGCGTAGAGATGGCTATGCCTGGAGATAACGTAAAAATGACAGTTACTCTTATCTACCCTGTTGCTCTTGAAGAAGGACTTCGTTTTGCAATAAGAGAAGGCGGACGAACTGTTGGAGCAGGCGTAGTAACCAAGATAATCGAATAAATTAAGAATAAAAAGAGGTATTGTAATTTAAAAAATGGCTAAGAGTAAAAATAGAGAAATAATTACGCTTGAATGTAGTGCTTGCAAAAGAAGAAATTATACTACCACAAAAAATCGAAAAAATGATTCGGACAGGTTAAATATAAAAAAATATTGTCAGTTTTGCAGAAAACATATAGAGCATAAGGAGGTTAGATAGGCCCGTAGTTCAATTGGTAGAGCATCGGTCTCCAAAACCGAGTGTTGGGGGTTCGAGTCCCTCCGGGCCTGCTTGAATAAAATGGCTAAACAAAATAGAATTTCTGACTTTTTTAGAGATGTAAGAATTGAACTTTTTCAGAAAGTTACATGGCCATCAAGAAAAGTTTTATTAGAGGTCACGGGTGTTGTGCTGATATTTGTTGTTATTTGGGCAATTTTTGTAGGTGTTGTTGATTTTGTTTTCGCAAAAGGACTGGAAGCATTTCTTAATTTTGCAAAAGGCGGGTAGTTAGAGCTTTTAATTATGTCTGAAATTAAAGAAGAGATTAAAGAAGAAAAAACAAGAAACAATATTAATTGGTATCTCGTAAGTGTTTACTCTGGCTATGAGGATAAAGTAAAAAAGAATCTTTTGCAGAAAATAAAATCGCTTGGGAAAGAAGACAAAATATTGAGAATAGAGGTGCCTATTGATTATCAGGTAAGACTTAAGAATGGTAAAAGAGAAGTTGTTCCAGAAAGAGTTTATCCTGGATATGTGTTAATTGAAATGATTTTGGACGATGAAACTTGGCTTATAATAAGAAATACACCTTATGTTGTTGGGTTTGTAGGCAGTGAAGGTAAACCAACTCCGCTTAGTGATGAAGAGGTTAAGAAAATGCTACTACGAGTAGGAGTTGATGAAGCTAAAGCTAAATTGAATTTCGATATTAATGACTCTGTAAAAATTGTTGGTGGACCTTTTGACGGAATGATAGGTGTAGTTGAAGAGATAAATAAAGAGACCGAGAAAGCAAAAGTACGATTGATGTTATTTGGGCGTGATATGCCCGTGGAATTAGATTTTGTTAATATTGATAAAATATAATAAAAACATAAAAAGAGGTGTAATTAATTAATGGCTAAAAAAATTACCGGAATAGTAAAATTGCAAATTCCTGCGGGACAAGCAACGCCGGCACCACCAGTTGGTCCTGCGTTAGGCCAAAAGGGTATAAATATTATGCAGTTTTGTAAAGAATTTAATGATAGAACTAAAGATCAACAAGGTATTATTGTACCAGTTGTTATCACTGTTTATCATGATAGGTCATTTGATTTTATTGTAAAAACCCCACCAGTATCTGCTTTAATAAAGAAAGAATTAAAGATTGAAAAAGCATCGGGTGACCCATTAAGGAAAAAGATAGG
>Ga0116167_1002356_pt1 | contig 16178 bp, 10 predicted proteins | sample AD_JPNMR3_MetaG_FD_89794 | JGI IMG/M metagenome (GOLD analysis project Ga0116167, IMG submission 89794) | Active sludge microbial communities of municipal wastewater-treating anaerobic digesters from Japan - AD_JPNMR3_MetaG | ecosystem: Engineered > Bioreactor > Anaerobic > Digestate | place...
CGTCGCCGGCCAGCAGCCGCGTGACGCCGTGCTTGCGCGCCATCACCGCGCAGTGGTAGGCCGGCAGCACCGAGCTGTTGCCGAAGGGCTGGTCGCAGTGCGCCGCCACCTGCGGGATGCTGCGCACCAGGTCTTCGGGCGTCACGTAGTACTCGTGGTGCTCGGTGCCGAAGCGCCTGGCGGCGATGCGCGCGAACTGCATCTCGTCGTAGCCCTCGGCCTCGAAGCCGATCGAGTAGGTGGCGGCCGCTCGGCCGGCCACTTCGCCGATCATGCCGGCCACCGTCGAGCTGTCGGTGCCGCCGCTGAGGAAACACGCGGGTTTGCTGCCGTCGAGCTGCGCGGCCACGGCCTCGCGCAGCCGCTGCTTGAAGGCCCCCGCCAAAGACTCGAAGTCGCCGCGTGCCGGCTCTTCGAAGCGTGGCGTCCAGTACGGCAGCAGCGTAATGCGTCCGTCCTCGAACCAGGCGAGGTGCGCCGGCGGCAGGCGATGCACGCCCTGGAAGATGGTGCGCGGCGAGGGGACGACGTGGAAGTACAGGTAGTCGTAGATCGCCTGCGGGTCGATCTCGGCGCGCGGTGCCAGCGCGGCCAGTTCGTCGGCACGCTCGGCGAAGTGCAGCTTGCCGTCGACGATGCGCCAGCACAGCGTGCGCATCGCGAAACGGTCCACGGCGAGCAGGCCGTGCCCGCCGGCGTCGCTCAGCCCGACCGCGAAATCACCGCCGACCGCCGCGGCCACTGCGGCGGCGGCTGCCGCCGAGGCCCCGGCCTCGGCCAGTGCAGCGCGCCATGCGGCGGCGGGGCCGTGCTCGGCCGCGATGCGCGCCAGCCGCGCGTCGGTGAAGCGCGGATTGCCGAGCGCCAGGCCGGCTGCGGGGCGCTGCGAAGTGGCGGAATCGTCCTGTCGGATGCTGGGGTTCATGTCGCGCGGCACAGGCTGGCAGGCGGCGTCAGGGACGCCATGCTAGCGGCCCTTCGCGCGGCGGAAGCCGGCTTGCGAAACGAGCCCGTGCACAAGTCGATCGTTTGTGCCGTGTCAGCGCGGCACGATCTCGACCTGTGCGCCGAGCTCGCCCTCGCGGAACCAATAGCGCACCGTTCGCTGCGGCCCCGAGACCTCGGCGGCGACGCGCCCCGCTTCCTCGATCAGGCTGACGCGATGCGGCGCCGGGTCGCCCAGGCGGCGCGGCAGCAGCACCACCAGGAAGCGGTCGGCCGCCTGGTCGCTCTGCGGCATGAGTTCGAGCCGCCAGCGCCCGGGCTCGGTGCGGTGCGCAGGAGACTGTTCGATCGTCGGCAAGAGCTTGCCGTGTTCGTCGTAGTTGACGTCGTCGACGAAGAACTCGAAGCCGCGGCCGCCGACCGGCAGCAGCATCGCCGCCTGCGGCAGCAGCACGCGCCCTTCGAGGCGCCCGCCGTCGCGGCCCGGGCCCTGACGTGGCGCCACTTCGGCGACGAAGCTGCGGCCGTCGATCTGCGGCCGGTTCGCGGTGTGCAGCAGCCAGCGCTTGCGAAACGCCGCCTTCGACGCGACCACGTCGTCGTAAACGACGACCACGTCGTCGATCCGGTCGTAGGCGAATACGCGCCATGCGCGTTCCACGCGGCGCGTGCGTTGCGAGAAGGTGCCGCGGCCCGACAGCGCGTTGGTATAGGCCGGCGTGATGTCGGCCACCGCCAGCGCGATGCCGTCCCTGTCCTCGAAGCGCTCGATGCGGCCGGTGTGGTACAGCTCACGCTTGGCCAGCCACTCGTCCAGATCGAGCGGCGCCGGCTCGATGCCCCAGCCGGAACCGACGCGGCGTTGTCCGCCGTCGTTGGCGATCGGGCGCGGTCGTTCCTGCGGTTTGGCGGGCAACGGCAGCTTGTCGGCCGGGTCGGTGACGGTGATCGTGTTGTGCGCGATCGTCTGGTAGCTGTAGTTCAGATGGTGGTCCGATCCGTAGTCCGGCCCGTAGTTGGCGCCGCTGTCGAGTGCGAGCGCGCCGCCTTGGTAGATGGTGAAGCTGCCCTGGTCGAGGTGCGTGTGCGACCAGAAGTTGTCGCCGGCCTTGAACGACACCATCGTCGCCTCGGGCGTCCACGCGCTGCGCGCGATGACCCAGCCGATGCCGTCGAAGAGCCTGGCCAGCGGTTTTCGCGACAACGCGGCAGGGTCGATCAGCCAGGGCAGCGGCAGCGGGCCCCAGGGCCACGCAGTGGGTGCGAAGGCGTCGGGCGGGCCCATCGTGTACGCGGCCGCGTCGCGGTATTCGATCGCCAGCGGGATGCGTGCAGGCGCGGCGCGATCAAACCACGACCCGTCGCCGATGCGCAGGTGTGTGCCGTCGGGGCGCGTGCGGTGGATCAGGAAGTCGAGAAAGCCGCGGATGCCGGGCTCGCCGGCGAACAGGTCTTCGCCGGTGGCGCTGCGCCACATCGCCGGCACTTCCCAGATCGCGCCGCCGATGCCGATGCCGACATATTCGCCGCCCTCGTGCCAGCCGCCGTGGCGGCCCATCACCTGGCGCCACACCGGCAGCACGCGGTTCTTCCACAGGTCGGCCGTGAACGCCATGACCGGGTCGGCGCGCGCATCGTCGCTGTACAGCGCCAGCGAGCACGCGACCAGCGCCTGGAACGGCGCGTTGTACAGGTACACGTTGTACGGCGACAGCCGCTCGCTGCGGATGACGTGCACCAGGTAGGCGCAGCCCTCGGCGAGCTTGCCGCGCAGCAGCTCGCGCTGCATCGGGCTCCAACGCTCGTAAAGCCAGTCGTAGGCCACGACCAGCGGGCGCACCTGGTCGTGGCCGCGCCATTCGAACCGGGTCGACATCAGCTGCGTGTGCAGCCTGGCCAGATCCTGGCTGCCGGGCTCGATGAACTCGAGCACCGTGCGTGCCTGGACGCTGTAGGCGTCGGGCGAAGCCACCGCGGCCAGGCGCCGCATCTCGCCGAGGTAGGCGCCGCCGTCGCGCTGCAGGCGCGCGATGTCCTCGGCGCTCGGGTGGGGCAGCCGCGGATGCGCGCGCCTGAAGCCCGGCAGGTCGGCCGGCGGCAGCGCCTCGCCCGGCGGCAACTGCGGCAGCGCCGATTCGTCGGCCGGCTTCTCCGCATGCGGCGTGGCGCGCAGCGCGCCGATGCCGATCAGCGTGGCCGCAGTGACCGCGCCAGCCCAGGCCAGCCGGCGCGCTGCGCGCTGGCGGTGATGCATGGCGCGCGCGCCGCGCGCAGGGCTTGCGGCCGCCGGCGGCGCCGCCGCACCGCACGCCGCCCTGGGCGCAGCGGTGCGCGCGGCGAGCCTGACCAGCGCCGCATGCACCAGCGCGGCACCGGCCGCGGCGATCAGCACATTGGTCGGATCGGGCTTGGCGCCGGCAACGAACAACTTCAGCGTCTCGATCGCCAGCGCGACCGCGGCTGCGGCCACTGCGGCCAGGCCGGCGCGCGCCGCCCGCGGCCGCAGCAGCCACAAGCCGATGCCGACCGGTGCGTAGGCGGCCGCGTTCGCGAGCAGGCTCCACATCGCCGCGGTCTCGGTGGTGAAGTAGTGGTAGTAGAACGGCATGAACCTTGTGGCGCGCAGCTTCTCGGCCGCCGCCCAGGTCGGCTCGAGCCGGCCCGCGAATCCGTTGAGGCCTGCGAGTACCGCCAGGTACAGCGGCGTTGCCGCCAGCACCGCGGCGCGCAACGCACGTGCGTGGCGTTCGATCAGCTCGAAGCGCAGCGTGTGCTGCAGCGCCAGACCCCACGCGACGCCCAGTGCGCGCGTCAGCAGCGACACCCCTTGGCTCACGCCCGACGCGAGCAGCAGTTGGCCGCCCTCGATGACCAAGCCGAGCGCCAGGCCGACGAGGAAGGCGGCCGGCACACGCAGCGAAGGCACTGCCCACGCCAGCAGCGCGCCGATCGGCATCGCGAGCAGCAGCTCGGTGCCGAGCTTGACCGAGCACGCCAGCGCGCCGCCGCACGAGCCTGCGACGCCCCAGGTGGCGACGTCCGGATTGGCCAGCTTGTCGCGCAACTCGGCCGACGAGACCAGCAGGTCATAGGGGAAGAACGACAGTGCGAGGTAAGCAAGCACGAACAGCGCGAGAAAGGAGCGGTGCGCACCCGTGCCGCCGCGCAGGAAGCCCCGCCACAGCGCGAACAACTTCGGCCCCGCGGCGAACCACAGCGCGATGCCCAGCGCCGTGCCGATGGTCTCGGCGATCAGGTCGTTCTGCGAGACGGTGCGCGGCGGAAAGTACAGCTGCGCGAACTCGATCGCGAACGCCAGTGCAACGCAGCCGATCGCGACCACCGACGCGCTGATCGCTGCCACCCACGGCCGGCGGCCGATGGCCAGCGCCGCGCTCCAGAGGAACGACAGCGGGATGTACAGCAGGATGTTCGCCACCCAGTCGGCGCGCGACGCGACGCCGAGTTCCAGGTACGGGATCGCCTCGAACGCGGCGAGCGCGTCGGCGGTGGCCTGCGGGCGCCAGTCGAAAGGAATCAGCGAGCCGTAGACGACGAACAGCGCGTACAGCAGCGCGGCCGCGGCGATACGGCCGCGAGAATGCGGGGGCACGGCGGTGTGGGCTGACACGCGGCAGGGCGTGAGCGAATCCTGGCAGCGAGGGGTCAGGCCGCCACCAGCTTGAAGCCCACGGCGACGAGCACCACCGCGATCGCCGGGCGGACGAACCGTTCGGGCGCACGGTCGCTGAAGTGCGCGCCGAGCAGCACGCCCGGGATCGAACCGATCAGCAGCGCCGCGAGCAGGCCGCCATCGACGTGGCCCATCCACAGGTGGCCGCTGCCGGCCACCATCGTCAGCGGCACCGCGTGGACCAGGTCGGTTGCCACCAGCCGGCGTGGCGTCATCCGCAATGGATACAGGTAAGAGAGCATCACCGCTCCGAGTGCGCCGGCGCCGACGGAGGTCAGCGTGACCAGCACGCCGAGTATGGCGCCGGCGGCGACGGTCAACGCCGGCTGCCAATGCTTGAAGCGCTCGGCGGCACCGAGCCGCAGCGACCGGCCGAGCGCCTGCACCTGTTTGCGCAGCAGCATCGCCAAGGCGGTGAGCACGATCATCGCGCCCAGCGCATTCAGGATCAGACCCTCTTTAACCTGCGGTCCGCCGGCGAATTTCAGCCAGACGAGGGTCAGCACGGCCGCTGGCAGGCTGCCCAGGCAAAGCCGGCGCAGCACCTGCCAGTCGACGTTGCCGCGGCCGTGGTGCAGGCCGCCGCCGGCGATCTTGGTGATTGCCGCGAACCACAGGTCGGTGCCGACCGCCACCGCCGGCGCCTGGCCGAACACCAGCACGAGCAGCGGCGTCATCAGCGCGCCGCCGCCGACCCCGGTCAGCCCGACCAGGAAACCGACGCCAAGGCCGGCCGCGGCATGGGCGAAGTCCATCGTTCGGCTGTCAGCGCACGATGCCGAGCTCTTGCAGCCGGTGCACGACCCGCTCGGCGGCCGCGTCGGCCGGCGTGACTGTCGTGTCGATGCGCAGTTCGGGTTGCTCGGGCGGTTCGTAGGGCGAGTCGATGCCGGTGAAGTTCTTCAACTCGCCGCGGCGTGCCTTCTTGTACAGCCCCTTGACGTCGCGCTCTTCGGCGACTTCGAGCGGCGTGTCCACATGCACTTCGATGAACTCGCCGTGCGCGACCAGTGAGCGTGCCATCTGGCGCTCGGCGCGGAACGGCGAGATGAACGCGGTGATCACGATCAGCCCGGCGTCGACCATCAGTCGTGCGACCTCGGCGATACGGCGGATATTCTCCACGCGGTCGGCCTCGGTGAAGCCCAGATCGCGATTCAGCCCGTGTCGCACGTTGTCGCCGTCGAGCAGGTAGGTGTGGCGGCCCAGCGCGTACAGGCGCTTTTCGACCAGGTTGGCGATCGTGCTCTTGCCTGCGCCCGACAGGCCGGTCAACCAGATCACGCAGGGCTGCTGCCCCTTGGACTCGGCGCGTGCCGCCTTGTCGACGTCGACATGCTGCAGGTGGATGTTGTGCGCGCGGCGCAGCGCGAAGTGCAGCATGCCGGCGCCGACGGTGGCGTTGCTCATCCGATCGATCAGGATGAAACCGCCCATCTCGCGGTTGTTGCGATAGGGATCGAAGGCGATCGGCCGGTCCAGCGACAGGTTGACGACGCCGATCTCGTTCAGGTCGAGCTTCTTGGCCGCCAGGTGCTCGAGCGTGTTGACGTTCACTCGATACTTCGGCTCGGTGATCGTCGCGTTGACCGTGCGCGCGCCGATCTTCAGCAGGTACGGCCGGCCGGGGTACATCGGCTCGTCGGCCATCCACACCAGCGTCGCCTCGAACTGGTCGGCGACCTCGGGCGGGCTGTCCGCGCTGGCGAGGACGTCGCCGCGCGAGACGTCGATTTCGTCGGCCAGCGTCAGCGTCACCGACTGGCCCGCGACCGCGAACGGCAGATCGCCGTCGGGGCCGATCACCCGCGCCACCTTCGTTTCGCGTCCCGAGGGCAAAACGCGGATGCGGTCTGCGGGCTTGACCACCCCGCCTGCGATCGCGCCGGCAAAGCCGCGGAAGTGATGGTCGGGCCGATTGACCCATTGCACAGGCAGGCGCAGCGGCCCGCGCTGCTGCTGCGTCTCGTCCATCTCGACGCTCTCGAGACAGGCCATCAGTGTCGGGCCGTGATACCACGGCGTATTCGGGCTGGGCTCGAGCATGTTGTCGCCGACCAGCGCCGACAACGGGATCGCGGTGACGTCTTCGATGCCGATGCGCTGCGCGAAGGCGAGGTACTCGTCGACGATGCGTTCGAAGGCCTTCGCGTCGTAGCCGATCAGGTCCATCTTGTTGACCGCGAGAACGACCTTGCGGATGCCGATCAGGCCGACCAGAGCGCTGTGCCTGCGGGTCTGCGTCAATACGCCCTTGCGCGCATCGGCCAGTATCACCGCAGTGTCGGCAGTCGACGCGCCGGTGATCATGTTTCGCGTGTACTGCTCATGGCCGGGCGTGTCGGCGACGATGAACTTGCGCCGGTCGGTGCTGAAGTAGCGGTAGGCGACGTCGATCGTGATGCCCTGCTCGCGCTCGGCGGCCAGACCGTCGACGAGCAATGCGAAGTCGATGTTGCCGCCCTGCGTGCCCCACTTGCGGCTGTCGGCCTCGACCGCGGCGAGCTGGTCCTCGAACAGCATCTTCGCCTCGTACAGCAGGCGGCCGATCAGCGTGCTCTTGCCGTCGTCGACGCTGCCGCAGGTGATGAAGCGCAACAGGCTCTTGTGCTCGTGCTGCTTCAGGTACGCCTGGATGTCCTGGCTGATGAGGTCGCCGGCATGGGTCATCAGAAGTACCCCTCCTGCTTCTTTTTTTCCATCGACGCCGCCTGGTCGTGATCGATCATGCGGCCCTGACGCTCGCTGGTGCGCGCCAGCAGCATCTCCTGGATGATCGCCGGCAGCGTGTCGGCGTCGCTTTCGACCGCGCCGGACAGCGGGTAGCAACCCAGCGTGCGAAAGCGCACCTTGCGCCATTGCGGCGACTCGCCGGGGGCGAGGCGGAAGCGCTCGTCGTCGACCATCAGCAGCGTGCCGGCGCGCTCGACCACCGGCCGCTCCTTGGCGAAATACAGCGGCACGATCGGGATGTCGTTCAGGTAGATGTACTGCCAGACGTCGAGTTCGGTCCAGTTGGAGATCGGGAAGACGCGGATCGACTCGCCGGGGTGCTTGCGCGCGTTGTACAGGTTCCACAACTCGGGGCGCTGGTTCTTCGGATCCCAGCGGTGCTGCGCCGAGCGGAAGCTGAAGATGCGCTCCTTGGCGCGGCTTTTCTCCTCGTCGCGGCGCGCGCCGCCGAAGGCCGCGTCGAAGCCGTAGTGGTCGAGCGCCTGCTTCAGCCCCTGCGTCTTCCACACGTCGGTGTGGATCTGCGAGCCGTGGTCGAAGGGGTTGATGTTCTGCGCCAGCGCCTGCGGATTGCGCCAGACGAGCAATTCCATGCCCGATTCACGCGCCATGCGGTCGCGCAGGGCGTACATGTCGCGGAACTTCCAGGTCGTGTCGACATGCAGCAGTGCGAACGGCGGCGGCGCCGGATGAAAGGCCTTGCGTGCCAGGTGCAGCATCGTTGCCGAGTCCTTGCCGATCGAGTACAGCATGACCGGCCGTTCGCATTCGGCGACGACTTCGCGCAGGATGTGGATGCTCTCGGCCTCGAGGCGTTGCAGGTGCGTCAACTGGGCCGGTCCGGCGGAAAGTGTCATCGAGTTCATGGACGATTGCGGTGAATCCTGCGCGTTTGCCGGCCCAAGCGCGTCGGACCGTGTCGGCACAATGGGGCATTCTCGGCGACCGCGCTTTGCGGCCGGGGCGCTCGCGGCCGAAGGCTCGGGCCGAATCTGGAACAAATACCGCAACAGCGCGGGTGCGCGCATGCGCCCTCGGCAGCGCACAAGGAGGACCGAAGTGCAGCAACCACCACCGCGCGCACACTGGCTCGATGCGATGGCACGGATTGCGCGCGACGCAGGGCGCGTCGTCGTCGAGGTCTATTCGACCGCATTCGAGGTGCGCGGCAAGTCCGACCGTTCGCCGGTCACCGATGCCGACGAGCGCGCCGAGCGCGTGATCGTCGGCGCGCTGCGTGCGCTCGCGCCCGACGTGCCGGTGGTTGCCGAGGAGGCGGTTGCGCGCGGCTGCATGCCTAAAGTCGGCCGCGAATTCTGGCTCGTCGACCCGCTCGACGGGACGAGGGAGTTCATTGCACGCAACGGCGAATTCACCGTCAATATCGCGCTGGTGCAGGACGGGGCGCCGAGGCTCGGCGTGGTTTTCGCGCCTGCGCTCGGGCGGCTGTTTGCCGGCGACGCGAGCGGCTCGGCGTGGGTCGAGGACGAGCGCGGCCGCAGGCCGATCAGCTGCCGGGCGCCGCCCGAATCCGGTCTGACCGTGGTGGCGAGCCGGTCGCACGGCGATGCAGCCGCGCTGCAGGCCTTCCTGTGCGGGCGCCGCGTGGCGGCGACCCTCAGCGCAGGATCGTCGTTGAAGCTGTGTCTGGTCGCTGCGGGGGAGGCGGACGTCTATCCGCGCTTCGGCCGCACGATGGAGTGGGATATCGCCGCCGGGCACGCCGTGCTCGCCGCGGCGGGCGGCGAGGTGCGGGACCTGCAAGGACGTGCGCTGCGCTATGGCAAGCCGGATTTCGCGAACCCGGACTTCGTTGCCTGCGGATTGCAGCCCACCTGTGTCGCCGCGGCGTAGCGTCGCTTCCTGGACGCGACGGACATTGCGGTTCGACAGTCCTCGGCCCATCGGCCACGTGTGTGCCCGCTGCGGCGCGAGCAGCCTGCCGCCGCGGCACCCGCGTCCGGCTCTTCGATCGGCGCCGCCGCGCGCCCCGATCACTTCGGTCGACGGTCGATCTTCTTGACGACGATGCCTCCGACCACGAAGAGCGCGGCCACCAGCCAGGTCATCGGGTGTGCCAGCACCTCGCGCAGGGCTTCGACGACTGCGTGCACCAGGTTCTGGCCACTGCCAGTGGCCGAGCGCTTGTCCGAGCCGCCGTAACCCACGCCGGTCGTCAAGTCCGAGGAAGGGGCGGCGTGGGGCAACTGGCTCGCGCCGGGCCGGCCTTCACGAGCGCCGCCGCCGGCCAACGCAGGGGCGGACCAGTCGGCGGCACCCAGCAGCTGCGGGCTGCCGTCGTGGGCGCTGTCGTTGTCGGTCAGCCAGGGCAGCGAGTCCTTCACCCACTGGACAGCCGCCTTGCCCATGTCGCGCAACTCCCAGGGATCGCCGCCAGCCTTGTTCGCCGGCTTCTTGGCCTGCACCTGACCGACGTCCGCGCTGTCCGATGCCGGCTGTGCCTTGGTGCGCGTGCCGTCGCGCCTTGGCGCGTGGGTCGCCTCCGCCGCCACTGCACCGGCGTCGGCCTCCTTGAGCATCTGCGCGGCCAGTTCGCTGTCTGAGGTGGCAGGCGCGGCCGAGGCGGCCCCTGCGGCGGGCTGCGCCGCCAGACCTTCACCCAGGCCCGGGCCCGGCAGGCCCGGCAGCGTCACGGCGGCCGGCGCAGCCTCGGCCGTCGGCGCAGCCTCGGCCGCCGGCACCGGGCCGGCCCAGGCGCTGCCTTGCAGGGCCAGCAGCAACAGCAGCGTCGGTGCGCGTGACATGGGGTGCATTCGGTGCCCGGGCTTGGGCTGGGGTTGGGGTTGGGGCTTGGGGGGGGGCGGAGTGCGGCGCGACTCTAGCGCAGCGTGTTGTGCGCCGCCATCCCGCGTCGGCGGTGTACGGCCGCAGCCAGGTGGCGCAGCAGCGCCGCGCTGTCGTCCCAGCCCAGGCAGGCGTCGGTGATGGACACGCCGTGCCGCAGCGGCTGGCCGGGTTTCAGGTCCTGCCGGCCGCCTTCGAGGTGGCTTTCGATCATCACGCCGCCGATGCGGCGCTCGCCGCCGGCGAGCTGCGCGGCCACGTCGTGGCCGACCTCGATCTGCCGCCGGTGGTCCTTGCGCGAATTGGCGTGCGAGAAGTCGACCATCACCAGCTCGCGCTGCCCGGCCGCGCGCAGCACCGCGCAGGCGGCGGCGACCTCGGCGGCGCCGTAGTTGGGCGCGCGCCCGCCGCGCAGGATGACGTGGCAGTCGGCGTTGCCGCGGGTTTCGAAGATCGCCGCCTGGCCCATCTTGGTCATGCCCATGAAGGCGTGCGGCGCGCTGGCCGCGACCACGGCGTCGGCGGCGACCTGCACGCCGCCGTCGGTGCCGTTCTTGAAGCCCACCGGGCACGACAGCCCGCTGGCGAGCTGGCGGTGCGTCTGGCTTTCGGTGGTGCGCGCGCCGATCGCGGCCCACGCCACCAGGTCGGCGATGTACTGCGGGCTCAGCAGGTCGAGGAATTCGGTGCCCGCCGGCAGGCCCAGCGCCGCCAGCTCGAGCAGCAGCGCGCGCGCGCGGCGCAGGCCTTCGTTGATGCGGAAGCTGCCGTCCAGCCGCGGGTCGTTGATGTAGCCCTTCCAGCCCACCGTGGTGCGCGGCTTTTCGAAGTACACGCGCATCACCACCAGCAGTTCGCCGGACAGCTCGTCGGCCAATGCCCGCAGCCGCTGCCCGTATTCGATGGCCTGGCCGTGGTCGTGGATCGAACACGGGCCGGCGACCACGATCAGCCGCGGGTCGACGCCGGCCAGGATGGCGGCGATCTGCGCGCGCGTGCTTTCCACCAGTGCCTGCGCCGCCTCGGGCATCGGCAGTTCGTCGTGCAGCAGTGCCGGCGAGATCAGCGGGCGCACCGCGGCGATGCGCACGTCGTCCACGCGCGTGCTGTCGTGCGTGGCCGGCCAGCCGGGGCTGGCCAGCTCGCCGACCTCGTGGTCGTGTTGCCAGTCGTCGGGTCGGTTCATGACAAATCTCTCGGGCTGCGGCGTGACGCCGGATTATCGGCACGCCGATCGCTGTGGCCGGCTCGCGCGCCGGGCCGCGGCGCGGCCATACTCGGCGCAGCCGCCACAGCAGATGGCCGGCCGGTGCGACAGCCATGAACGGATCGGGGCGCGACGGCGCCGAAACCCCCACGCGCCACGAGCGGCGCGACAGCGAACGCCGCGACGGCCCGCGCCACGGCAGCGAGCGCCGCCGCGGCGAGCGGCGCCAGGGCGAGCGACGGCGCAGCGTGCGGCCGCCGGCGTCGTCGCGGCCCTTCGACGAATCCTGGTTCGGCGTGCTCGGCGTGGCGCCGGACACGCAGATGCGGCTGGAGGAAGCCGCGGGCATCGAGTCGATGCTCGACACCGACTGGGCCGACACATCCGAGCTGGACCGGCGCGCGCTGTCGCGCCAGGCGCGGCGCATCCTCAGCGAGCCCGATTCGGCGCTGACGCGCATCTACCGCACCTATTCGGCCGCGCGCGCGGCCATCGGCGTGGCGATGGTGGGCGGCATCGGCGCGGCCAGCCTGCTGGGCACGGCGCCGTCGCTGCTGCTCGGGCTGCTGTGCCTGGCCTATGCGGTGCAGGCGATCGTGCTGTGGCTGCTGCCGCGCTTCGGCACCTTCAGCCTGCCGCAGCCGCAGGACAGCGCCGCGCAGCGCCGCCGCCAGTGGCTGTGGACCATCGGCGTGGACCTGGGCGCCTTCACTGCGCTGCACCTGATCCTGTCCGGCGGCAGCCTGAACTTTGCCGCGCTGCTGGTGCTGCCGGTGCTGATGTCCGGCGTGTTGACCTCCCGGCTGCTGGCGCTGGCCACCGCCGCGGCGGTGGCGCTGATGCTGCTGGCGGTGGCCTGGTTTGCGGCCGGCAGCGAGGGCGCCGGCGCGGTGCTGATCACGCAGTCGGGGCTGGCCGGCATCGGCTTTTTTGCCATCGCGCTGCTGGCCGGCGAGCTGGCCGGGCGCCTGGCGCGCGAGGAACTCGCCGCGCGCGGCAGCATGGAGCTGGCGCGCCAGCAGGCGCAGCTGAACCGGCTGATGATCGAGGAGATGGCCGACGGCGTGCTGGTGGTCGACCGCGACGCGCGCGTGCGTGCCAGCAACCCGGCCGCGCGCAGCCTGCTGTCGGTCAGCGCCGCGGCCGCGGCGGCGCCGTTCCAGCTGCAGTCGCGCAGCGAATGGTCGGCCTTGAACCAGGCGGTGCACACCGCGCTGGCCGAAGCCCATTGGCCCGAGGAGGGCCGCGACGTGCTGCTGGACTTCGGCCCTGGGCAAACGCGCAGCCTGCGTCTGCGCGTGCGCTTCACGCGGCGGCGTGCGCTGCGCGGCGACCGCAGCGGCACCGAGGAGCTGTGCGTGTTGCTGCTCGAGGACGTGCGCACCGCCGAAGCCCGGCTGCGCCAGCAGCGGCTGGCGGCGATGGGGCGGGTGTCGGCCGGCATCGCGCACGAGATCCGCAACCCGTTGTCGGCGATCGCGCAGGCCAACGCGCTGCTGATGGAAGATGCGCTGAGCGCGCCGCAGCAGCGGCTGGCGCGCATGGTGGCCGACAACGTGGCGCGGCTGGCGCGCTTGGTGGACGAGGTGATGGAAGTCGCGCCCGGCGCGGCGGCCACCCCCGGCGTGATCGACGCGCGCGCCGCGGTCGCGGCGGCCGCCGCCGACTGGGCGCACACCGCCGGTGTCGACGCCGGCGAGCACGGCCGGCTGCGGCTCGATCTGCCGCCGCTGGCCTTGCCGGTGCGGTTCGACCCCGAGCACCTGCGCCGCGTGCTGGTGAACCTGCTGGACAACGCGCAGCGCCACGCCAGCGCCGCGCCCGGTGCGATCGGTGTGCGCCTGGCGGTGCGCGACGAATCCAGCGTGCTGCTGCGCGTGGACAGCGACGGGCCGCCGATCGCGCACGAGATCGAGCCCTACCTGTTCGAGCCCTTCTTCTCCACGCGCAGCCGCGGCTCGGGGCTGGGCTTGTATATTTGCCGCGAACTGTGCGAGCGCTACGGCGCCAGCATCGAATACCGGCTGCGCCCCGACGGCCGGCGCAACCTGTTCCTGGTGGTGATGCGGCGCGAGGGCGCACACAGCACGCCGCCGCCGGACACCGACCGCAGCCCCTCCCAACCCAGCGCATGAAAGCCGCGAGCGCCAACCGCCTGCTGGTCGTCGATGACGAACCCGACCTGCGCACGCTGTACGAACCGACGCTGGTGCGCGAAGGCTACGCGGTCGAGACGGCAGGCAGCGTCGGCGAAGCCTGGGCGCTGCTGGGCGAGCACAGCTTCGCCGCGGTGATCACCGACATGCGGCTGCCCGACGGCAGCGGGCTCGAGCTGCTGCAGCGGCTCGAGCAGCACGCGCGCGCCGAGAAAGCCATCGTCATCACCGCCTACGGCTCGGCGCAAGGCGCGGTCGAGGCGCTGAAGTGCGGCGCCTACGACTATCTGACCAAGCCGGTGGACCTGCGCCAGTTCCGCGCGGTGGTGGCTTCGGCGCTGGGGCGTGGGCTGCCGGGGCCCGCGGGCCGCGCGCTCGCGGTGCCGCTTGCCGACGGCGCGGCGCTGCCGACACCGCGGCGCCGCGCGAGCGACGCGCTGCCCGCGCCGCAGCCGGCGGCGCAGCGGCTGGCCGGCGGCAGCCCGCTGATGCAGCAAGTGCACGCGATGGCCGCCAAGGTGGCGCGCAGCATGGCGCCGGTGCTGGTGCATGGCGAATCGGGCACCGGCAAGGAGCTGGTGGCGCGCGCGGTGCACGAACTGTCGGCGCGCGCTGCCGCGCCCTTCATCGCGGTGAACTGCGGCGCGATCCCCGAGAACCTGCTCGAGGCCGAGTTCTTCGGCTACCGCAAGGGGGCGTTCACCGGCGCGGCCGACGACCGCGAAGGTTTCTTCCAGGCCGCGCAGGGCGGCACGCTGTTCCTCGACGAGATCGGCGACCTGCCGCTGCCGATGCAAAGCAAGCTGCTGCGCGTGATCCAGGAGCGCGCGGTGCGCCCGCTCGGCGTGGTGGCCGAAACGCCGGTCAATGTGCGCATCGTCAGCGCCACGCACCGCGACCTGGGTGCCGAAGTGCAGGCCGGGCGCTTCCGCCAGGACCTGTACTACCGGCTCAACGTGATCTGCATCCCGCTGCCGCCGCTGCGCGAGCGGCTGGACGACCTGCCGGCGATCTGCCATGCGGTGCTCGCGCGCATCGCCGCCGACGCCGGCGTGAGCCCGGTGCCCACGCTCAGCGCGGCAGCGCTGCAGCGGCTGGCGCAGCATGCCTTCCCGGGCAACGTGCGCGAGCTGGAAAACCTGCTGCAGCGCGCGCTGGCCTTGTCGGGCGGCGACGTGGTCGAACTCGCCGACCTCGGCCTGGGCGATGTCACGAACGGCGGGCCGGCCGATGCCGCACCGGCCGCGCCGGTGCCTGCGCCTTTGCCAGACGCGCTGCACGCGCCGCACGCGCCGCAGCCCGAGGCCTCGGGCTTGGCCTTGGGCGCGCCGCTGCCGTCGGACCTGCAGGCGCACCTGGATGCGGTGGAGCGCGACATCCTGCTGCGCGCACTCGAGCGCCACCGCTACAACCGCACCGCCGCCGGTGCCAGCCTGGGCCTGACCTTGCGCCAGATGCGCTACCGCATGGCGCGCCTGGGTGTGTTCGCCGGCGACAGCCTTGGCGAGCCGGCCTAGCCAGCGCTGGCACGACGGCTGGTGGCGCGGCGCCGCGCCCCTTGCGTCGCCGAATTTCGACCAGCGCCCGGCGGGCCAGAGCATCGACCTGGTGGTGCTGCATTCGATCAGCCTGCCGCCGGGCGAATACGGCGGCGACGCGATCGAGCGGCTGTTCACCAACCGGCTGGACTGGCAGGCGCACCCGTACTACGCCGCGATCCGCGGGCTGCGCGTGTCGGCGCATTTCCTGGTGCGGCGCGGCGGCCGCATGCTGCAGTTCGTGTCGTGCGACCAGCGGGCCTGGCATGCCGGGGCGTCGGCGTGGCGCGCGCGCGAGAACTGCAACCACTACTCGATCGGCATCGAGCTCGAAGGCCTGGAAGGCGGGCCCTTCGACGATGCGCAATATGCTGCGCTGGCGCGGCTGCTGCGCGCGCTGGCCTTGCGTTACCCGATCGCCGAAGTGGTGGGCCACGAAGACGTCGCGCCGGGGCGCAAGGCCGACCCCGGCGCCGGCTTCGACTGGGAGCGCCTGCGCCGCCAGCTGCGGCGCCGCCGGCCGCGCATCGCACACTCCGCGCCATAGGGGAAGGCCCTAGGCAGGCACACTAGATGTAGTGCCTTGCAGCGGTCCTACACCACAGATATAGTGTACGGCACGGAAACGCCGGTGCCTTCGATCAGCCGCCGCGCCGCGGCTTCGCGCGGCCCGTGCTGCGCGTTGCGGCGCCCTGACCGCGTGCCCCGACCCCATCCGCCTTTCACGTCCACCGCATCCCTGCCGCTCATGCAAGCCACCGCCCATCCGACCGCTGAATCCACCCCCTCACTGCATGCCGCCGGCGCCGCCGAGGCCGCTGCGAGTGCCTACGCCGGCTACCAGATCATTCGCCGCAACGGCGCGGTGGTGCCGTTCGAGCCCCAGAAAATTGCAGTGGCGATGATGAAGGCGTTTCTGGCAGTGCACGGCACGCAGGGCGCAGCCTCTGCCAGCGTGCGAGAGGTGGTGGACACGCTCACCCAGAACGTGGTCCGCGCCCTGATGCGCTCGCGCCCGGGCGGCGGCACCTTCCATATTGAAGATGTGCAAGACCAGGTCGAGTTGGGTCTGATGCGTGGCGAGCACCACGAAGTCGCCC
>Ga0116167_1002357_pt1 | contig 16177 bp, 9 predicted proteins | sample AD_JPNMR3_MetaG_FD_89794 | JGI IMG/M metagenome (GOLD analysis project Ga0116167, IMG submission 89794) | Active sludge microbial communities of municipal wastewater-treating anaerobic digesters from Japan - AD_JPNMR3_MetaG | ecosystem: Engineered > Bioreactor > Anaerobic > Digestate | place...
ACCGAGGCGGTGATCTTCAGCGGCGACGAGCTGCTGCGCGCGCCGCGCATCGTGGCGGCGCAGGAAGGGTATGTCACGATGTCGCAGGGCCAGTTGGCCTACGTGCTCGGCGAACTCGGCCCGTCCTCGGGCTACCGGCTGTTCCGCGAGCCGCAGCCGCTGCACGACTTCGACACGCGCGAGCTGCTCGGCTACGAGGCGCGCTACGTCGGCACGGCCGAATTCGTGCGTCCGGGCGACAGCCGCGTCGACGATCGCGGCCAAACGGTGGTGGTACCGGCCACCGTGTCGATCCAGTCGGTGCGCATGGAAGCCGGCGTCGGCGACCGGCTCGCGCCCTTGCCGGCGCGCGATCTGCAGGCCTACGCGCCGCATCATCCCAGCGAGCCGATGTCGGGGCGCGTGCTGCAGATCTACGGCGATGCGCTCAGCGCCGGGCAGAACCAGATCGTCGCGCTGAACCGCGGCGAACGCGACGGCGTCGAGCGCGGCCATGTGCTGGCGCTGTGGCGTCAGGGCGACCGCCGCGTCAAGCAGATCGACGGCCAACGCACCGAGCTGCAGTTGCCGAACGAACAGAACGGGCTGCTGTTCGTGTTCAGCGTGTTCGAGCGCACGTCCTATGCGCTGATCCTGTCGGTGAACGTGCCGGTGTTCCCCGGCGACGCCTTCACGCAGCCCTGAGCGCCGCGCCGCCGGGGTCGATTGAGGGGACGCGGCGTGGCCGACGCCGACGAGTTCGCCGCGTGGTTCAGGCTGCTCGAGACCCCCGGGATCGGCCGAGACTGCGCGCGCCGGCTGCTGGCGGCCTTCGGCTCGGCCGCCGGCGTGCTGCAGGCTTCGCAAGCCGCACGTCGTCAGGTGGTCGCAGCGCCGCTGGCCCAGGCGCTCGACCGCGAGCCCGAGCATTTTTCACAGCGCCTGCGCGCCGCGGCCGACTGGCTGGCCGGCGGTGAGCTGCGCCGCGTGTTGTATCTGGGCGACGAAGCCTACCCTGCGCTGCTGTTGCAGACCCCCGACCCGCCGCTGCTGCTGTATCTGCAAGGTGACGTTGCGCTGTTGCAGCGGCGCAGCCTGGCCATCGTCGGCAGCCGCAACGCCAGCGCACAGGGCCTGGACAACGCACGCGCGTTCGCCCGCCACCTGAGCCAAAGGGGTTGGGCCATCGTCTCGGGCCTGGCCATAGGCATCGACGCCGCGGCGCACGAGGGCGGGCTGGACGGTGACGGCGGCACGTTGGCGGTGGTCGGCACCGGCCTGGACCGCGTGTACCCCGCGCGGCACCGCGCACTCGCGCACCGCATCGCCGCTGCCGGCTTGCTGGTCAGCGAGTTTGCGCCGGGCACACCGCCGCTGCCCGAGAACTTCCCGATGCGCAACCGCATCATCGCCGGGCTGTCGCGCGGCACGCTGGTGGTCGAAGCCGCGCTGCAGTCCGGGTCGCTGATCACCGCGCGCCAGGCGGCCGAATACGGGCGCGAGGTCTTTGCCGTGCCGGGGTCGATCCATTCGCCGCTGTCGCGCGGCTGCCACATGCTGCTGCGCCAGGGCGCCAAGCTGGTCGAGGGCGCCGAGGACATCCTCGAGGAACTGCACAGCGGCGCGACGGCAGCGGCGCAAGCCGATACGGCGGCCGCAACGGGGTCCGACGACGGCGACGACCCCTTGCTGCAGGCATTGGGCCATGACCCGGTGACGCTGGATGCGCTGTGCGCGCGCACCGGCTGGAGCGCACAGGAGCTGAGCGCGAAGCTGCTGGAACTGGAGCTGGAAGAGCGCGTCGCCCGGCTTCCGGGCGGCCTGTATCAGCGCCGCAGCCGCGCCTGAGGGCGGCGGGCAAGGCCCGCACCCGCCGCGGCAGGGTGCGCTATAGTGACCGCCATGTTCGACGTTCTGGTTTACCTGTACGAGAACTACTGGCGCCCGGATGCCTGTCCGAGCCACCAGCAGCTGTCCAGGAAGCTGTCCGCGGTCGGTTTCGAAAGCGACGAGATCCAGGACGCTCTGAAGTGGCTGGACGGCCTGGCCAGCAGTGCGCAGTCTTGCCGCGGCGAGCAAGGTGTGCACAGCATGCGCGTGTACACGGCCGCCGAGCGCGAATTGCTGGGCGACGACTCGATCGGTTTCATCAGCTTCCTGGAATCGGCCGGGGTGTTGCCGCCGGCCATGCGCGAGATGGTGCTCGACCGCGCCGCCGCCATCGGCGACGGCCCGCTGCCGCTGGACGACCTGAAGATCATCGTGCTGATGGTCTTCTGGAGCCTGGGCGAAGAGCCCGACGCGCTGATCCTCGACGAACTCTTCGTCGCCCCCGAGGAACGGCTGATTCACTGAACCCGCAGCGCGGCCGACGGCCGCGCCGTTCAGTTCAGCAGCCGCGACGGGTCCACGTCCAGCTTGGCCAGCGCACTGCGCGTGGCGCGCACGCTCAGCGCCTCGTCCTGCGCCGGCAGCAGCAGTCCGGCCTGCAGGAACGACGCCAGCCGCTTGCGCTGGAACAGCACGCAGCGCCCTTGCGGCGTGACGAACATCGACAGCTGCTTGCGCAGCCCCAGCCACGCCAGCTGCACCGCCTCGTTGCGGCCGCGGTAGTCGAGCATGTACCAGCCGCCGACCTGCAACTCGCGCGCCCAGGCCAGCATGGCCGGCGTCGGCATCGAGCCGCCGTCGGCCACGACCTCGAGTTCGGAGCTTTCGTGGCCGGACAGGTCGAACACGATCGAATCGTCCAACGGCACCTCGGCCGCGTCGGGCAGCAGTTCTTCCAGCGACTCGAGCCGCTCGGTCAGCTCGTGCAGCCGCTCGGGCGCAATCACCGGCGCCTTGGCGGTGAAGGCCGCCGCCAGCGAGTCGTTCAGCACCTGGATGTGCTCGTCCTGCTTGGCCGGGTCCATGCCGGCCGAGGACATGCCGTCGCGCAGCGTCTTCAGCAGCGGCGCCAGCCGGCGCAGCACCTCGGCGCGCTCCTCGCGCGTGACCTTGGCGCTGGCCGACCAGATCAGGTCCGACGCGGCGCGCTTCATGCCGCGGGTCTCGTCGCCCTGCGCGCCGTAGCGCACCGCGAAGGTGGCGAGCACGTCGGCCCACACCTGGAACAGGAAGGCGCGCACGCGCTCCTGCACCGGCACCTCGGCCAGCATGCGGCGCAGCTCGATGGTGTACTGGATCGCCATGGTTTCGCGCTGCTCGACCTGCTGCGCCAGCGACACGCCCTTGCGCGTGGCCTCGTTCTCGGTGCTGAAGTAGTGCTCGAGGAATTTCTCGAACTCGCCGAGCACGGTCTGGAACACGCGCCGGCCGGTGTCGGGGTAGGCCTCGACCACCTGCACCACGCGCTTGATCTCCTTTTCCAGCGCATCGCCGACGCTGCGCGTGGAGCTGTCGAAGCCCATCACGCAGGCGCCCATGCGGTCGATCAGCCGCCGCGCCGGATGGTCGACGGTGGCGAAGAAGTCGGGCTCACCCACCGCCACGCGCAGCACCGGCATCTGCAGCCGCGCGAACCACACGCGCACCGCCGCCGGGATGCGCTCTTCGGTCAGGATGCTCTGGAACAGCAGCGCGACGATCTCGATCGTGGCGCGCTCCTCGGGGGTGGCCGCCGCCTGCTTCAGCGCCTGCTTGCGCTGGTGCAGGTCCTCGAGCAGCACCGGCGTGGTGACGGTCGGTTCGCCGCCGGCGCGCGCCACGGTGCCGTCGACGCGCCGGCGAATGCCCTGCTGTGCCTGGTCGATCGCGTCGGCCAGGCCCGGCGACATCGGCTGGCGCGCGCGGCGGGTGTCGGCAAAGGCCGGCAACTGGCGGTCGACCAGCCGGTTCAGCCGCACCAGCACGGCTTCGGCGTGTTCGCCGCTGCGCGCCAGCGGCGCGGTGCGCGTCATCAGCCGGGTTTCCTCGCCGATGCCGCGCCAATCGGCGTCGCCCGATGCGCCAGGCGCTCTCGGCCAGTCGCCACCCGCGGCCATGGTGGCGGGGTCCGCACCCGGCACGGTATCGCCGCCGCGGCCCGAGCCGGTGCCGCCGCCATGGGCCGAAGCGCCGGCCGCTGCCGCACTGCGCGCCCCGGGCCCGGTGCTCGCCGCGCCGGGGCCCGAAGCAGCGCCACCGTGCAGCGCCCCGGGCTGCGTGGGCACGCTGCGCGCGCGCCGGATGTACGGGTGAAGATCGACATCGGGCAGCACGCCGCGCTCGACCAGCCAGCGGTTGGTCTCGTGGTAGCCCTCCTCGACCAGCGCCGCCAGTTCCTCGTGCAGGTTCGGCTGCAATTCGCGCCAGCTGTCCAGGCTGCAGCCGGCCGTGCGCCAGGCGTCGACGACGATGCGTGCCAGCACGTGCGCGCGCAGCATGTCCTGCGCGTCGAGCTCTTCGCGCCGCTCCAGCGAGGCCATGCGCGCACGCAGGTCGGTGAACTCCGAGGCCGCCTGGTCCATCATCGCCAGCGCCAGGCGAGAGGTCAGGATCTCGCGCTCGATGGTGTCCTCGTCGACCAGCGACAGCGCGCCGCGGCCGCTGCCGGGCGGCGGCAGATCGCTGGCGCGCTGCACCGACACCCCTTGCAGCAGCGCGTTGCGCAGGCTGCCCACCATGCTTCTGTGCCAGTGGGCGGCGCCCTGCTTCAGCTCGAGCACCAGTTCGCGCCGGCGCATGAACCGCGCATGCTCGCAGGGCTTGTCCAGCAGCTGGCTGGCGGCCGCGGCCAGCGAATTGACCATCGCCGGCAGGCCCTTGACCAGCTGCTCGGCATAGACGCGCCGCGCCTGTTCGGCGGTGCCGCCTCGATCTGCGCTGTGAGCCATGAGAGGGGGGTGGAAGCCTGCTGCCCGGCGGGGCGGACCACTCTACACCACGGCCCCGCTGTTGGGATCGTTCGGGTCGATCTCCTTGGCCGTGGCCTTGACCAGGTCCTCGCGCTTGACGCCCAGCCACATCGCAATGGCCGCGGCGACGAACACCGACGAGTAGATGCCGAACAGGATGCCCACCGTCAGCGCCAGCGCGAAGTAGTGCAGCGTGGGCCCGCCGAACAGCAGCATCGACAGCACCATCATCTGCGTCGAGCCGTGCGTGATGATGGTGCGGCTGATGGTGCTGGTGATGGCGTGGTCGATGACCTCGTGCGTATTCAACTTGCGCCGGCGGCGGAAGGTCTCGCGGATGCGGTCGAAGATGACCACCGATTCGTTCACCGAATAACCCAGCACCGCCAGCACCGCGGCCAGCACCGCCAGCGAGAACTCCCACTGGAAGAAGGCGAAGAAGCCCAGGATGATGACCACGTCGTGCAGGTTGGCGACGATCGCCGCGACCGCGAACTTCCACTCGAAGCGCAGCGCCAGGTAGATCATGATGCCGACGATGACGAAGGCCAGCGCCTTGGCGCCGTCGACCGCCAGCTCCTTGCCCACCTGCGGGCCGACGAACTCGCTGCGCTGCAGCGCCAGCGGCTCGGCGCCGCTGGCGGCGCACACCTGCTTGCTGATCGCCTCGCCCCTGTCGCTCACGCTCTGATGGGCCTGCACCGCGCCGGCCTCGGCGCGGCACAGCGTGTCGAACACGCGGCCGACCAGTTCGCGCTGGTTGACGCCTTCGCGCAGCGGCACGCGGATCAGCACGTCGCGCGCACTGCCGAAGGTCTGCACCTGCACGTCGCCGAGTTGCATGGTCTCGACCGTGGCGCGCACCTTGGAGATGTCCGCCGGCTGCGCATAGGCCACTTCGATCACCGTGCCGCCGGTGAACTCGATCGACAGGTGCAGCCCGCGCGTGACCAGGAAGAACACCGCGGCCAGGAAGGTGACGAACGAGACAACGTTGAACACCAGCGCATGCCGCATGAACGGGATGTCGCGGTGGATGCGGAAGAATTCCATCTGACTGCCTTGTCGCTTCAGCGATGGAATTCCCGCGAAGGCTCATGTGCGCGCAGCGCACGTGACGACTTCGGCAAAGATTCCATCGAATCTCGTGTTCGGGCCCGCGGCGATCAGGCCTTGGCCGTGGTGCTGTCGGTGTCGGGCTTCCACACCTGCCCGATCGACACCGACTTCAGCCGCTTGCGCCCGCCGTACCACAGGTTGACCAGCCCGCGCGAGAACATCACTGCCGAGAACATCGAGGTCAGGATGCCCAGACAGTGCACCACCGCGAAGCCGCGCACCGGCCCCGAACCGAAAGCCAGCAGCGCCACGCCGGCGATCAGCGTGGTGATGTTCGAGTCGAGGATGGTGCCCCAGGCGCGCTCGTAGCCGTGCAGGATCGCCATCTGCGGCGCCGCACCGGCGCGCAGCTCCTCGCGCACGCGCTCGTTGATCAGCACGTTGGCGTCGATCGCCATGCCCAGCGTCAGCGCGATGGCGGCGATGCCGGGCAGCGTCAACGTGGCCTGCAGCATCGACAGCACCGCCACCAGCAGCAGCAGGTTGAAGCCCAGCGCCAGCGTGGAGAACACGCCGAACAGCCCGTAGTACGCGCACATGAATGCGGCGATCGCCAGCATGCCGTACATCACGCTGTCGAAGCCCTTGGCGATGTTGTCGGCGCCCAGGCTGGGGCCGATGGTGCGCTCCTCGATGATCTCCATCGGCGCGGCCAGCGAGCCGGCGCGCAGCAGCAGCGCGACGTCGGCGGCCTCGGCGGTGGTCATGCGCCCGCTGATCTGCACGCGCCCGCCGGCGATCTCGCTGCGGATCACCGGCGCGGTCACGACCTCGCCCTTGCCCTTCTCGAACAGCAGGATCGCCATGCGCTTGCCGATGTTGTCGCGCGTGACGTCGCGGAAGATGCGTGCGCCCTTGGCGTCCAGCGTCAGGTGCACCGCCGGCTCGTGGTTCTGGCCGTCGAAGCCGGCCTGCGCGTCGGTGAGGTTGTCGCCGGTCAGCACCACCTGGCGGAACACGATGATCGGCGCGCCGTTGCGCTCGAGGAAGCGCTCGCTGCCGAAGGGCACCGGGCCGGCGCCGCGCTCGGCCTCGCGCGCCTCGGCGCTTTCGTTGACCATGCGCACCTCCAGCGTGGCGGTGCGGCCGATGATGTCCTTGGCCTTGGCCGTGTCCTGCACGCCGGGCAGCTGCACCACGACGCGGTCCAGCCCCTGCTGCTGAATCACCGGCTCGGCCACGCCGAGTTCGTTGACGCGGTTGTGCAGCGTGGTGATGTTCTGCTTGACCGCTTGTTCCTGGATGGTGCGTGCCGCGGCCGGCTTGAGCGTGCCGCGCAGCCGGGGCTCGGCGTCTTCGGCGGATTCGCTCCATTGCAGGTCGGGCAGCTGGTCCATCAGCACGCCGAGCGCCGCGGTCATGGGCGCGCGCTCGCGAAAGCGCAGTTCGATGGCGTCGCCTTCGCGGCTGATGCCGGCATGGCGGATGTTCTTGTCGCGCAGCAGCGTGCGCGCGTCGGACGCCAGCGCATCCAGCTTGCGCGTCAGCGCCGCCTTCATGTCGACCTGCATCAGGAAGTGCACGCCGCCGCGCAGGTCCAGCCCAAGGTACATCGGCAGCGCGTGCAGGCGTGCCAGCCACGCCGGCGAGCGCGACAACAGGTTCAGCGCGACGATGTAGCCGGGGTCCGCCGGGTCGGGGTTCAGCGCCTTGCCCAGCGCGTCCTTGGCGCGGATCTGCGCTTCGGTATCGGCCAGCCGCGCCTTGACCGAATTGCCGTCGAACTGCACCAGGTCGGGCTTCAGGCCGGCTTGTTCCAGCACCTGCTGCACGCGCGGCGCGAAGCCGGCGTCGAGCTTCAGCGTGGCCTTGGCGCTGGACACCTGCACCGCCGGGGCTTCGCCGAAGAAGTTGGGCGCGGTGTAGATCAGGCCGATCAGCAGCGCGGCCGCGAGGATCGCGTACTTCCACAGCGGGTAGCGGTTCATCGGTATTCCTTGCGCGGCGACGGCGGCGCCGTCGCGTGGGCCCGCTGGCGCGAGCGGCGGCGGGCTGCGTGCCTTACTTGAAGGTGCCCTTGGGCAGCACCTGCACCACCGCGCTGCGCTGCACCTGCAGCTCCACGCCGCTGGCGACTTCGACGTTCAGGTAGCTTTCACCCACCTTGGCCACGCGGCCGAGCACGCCGCCGCCGATCACCACCTCGTCGCCCTTGGCGATGGCCTCGACCATGGCCTTGTGCTCTTTCTGGCGCTTCATCTGCGGGCGGATCATGATGAAGTACAGCACCACGAACATCAGCACCAGCGGCAGCAGGCTGAGCAGGTTGGATTCGACGCCGCCGGAGGCGGCCGGCGCGGCTTGGGCAAAGGCTTCGGAGATGAACACGACGTTGTCCTCTTGGGGCAATCCCGCGCGGCGCGGGCCAACCGCGGGGCTGCGCAAGGCCGGGGGGGTACCGGCGGCGGCGCCACGGATCAGGTGGGGAAATCGCCGAATTGTACCCAGCGTGTACCCAGCGGCCCCGGGGCACCGGCCCGCGCGGCGCTGGCCGCGCCACGGCCGGCGCCGCCGCGGCCGTCAGTCTCGACCCGGCGGCGCAGCGCTCAGGCCCGCGGCGTGGCGCGCCGGATCAGCGCGGCGCAATCGACGCCGCGCGGCAGCGAGCCGTACTGGCGATGACCCACGCCGTCCAGCCGCGACGCGCAGAAGGCATCGGCCAGCGCCGGCGGCGCGTGCTGCACCAACAGCGCCGCCTGGATCGCCAGCGCCATGGCGTCGACCACATGGCGTGCGCGGTACTCCAGATCGGCCACGTCGGCCAGCTCGCGCTGCAGTCCTGCGACCCAACGGTCGAGCGTGGCGTTGCCGCCGCGGGCCTTGGCCAGCTCGGCAAAGAACGCGCTCACCACCTCGGGCGTCTTTTGCATCGCGCGCAGCACGTCCAGGCATTGCACGTTGCCGCTGCCTTCCCAGATGGCGTTGACCGGCGCCTCGCGGTACAGCCGCGGGAAGGGGCTGTCTTCCATCACGCCGCTGCCGCCGATGCATTCCATCGTCTCGTACACCAGCTGCGGCGTGCGCTTGCAGATCCAGTATTTGCCCACTGCGGTGACCAGCCGCACCAAAGCATCCTCGTGCGCATCGTCGCGGTGGTCCAGCGCCCGCGCCAGACGCATCGTCAATGCCAGCGAGCCTTCGTTTTCGAGCACCAGATCGGCCAGCACGTTTTGCATCAGCGGCTGCTGGTTCAGCACGCGGCCGAACACCGAGCGCACCGAGCAGTGGTGCAGCGCCTGCACCACGGCCGCACGCTGCACGCCGCTGGAGCCGATCATGCAGTCGAAGCGCGTCATCGCCACCATCTCGATGATGGTGCGCACGCCGCGGCCTTCGTCGCCGACCATCCACGCCAGCGCGCCGCGCAATTCGGTCTCGCTGCTGGCGTTGGACACGTTGCCCATCTTGCGCTTCAGCCGCAGCACCTGCAGCGGGTTCTTCGTGCCGTCGGGGCGCCAGCGCGGGAGCAGGAAGCAGCTCAGCCCGGCCGCAGTCTGCGCCAGCACCAGGAAGGCGTCGCACATCGGCGCCGACACGAAATACTTGTGGCCCACCAGCTCGTAGGCCGCACCGGGCCCCTCGGCCTGGCCTACCGGATAGGCGCGCGTGGTGTTGGCGCGCACGTCGGAGCCGCCCTGCTTCTCGGTCATCGCCATGCCGATGGTCAGGCCCTGCTTTTGCGCGTCGGGCACGTTGCGCGGGTCGTAGATGCGCGCGGTGATCTTCGGCACCCAGACCGAAGCCAGCGCCGGCGTGGTCTGCAGCGCCGGCACCGCGGCGAAGGTCATGGTGATCGGGCAGCCGTGGCCGGCTTCGACCTGGGTCTGCATGTAATACGCCGCACTGCGCGCCACGTGTGCGCCGGGGCGCGGTTCGGTCCAGGGTGACGAATGCAAGCCGTGCTCGATCGCGCTGCGCATCAGCTGGTGGTAGGCGGGGTGGAACCTCACCAGGTCGATGCGGCGGCCGAAGCGGTCGTGCGTGTCCAGCAGCGGCGGGTTCTGGTTGGCCAGCACGCCCAGCTCCAGGTAGTCGGCCGAGCCGGTCAGGCGGCCGAAGCCACCCAGCGCGGCGTCGGCCCAGCCGGCGCCTTCGCGCTGCACCGCCTCGAGCAGCGCCGCGTCCTGGCGGTACATGTCGTAGTCGAGCAGCTCGCTGCCGACGTTTTGCACTTCGTGGGTTTCGGCCAGCGCGAGGCGGCCGTGGCTCAACGGGTCGGGGGCATTCATCGGATGTGCTCCTGTGGGGATTCGGACGGAAGGGTCGGTGCGCCGTGCGGCGAACCCGGTGCGCGCAGCGCCGCCAGATACTGCTGCCAGATGGTCTGGCCGACCGCGTCGTGGCGCGTGACGGCCGCAATGAAGCGCTGCCGCGTGGCGCCGTCGACCAGCGGCGGCGGCAGCCAGGGGTCGAACACCAGTTGGCGGATCGCCTGGTGGCCCAGCGCGAAGGACTCGCGCGCCGCGCGCGCCAGCGGCAGACCGCTCGCGCCTTCCAGCCAGGCGGACAGGCGCGCGGTGGTGGCGCGATAGCCGGCATCCAGGCACGCCGCGTCCCACAACGCACGCGCGCGCTGCGCTGCATCGGCACTGAGCGCGCTCAAGGCGAATGCGGTGCCGCTGTCGGTGCCGGCAGGCAGCAGCGAGTGCAGCCGTGCACGCAACGCGGCTGCGCCGCCGGCAAGGTTGTCGGGGCGCAGGTACAGGCCGCGTTCGAACTCGGCCAGGCCCAGCAGCGCGAACGCGCGTTCGCGCGCGCGCAGCGCCGCACGATCGCTGCGCCCGGCTGCGCCTGCATGCACGGCGATCCACTCGCCGTTCCAGTCCACCGCCTGCGCTGCCGGCTCGCGCCAGCGGCCGACGTCGTCGGCCAGCGGCCGCGCCATCGGGCCCAGCGCATAGGCGCCGCGGCGCGGCGCAACCAGCCAGCCGGCAGAAACCGCTCGAGCCAGCGCGACGCGCATGCTGTTGGGCGCATGGCCGAACAGCGCGCCCGCGCCGAGCAGTTCGCGCACGCCCAACGCGGCATCGGCGCGGGCCTGTGCGCCGAGCAGCAGGTGCAGGATCAGCGCGCGGGGTTTCATGCGCAAAATATTACGCAACATCTCGCCGTTCGTCCATGGTGCGTAATATTCGATGATCGGGCGATCTGGCGCCGCGGCGGCACGGCTGCGGCGCCGCCCGAAGTCGCGCGGCGCGGTGCGCGCCGCCGCGGCGCTGGCGACAATGGCGGCATGCCCGCCCAACCGGCCCCTTCGGCTCCTTTTCACCCGGCCGTGTCCCGCTGGCTCGAGGCGCGCTTCGGCCGGCCCACCGAGGTGCAGTCGCGTGCCTGGGCCATCACCGCGCAGCGCCGCCATGCGCTGATCACCGCGCCCACCGGCTCGGGCAAGACGCTGGCGGCGTTCCTGTCGGCGATCAACGAGCTGGTGGTCGAAGGGCTGGCACGCGGCCTGGACGACACGGTGCACGTGCTGTACGTGTCGCCGCTGAAGGCGCTGTCCAACGACATCCGCAAGAACCTGCAGCAGCCGCTGGCCGGCATCCGCGCGCAGCTGCAGGCGATGGGGCTGCCCGACCCCGGCATCCGCGACGCGCTGCGCACCGGCGACACGCCGGCCGCGGAGCGCGAACGCATGCGCCGCAAGCCGCCGCACATCCTGGTGACGACACCGGAGTCGCTGTACATCCTGCTGACCTCGGCATCGGGGCGCGCGATGCTGAAGTCGGTGAAGACGCTGATCGTCGACGAGCTGCACGCGCTGGCCGGCGTCAAGCGCGGCGCGCACCTGGCGCTGTCGCTGGAGCGGCTGCAGGCCTTGTGCGAGCATCCGCCGCTGCGCATCGGCCTGTCGGCCACGGTCAAGCCGCTGGATGCGATGGCACGCTTCCTGGTCGGCGATCGTTCGAACGAGGGCACGAACGAGGTGGCGATCATCGACGCCGGCCACGTCCGCGAGCGCGACCTGGCGTTGGAGTTGCCGCGCTCGCCGCTCGCCGCGGTGATGGCGGGCGAGGTGTGGGCCGAGCTGTACGACCGGCTGGCCGAGCTGGTGGCACAGCACCGCACGACGCTGATCTTCGTCAACCAGCGGCGCGTGGCCGAGCGCGCGGCGCGGCATCTGGCCGAGCGCCTGGGCGAAGAGCATGTCGCCGCGCACCACGGCAGCCTGGCGCGCGAGCACCGGCTGGCGGCCGAGCAACGGCTGAAGTCGGGCAGCCTGAAGGCGCTGGTGGCGACCAGCTCGCTGGAACTCGGCATCGACATCGGCGACATCGACCTGGTGTGCCAGCTCGGCTCGCCGCGCGCGATCAACGCCTTGCTGCAACGTGTCGGCCGCGCCGGCCACGCCATCGGTGCCATCCCGAAGGGCCGCCTGTTCCCACTGGCACTGGACGATCTGCTGGAATGCGCCGCGCTGCTCGACGCGGTGCAGCGCGGCGAGCTCGACCGCATCCGCGTGCCGCACCAGCCGCTGGACGCGCTGGCGCAGCAGGTGGTGGCCGAAGTGGCGTGTCAGGACTGGCCGCTGGACGCGCTGTACGAGTGCTTCAAGCGCGCCGACCCGTATCGCGCGCTGACGCTGCCGGTGTTCGAGCAGGTGGTGCAGATGCTGGCCGACGGTTATGCCACGCGGCGCGGCCGCCGCGGCGCCTACCTCCACTTTGATGCGGTGCACCGCATGCTGCGCGCGCGCCGGGGTGCCAAGCTGGCGGCGGTGACCAACGCCGGCGTGATTCCCGATCAGTTCGACGTCGAGGTCGTGCTGCTGCCCGAAGAGCACCGCATCGGCACGGTGAACGAAGACTTCGCTTTCGAGAGCCTGGCCGGCGACATCTTCCAGCTGGGCAACGCCTCGTACCGCATCGCCAAGATCGAGACCGGCAAGCTGCTGGTCGAGGACGCGCGCGGCCAGCCGCCGACGATGCCGTTCTGGCTGGGCGAAAGCCTGGGGCGCAGCGACGAGCTGAGCCACGCGGTGTCGCGCCTTTGCGTGCAGGCCGAAGGGCGGCTGGCCGATGGCACCGACGATGGCATCGAAGCCTGTGCGGCCTGGCTGCGCGATGCGCTGCAACTGCCGGGGCCGGCCGCACAGCAGCTGGCGCTGTACCTGGGCGCATCGAAGGCCGCGCTGGGCGTGCTGCCGACGCAAGCGCGCATCGTCTTCGAGCGCTTCTTCGACGAGGTGGGCGACACGCACCTGGTGATCCATTCGCCCTACGGCTCGCGCATCAACCGCGCCTGGGGCCTGAGCCTGCGCAAGCGCATGTGCCGCAACTTCAACTTCGAGCTGCAGGCCAGCGCGCTCGAAGACAGCATCGTGCTGTCGCTCGGGCCCACGCACAGCTTCCCGCTGGACGAGGTGTGCCGCTGGCTGAAGTCCGCCAGCGCGCGCGAGCTGCTGGTGCAGGCGCTGCTGGACGCGCCGATGTTCGGCACGCGCTGGCGCTGGAACGCCACCGCGTCGCTGGCGGTGCGGCGCATGAACGGCGGCCGGCGCGTGCCGCCGCAGTTCCAGCGCAGCGACGCGCAAGACCTGCTGACCGTGGTCTTCCCGGCCAGCCAGGCCTGCCTAGAGAACATCGCCGGCGACCGCGAGATCCCCGACCACCCGCTGGTGGCGCAGACGCTGGCCGACTGCCTGCACGAGGCGATGGACGTGGACGGCTTCGTGCGGCTGCTGGCGCGCATCGAGCGCGGCGAGGTCGAAGTGGTGGCGCGCGAGCTGGCGTCGCCGTCGCCGCTGGCGCACGCGATCCTGAACGCGCGGCCCTACGCCTTCCTCGACGACGGCGCGGCCGAGGAGCGGCGCACGCGGGCGGTGGCGACGCAGGCGCTGATGGACCTGCAGACCGCGCACGACATCGGCCGGCTCGACTTGGCTGTGGTCCGTCAGGTGTGCGACGACGCCTGGCCCGAGATCGGCTCGGCCGAAGAACTGCACGACGCACTGTGCGTGCACGGCTTCCTCACCGACGACGAGGTCGACCTGCCGGAGTTCGTGGACGCGCTGGCGCAGGCGCGGCGCGCGACGCGGCTCGGCGTAGGCGCGGGCCCCACGCGGCGCACCGTGCTGGTGGCGGCCGAGCGGCTGCACGAGCTGCAGGCACTGTGGCCGGATGCGCCGATGGCGCCGCCTGTCGCCGCGGTGCGCGCTGACATACCGCAGCGCGACGCCGCGCTGCGCGACATCCTGCGCGGCCGGCTCGAACTGCTGGGGCCGGTGACGGCGGCAGCACTGGCCGCACCGCTGGGCCTGGATGCCGCGGGCGTACAGACGGCGCTGCTGCAGCTGGAAGCCGAAGGCAGCGTGATGCGCGGGCGCTTCACGCTGCCCACCTTGCCGGATGGCGGCGCGCAATGGTGCGAGCGGCGGCTGCTGGCGCGATTGCACCGCGCCACGCGCGACCGGCAGCGCGCACGGTTCCAGCCGGTGCCGCCAGCGCAGTTCATGCGCTTCCTGTTCCGCTGGCATCCATTGGCGCGCCATGACGACGATGGTGGTGCCGACGAGCGCCGCGCCGGCGAGGCCGGGCTGGCCGACGTGCTGCGCCAACTGGAAGGCGTGCACGCGCCGGCGTCGGCGTGGGAAGACGACCTGCTCGCCGCGCGCGTGCAGGACTACGCGCCGGCGATGCTCGACCGGCTGTGCGCTGCCGGCCGCGTCGTCTGGTGGCGCCCGGCCGAGGACACCGCCACGGCCGCGACCACGATCAAGAGTGGCCCGATCCGCGCCACGCCGATCGTGCTGGCCGAGCGCGACGCGCTGGCGCACTGGCAGACCGCGCAGGGGGCTCAGGGCGGCGGCAGCAGCAACGGCGCCGAGCCGCCGCCACTGTCGGCCAAGGCGCGCGCGGTGCTGGCCGCGCTGCGCGAGCACGGCGCGAGCTTCTTCGACGAGCTGCGGCGCGACGCCCATCTGCTGGGCGAGCCCACCGAGCAGGCGCTGGCCGAACTGGTGGCCCACGGCCTGGTCACCTGCGACAGCTTCGCCGGCCTGCGCGCGCTGCTGATGCCGGCCGAGCGGCGCGACAAGCTGCGGCGCCGCCGCCCAGGCTACGAGCCGATCGACGACGCCGGCCGCTGGGCGCTGACGCGGCGGCCACGCCCCCCGGTGCAGGCGCCCGCAGCGCTGGCGGCGGCGCACGTGGACCACATCGCGCGCGTGCTGCTGCGCCGCTACGGCGTGGTGTTCCGCAAGCTGCTCGAGCGCGAGGCCGACGCGCTGCCGCCGTGGCGCGAGTTGCACTACGTGTACCGCCGGCTCGAAGCGCGCGGCGAGCTGCACGGCGGCCGCTTCGTCAGCGGCTTCTCAGGCGAGCAGTTCGCGCTGCCCGAAGCCGCAGCGGCGCTGCGCAAGACCGCCCGGGACGCGGGCACCGAGCGCGTGGCCATCTCGGCGGCCGACCCGCTGAACCTGGCGGGCATCGTGACGCCCGGCGAGAAGGTGCCGCGGCTGCCGGGCAACCGGCTGCTGTACGAAGGCGGCGTGCCCATCGCGGTGCAAAGCGGCGGCGAGGTGTGCTTTCTGACGCCGCTGGATACGCCGGCGCAGTGGACGGCGAGGAACCTGCTGATCCGCCGCCAGCGGCCGGGCGCTTTCGTCGAAGGGGCGGGGACGGCGCAGTGAGGCATGCCGGAAGCCTTGCCGGCCGGACAGATGGCCACTGCGATGCAGACATGTGTCCAGAACCGAACGGGCCGTGACATGCTCCCGACCCCGACGGTCGAGCACTTCCTCGGCGGCAGGAAGACCCCCGGCACGCAGCCGCGCACAGCCGCCGACTGGGAGACCCTGATCGACCAGGGCATGCCGGTGCAGGCCGCCGAGGCGCTCAAGGAGGGCATCGCGATACCCGAGCACCGACTCGCGCGGCTGCCGGGCATCGGCGAGAAGACGCTTTCGCGGGCACGCGCGGCCCAAGCCAAGCTTGACCCGGTGGCGAGCGACCGGCTGCGGTCCGCGCCGCACGCGTCGCCGCGTTGGCGGTCGAGGTGCTGCAAGGCGCGCCAGCCGCGGTGCATTGGCTCGAGCGGGTGCACAGCGGGCTGGGCGGGCGCTGGCACCGGCCGAGCGATGCGCTCGTCCATGCGTCGGCTTCGCTGGCCTTGGCAGCGATGGAGCGCTTCGTCCATCTCGGCGAAGACGGCTTGCACATCCCCTTCGTGTCGTTTCGCATCGACATCCCGGGCACGGTGCAGGGGCAACATTGCCGGCGTGCACCGGCCGGCTGGCGCGA
>Ga0116167_1002372_pt1 | contig 16123 bp, 10 predicted proteins | sample AD_JPNMR3_MetaG_FD_89794 | JGI IMG/M metagenome (GOLD analysis project Ga0116167, IMG submission 89794) | Active sludge microbial communities of municipal wastewater-treating anaerobic digesters from Japan - AD_JPNMR3_MetaG | ecosystem: Engineered > Bioreactor > Anaerobic > Digestate | place...
ATTATGTAGTTTCGGGAAAGAATTCAATTATGAATTCAGATAAAATTTTAGATGATATACGTAACAAAAATTATAAAAATATATTAACAGTAGATGAATGTAAAAATATAAATGCATGGATTAATGGATGTACTTCAAAATATGTTTCATTTAAAGGAGAATTTCAAAAAATATTTGCATTAGCTCATCCATATTTGATTACTAAATATGTAGAAAGTACGAATGAGGTGGATAAAGAATTATATACTTATTTAAAAAATCTTGAAAACGAATGTAAATTTTTAGATGTTAAAATAGCAATAGATAAATAGCAATAGATAAAACGATATCAGTAGATAAAAAGAAAAAGAAAAAATAAAATGATAAAAGATTTTTCAATATTTCAAAAAATGATGCTATTAAAAGATAATATAGTATATTTAAATTCTTCTATTAATGAAGAATTTAGAAAAGATGGACAAATATATTATAATGATTTTGATGATGAAAAAATAAAAAGAATACAAGAAAGTGTCGCATATGAGGTACTAGAAGTTATTGGATATTTATCTCAAGGAGGATTTAAGTCAGAAGACACTCACGAATATGTATGCCCTAGATTAAAAGAGCAAATAGGAAATCATTTTTATAAATATAGAATTATTATAGATTATCCAGAAATAAAATCTTTTGCCACAGATGGAGTAAATTTATATATATCATCAAATTTTGTATTACATCCTTGGGGAAGAGATAAACAACTTAGTCTTAGAGAAATCGAGTTTATTTTATGTCATGAATATTTTCATATATTGTTAAATCATAATTTTAGAGAAAAATCTAAACCAACAAAATTTGAGCATGAGAAATGGAATTATGCTGCTGATTATGAGGGAAATCTTTTTATAGACGATTTAAAACTTGTGAAAACTGATATTCAAACAAATTTAAATGCTTGTTTAAATTATGATTATCGTGGAAAAACAGCAGAAGAAATATATAATATTTTGGATAATGATGATATTAAAAATAGAATGAAAAACAAAGATTCGGGAAAACCAGAATTTGTATTAAAAGAAGGAATGCTAGTAAGAAATAAAAAAACTGGAGAATATGGACTAATAAAAAAAGTATATGATGATGGACATATTGATTGTGAAATAATAAGTGAACAACAAGCAAATGATATAATTAAATCATATCAAAATCAGTAAAAAAATAATTATGATAAAAAAATTAAGTAAAGACGAAATAGTAGTTATAATGCCAGGAAAATCATTTTCAGGAACTAATGATGAAAATAAAATTACTATTTCAGATGTTGATATAGAAATTGTTGGAGAAATATCTCAAGAAGAAGACAAAGAATCTCAACAGGGTCAAGGATCTCAACAGGGTCAAGAATCCAAACAAGGTCAAGGATCCAAACAGGGTCAAGGATCTCAACAGGGTCAAGAATCCAAACAAGGTCAAGGATCCAAACAGGGTCAAGGATCTCAGTCTGGTTCTTCGGGAAAAATAAGTCAATGGTCAGAGACAACTACAAAACCATTGTCAAAAGAAGAAATTGATAGGATAAGAGGAGAACTAGAAAAAGCAATAGAAGACGCAAAAAATGGAAAAAATTCTAACAAAGGATACAATCCAACAGGAAATGTTGGAGAAGTTTTAAGCCCAGAAATATCTAAAGAATATCAAGAAAAAGCTGGAATAGATCTAAAATTACCTAATGAAAATAAACAAAAAAATGAAAATGATGAATTAATTAACGATATAGTTAATCGTCCAAGTTATTATGGAATTTCACTTCATGGATTTGGTACATCTGATTTTGGGCGCATACAGCGTAAGGAATATAAAGCTATAGTTAACTGGAGACACGAACTTAAAAAATCAGTAAAACAAGTTCTGCATGGCAATAATGTTAAATATAAAACATCTAGAGATAATATCGGAAGTGATGGAATTGTTCCATGGGAAGAGATGTTTACGGGAGAAGAAACAAATAATATAATAGTTGCTATAGATACAAGTGGAACTATTGATGATGATGCTTTTAATGTTTTATTATCTGAATTGTTTGATATTGTAAGTAAATTTAATTTAAAAACATTAAGATTGATATTTTTTGATACAGAAATTAAAAAAGACTTGGAATTTAAAGGTGCAAGAAAAGCAAAAGATTTTTTAAAAACTAAAAATGTTGAAAGATCATCTGGAGGTACAGATTATATAGTACCTTGCAAATATTTGTTAGATAATAGCAATATTAAGTTGAATAAGTATAATGTAATAATATTTTTTACAGATACTGATACAGTAGCTATGAAAGATTTAATTAATTCTGGCTTAAAATTTTCTATATCAGATCAAAATAAATTTATATGGTTGATTGCAAGAGATGATTATAATCTTCAGGTTGTACCCTGGGGCAGAAAAATTAATTTAACAAAAGATCAGATAGACAAAACCGTTGAAGAATATAATTCTAAGCATCATGATATATAGAGGATATTTAAAATTATTTGGAGATTATAAAAAAAGTCCAAAAAATAAATTTGATGTTAAATATAAATTTAAGGATTACACAAATGATTTTAATATGAAATTTAGTGATATTGCGCCGCAAAAAAAAATGAAAATAAACATTATTGAAATTCAATTTTTAAAGAATCAAAATAAATGATCATATTAGCAAATATAAAAATGTAATTAAAAAATAATAAGCAAAAAATTTTAAATATGGAAAATTTAGAAACAGTTGAAAAAATAAAATCTAGTAAATATATAAATTTTAATTTTTCTGGGAATTTTATATCAAATAGTATAAAGATAATATGTAAAAATGCATTTTTTAATAGTGATTTTGATGGTGATTTTATATGTCCAAATTTAATAAAGGTGGACGACTCTGCATTTTATTGTAGTTATTTTATAAATAATAAAAAATTTTTTGCTCCTAAATTAGAATATGTTGGAGATAGAGCATTTCAGCAAAGTAATTTTATTGGAGTTTTTAATTGCCCAGAATTAAAAATTGTAAAAGAAAAAGGATTTAAATTTGCAAAATTCGAAGGAGATTTTGATTGTCCAAAATTAGAACATGTTGGAAAATATGCATTTAGAGATTCAAATTTTACTGGATATTTAAATATACCAAATTTAAAAAAAATTAATAAATTTTCATTTGCAAATAGTAATTTTAAAAAGATAAATATAGGAGATAATGTTGTATTAGGAGAAAATTGTATTGGAATAAATACAAATTCATTCAAACAATATTATAAAAAGAATAACAAAAAATCTGGTATTTATTATTTTGACGAAAATAAATGGAATTATAAAAATTAATAAATATATATATAAAAAATAATATTAAAAATGAAATCTATAAAATTATTTGAAAGTGGCTTTTATAATAAGACAGGCGATAATATTGTTAGGCCATTATCAAATTTAATTAATAGAATTTCAAATATAGGAATAGATTATAATGATCAGTTAATAAAAAATTCTTTATCAATTGGTGTTACAGAAGCCACGTCATCAGTAACAGATCCAGACTTGATTAAATTATTATCGATGGTGGATTTGTCTCAAAAGAAATTTATTCCTTATTATCAGCAACAATATGCCAAACGACGGGAATTTTTGAGATCGTTTGCATTAAATCCCGAGATAGATTGGATGGTAACGACAATTACAGATGAGGCAATTGTTTACGATGAAAATAATTATTTTGCATATTTAAAATTTAATAATATAGATTTAAAGGAAGATGTTATTGAAACCATAAATGATTATTATAAAATGATATATTATCGGTTTGGATTTAATAATGATATAACTGCATGGGAATATTTTAAACAATTATTAATAGATGGAACATTAGCATTCGAAATCATTTATGATGAGGATTTTACGGAGATAATAGGATTTAAAGAAATTGATACTGCATACTTAAAATTAGATATTGAAAAAGATGGCAATTCATATAAAAAAATATGGATACAATATCCAGATGATGATAATTCTAAAAAAAGAATTTTATATGATAATCAAGTTATATATATTTCTCTTGCAAAAGGGAATATGCCTTCTAAAATTTCATATGTTGAAAATTTAGTTAGAAGTTTTAATTTATTACGAATTGTAGAGAATTCTCAGGTGATGTGGCTTTTGATGAATTCAGCATGGAGAATGAAAATGGTTGTGCCAATACGAACAAATTCCCCTCAAAAGGCAAAGGAATCACTTGGAGAGATGATGTCATATTATAAAGAGGATATAACATTAGATCCAACGTCAGGTGAATTATCTGTCAATGGTACATCCTCAATGCAGTATTATAAAAATTATTTATTTCCATCAAAGGATGGAGATGCTGTATCAATAGAATCAATACAAAATCAAGGGCCAGATATAAGTAATTCAGATTTGGTTTCATATCTTAAACAAAAACTTCAAGATAATTCTAAAATACCTCCAACACGTTTTAGTAAAGAAAATAATGGAGGATCTTATGGAGGGGCAACATCTGCAACAATAGATAGAGAAGAAATTCGTTTTTTTAATCTTATTAATAGATATAGATCTATATTTCAAGAAATTATTTTGAAGCCATTGTATATTCAAATAGTACTAAAATATCCAGAGTTGGACAATGATGAAAATTTCAAATCATCAATTGGACTTAGATATAATTCTAATAATATATTTGAAGAATTGAAAACTCAAGAAATATATGAAAAAAGAATACAATTTATTAAAAATATGAGTGAATTAAAAGATGATGAAGGTAAACCATATTTTGACATTGATTTTCTAATTAAAAAATATATGAATTTGGATGAATCAGATATAGAGATGAATAAAAAAATTAAGAACGAAAAGAAAAAAAATAAAGAAGAAAAAAAAGAAAAAAATAAAAATAACGAAGAAAACGAAGAACCTTCAACAGGTGAATATGGATTTTAAAATAAATATTATATATGGACGCTAATAATGATAAAATATTTTATAATAGATATAATATAGGTGATTGTTATAATAGCGATTCTATAGATATAAATTTAGAAAAAATATATGATATTTATGATCAGCATGAGATAAATAATATAATTAAAATTCAAAAATTAATAGAATGTTATTTTACAGAAACAACCTTATATAAAAATTTATGTAAAAAAAATAAAATACAAAAACGATATATTAAGCCATTATTTTTAGAAATTTTAAATAAGATAGATGTATCTAAATATAATACAATTGACATAATAATATCATTTTGCGAATATTTTCAAATTTCATATAAAAATTTATATGATGAACTGCCAATAGAATATAAAAAATATATTGTAAAATATTTTGATAAAATGTATAATATAGTAGACGATATTTTAAATGATGAATTGATATTTTGATAATATAAAAATAAATATGAATAACTTTGATGTTGATGTTATTATTTTAAGTAATGCTAAAAATGAGAATTTGTTTAATATGACTAATAATACTATCAAGTCATTATTTAATTCGATACATAATATTAATTTAAATGTTATAATTGTAGAAAATAATTGTAATTTAAAGAATGAGCCATTTTATGAAGAATTTAATTATGATGTAAAATTATTATTGACAAACGAACAATTTGGATATAATAAATTTTTACAAATTGGATATGAGAATATTAAAAGTGATGCCAAACATGTGATGATTTTAAATAATGATGTTATATGCTATGATAATTTTTTGAATGTTTTATTAAGTAAATTGAAAACTTATGATAGCGTATCTCCTATTGATCCATACTTATTAAATAATATAGTATATCCTAATATAGATCTTAGTAATGACATTTTGGGATATAAAACAGGAGTTACATTATGCGGATGGTGTATAGTTTTTAATAAATATATATTAGATAAAATTCCATTTGATCAGCTATTTCCCGATAGATATCGTTTTTGGTATTCAGATGATTATTATGGATATATGCTTCAAAAACATAAATTTATACATGCATTAATAACATCAAGTTATTTACATCATCTTACAAGTAAAACATTAGAAACCGTTAATTCATCTGATTATTATGATTTTACTATGGGACAATATGAGATATATAAAAAAGATTTAAATTTTAAATAATATATCTATTATAAAATTTAAAATTTATATATATATTTAAAAAATATATGTCTTCATATAATTCGATGTCTAATTTTTTTGAGCATACATTAAATGTTCAAAACAATTCGTTAACAATATTATCAGCTCTTACAGATGTTATAACAAGTAATTCAGAATCTATAATATTAAATTTAGTATCTAATGATAATATAGAATATAATTATAGCTTGCCTACATTAAAATATTTAAAAAATGAAATAACAAGATTAGAAAATAATTTAAATATAATTATAGGGTCTGGCACAGGGAACTCCATTATTGAAACATCTGATGGAGTATATAAAAAATTAGTAGAAAGTAATTTATTTAAAGAGCCAAGAGAAATTGATACATTAAAAACTCCAACAACATTTAATATTAAAAGCAATTGGTTTTTCGAAAGTTTTTTAACTCCACTGTTATATGTTTCATTTGATTTGTCGGACTATGTAGATTATGATGTAAAAGAAATATTTTATAAAAGAATAATAATAAATGCGGATTCAGATGAAACAAAGACATATTATGACAATACATATAAAAATAGAAATGATATAGATTATAATTTATTTATAGAAGATTTGAAATCTAGAAATATTTCATATTTTTCAGATGAAGGAATTGCCAAATTTCCAATTTTTATATCAAGATATTCGGGATATTTTGATGTTATATCATATAAGGATATTATACGAGAAACAATTATAGCAGGGTCACCAGCACAAGAAACCGTAAGAAAATATTTTTTGAATACATTATACTACACAGATAATTTACAAACATATAATAACACAGAAATATTACAGCCGGGAGATAAATTAGAATATGGCCAAATTACAACGTATGAAATAGAAGAAGTTAACACATCAGAAAACTCTATTATAGTTAAAATGCTTTCAGGCAATGAATCAATATCTCCTGGAACAAAAAAATTAAAAATATTAACAGAGGCGTTTTCTGCTAAGACTATACAAATAAATGTAGGATATGATGAGAGAGAGGTAATATTTTTGAAACCTATAGATTCTAATACTAATTTAACAACAATAAATTTTTCGAAGGGAGTTGGATTTTATACAAATGAATTACTAAATAACGACAATGTAAATCTAAAAACATATTACAACGAAAAGGTTATTGACTTTGGTAAACTACTTATAATGATGGCAAAGGATAATATTATACCAGCAATATATGGAATAAAACCAGATCCACCAGATCTCACAAAATCTTCATTTAAAGTTGTAATAATAAATAATCATAAGCGAAATACATCTAGCGTTGAAGATATAAAAAGCAAACTGTCTCAAAAAAATTCATTATATTCCGAGCTAAATCAATTGCAAAATTCAATACAATTAATACGTAATAAATTATATTCATCTCAATTTGAAAACGAACAAGAAAAAAAATCATTGTCAGATCAATTAAATCTACTAATAAAAAATGAAGCCGCTACAAAAAAATTATATATTTCTTTATTATCTGAATTAAATACAATATTACAAGCACCTCCCGCAGAAATATCAAAGCCCAAGTTTAGGGTTCGAGGATTTTTTCCAATACCGGCTCCAAAAATATCAGAAAGCAATATACCGCAGCAAATTGTTCAATTTATTATATCATATAGATATTTGTCAAAGGATGGAACATCTAACAATACAGAGCAATATAATTTTTTAGATGAGAATGGAAATGTATTACAAGGATATTATTCTAATTGGAATGAATATCTAACAGTGCCATTGCGAAAGGTATATGATGAAAGTATTGGAAAATATGTATGGAAAAATGAAAACATAGAAAATGGAGATGTTATAAATATAAATCAAATAGATATACCAATATCAGCTGGTGAAAGCGTTGAAATTAGAGTAAAATCAATATCTGAAGCCGGATATCCAACAAATCCAGTTATATCAGATTGGTCAAAATCTGTCGTGATAACATTTCCAGAAGAATATGAATATATGACAGATCTTATTACAGAATTAAAATCTGTATATACAGAATATATTAGATCGTCTATTTTACAAGATTTAGAAAATATGGGATTAAATTCACACTTATCTAATTCTTTTAATATAAATGATAAATATTTTGTGCATTCTTCTGATAGCATATCATCAGGATTTTTTGATAATGCAGGTAATATAATAAATTTATATGAAAAAATAAAAGCAATAGATACAAGTATAAAGCAAATACAGGATACAATATCTCAAGCTCCTGGAAAACTATTGGTGTATATATTAGGCCCAAATGGAGAAAAATATAATGTTTCTAATAATTCATGTGTTGATATTTTTGCAGGATATTATTATGATATTGTTTCGGGATATCCTCCAAATGAAAGAAAAGGAGCAATAATAACAAATAAATATAAATTGATAATAGAAAATGACGGATTACTTCCATTAAATTTGGTTTCTAGATTCCCAGGCGGAATAGATGAAGATTTAATGGATAGTGATATTTTATCATTGCAGGATGAAGATTATGCAAAGAAAAGAAAATATGATAAGGTTCCATTAATGCTATCATCTGTCAATGCTAATAAAATAGCTAATGATAAATATTTTCAACAAATGCCATTTCAGTCAGCTCAAAGAAAATCTCAATATATTTATTTGCGAAAAAATGATATTGGACTAATAAACGAATTATATAAATATGATAATAATTCATACAATGTTTCTAATAATAGTTTATATCCAGAAATATTATCATATGGTCAATCATATCCATTTATATGGAATTTTAATATAGGAGGACAAAATTCTGGTGGAGGATATTTAAGTGATTTTTGCGTGCATGTGTTACATCCAGATATTCAAGGAGTTACTGATTCATATGATAATATCAATTTTCCACCTGTTTCTTCAATTGGCCCGGCAACGTATCCATTGTTTACACACTCAAAGTTATTTAACATAGAATCATTTCAACCAGATGGAGAAAAACAAGTTGGATATTGTAGAGCAAATTTGCAATCATCAGAAGTAAAAGATCATTATCCATTAAAAATGGGATTTTATGAAAATGATAGATACCTAATAGGAAAAAACACGTGCGGAAACTATCTATACATAGCTCCATCTACATATGATGATATTATTGTGGATGGTACAGATTATTTAGCAAAAAGAACATTAGAAAGTGGAAGCTCTCATAGAATAGAAATTCCAATTATCTATCAATTTAGGATGACAGACTTTTTCGGAGATGGATATGATGGAATTGGACATATAGCTGGTATTTCTAATATGCAAGTTGTTAAAAATGTATCATATGCTAAAAAAATAGGCATTGATTTATATGTAAAAGATACAAGCGTATTTTCATTTGATATTAGAATATCATCAAAATATAAATCATCTACACCAGTAAAAATAACAACTCCAGGCATTTCATCTTCTTATAATACTCATTAAAAATAAATAAAATAATAAAAGAATGAATTCTATATATTTAAGTACTGATAGTATAATTACAAATTCTACTGTATATTTGTGTACACCAAATGGATATTCTAAATCAATAACAATATATAATAGTAATAGTTATAATGTACATTTAAAATTAGCTTTAAATATAGATTATGGAGATTATAATAATTTAAAAATTTTAAATTCTATATTAAATTATGATAATAATACCGGATTATATTATTGGCTATATGAATGTGATATATTATCACAGGGAATGGTAACTATTTTTATTATATCTGATAATGTTTCTATGGAAACATCTGGATATTTAGTAACTATTCCCAATGAACTTATAAATAATCAATTAGAAGAAATAGTAATTAAAAATAAAAATGATGTTGATATAATATCAAGTACAATAGGATTAAAATTAAAAGTTAGCAATGATAATAAATACAATTATTTTCATAATATTTATTATTTGATGTCTAAAAATGGAAATGGAAATTATAATATACAATTAAACAATGAAATTTCTGATGATGATTCATTTGGTATTATTAGAACAAATCCAAAAATTACAGGAAATGTAAAGTTAACTGTTGATTCATCAGGTGGATTGTGGATGAATAGCATAGATTCTGATATATATTTATCAGATAAAATGTTCAAGAATGTACAAATATCTCATCTTTCTTCATATGCAATAGATCTAAAGCATTTTTTTCAAAATGGTAATACATCAAATGATATAGTATTTAAATTAGATAAATCTGATGATGATTATAAATATGTAAAAAAAAATTTATCACAGCAATATGAAAGATTGTATACATATGGATGTGAATATTCAAAAAATAATATAACAGGTGAAGACTTATCAATATTTGCCCCGTTATTTTTAAAAAAGAAAATTCCCGAATATTTTGTTATATTTAAAACAGAAGGCGCATTAAATGAAATAACATATACAGACTATTGTGATAATAATTCAATTATAGATGATATATTGAAAAAATCATATATTGTTGAGATATTTGATTTGAGCGAAAAATCTAAAATAGGAATATATTTAAGAAATATAATTTCTAGAAAATATTTTGATGAAAATGGTGTGAATGTTTCATTTAAAAAAAATGGATATACAAGCTATAATGGTATTTCATATAAGGACGGATGTTATGTTTCAAAGAAAGAGTATCTTTATGATTTTTTTACAAATAGCCATTCTATAACAGAATTTGATGAATTTATAACGCAAGGATTTGAAAGAAATGGTATTATATTAGATAATATTATAAATCTAGAATTTTTATTTACCGATAAAACATCAAAAAATTATGAGCTGAATAGATACTTTGGATTATATGTAAATACCATAGATTTATTTAAAATGAAAACGGATTTGATTGCATTAAATAAAATGTCACAAGATATAAATCAATATCCTATTCCATCTAATAAAATAATTGAAAAAAATAATATATTTAAAAAATATATCATAAATAATGAAAATGGTATTAAACTTTATTTTGATACATCAACATTAAATGAAAAATATTCTATATTAGATTTTACATCTCAAATATCATCAATAGCACCAATTGATCAATTAAATTATTTATATGAAATAAAGCTATTAGGATGCTGGCAGGATAAAATAAATATAGACGATGTATGCATTTTATATGATGGAGAAGATCTTTCAATGGGGGACGAATGCGTTATAAAAAACATATCATATGATAAGATATATACTATAATTAATTGCAAATTTAATGAGGATCCTAATATTTCAAATAAAATTTTTTATTTTTATTCTGATGAGAAATATGAAAATTATAAGATAAAATTTTTTAATAATAACTATATAGGTGATGATTATAGAAGGCATTTTTGTTTAAAAGATAAATATGGCAATTTATTTACAATTAAGAATTCGTGTATAAAAGAAGTAAATATAACAAATTTTGAGAAAAGAAAAACAATAGAATTATCATTTAAGGATAAGAGTTTTGATTTGAGCTCTATATCTGGCGTTGGTAAATTAAAATATCAAATACGATCTAAACTAATCTCAAAATCATACTCTTCATTAGGAATTAAAATATTAAAAAATTTTAAAAATGGTGATTATATAGAAATTTCTGATGGTATCAGCTCTTCGGATATTCCGCATAGATGGAGATTGATTGCTAATGAATCTTATTTAACATCAGATAATTCTATTTTTTTATCATATGGAATAGGAAATGATTTAGATGGACTATATTATTATACATATTTTTATCCCTCAGATATTTCATTATCAGAATTAGCAAAAAATATTTCAGATGGATTTAAATTATTTGAATTTAAAACCTTTTATATATTTAATAAAAATGAAAATATTTATTTTATTTCAAATGTAAAAGGCATAGATTCCGAATCATATTATTTAAAATATGAAATTTATGATGCCGATACAATATCTGTTATGAATCAAAGCGTTGAAAGAATAGGAAAAATAAATTTTATAGGTGCCTCTGATTATAATAATAATAAATCTATTATATCAATATCTGATTTAGGTAAGATATCTGATGATGATTTTGCTATGACAAACGATGGTTTTTCAAAGATAAAAAAATATAAAATATCTAATTCAAATATAATATATTCATTGTATATAGATGAGATAGAATTTTTAGAAAATGAAATAAGTGATATAAAAAATATAGATGAATATTATACATTAACATTAGAAGATAAAAAATCACAATTTTATATATCTAATGACGATAGAATATCTATATATGAAAGCTTTTATCCAAAGATTTCATTATTATCTTTTTCGGGATTGAAGGATTTTGATACAGACATATTTTTATCAGATTATAATAAATCATATAATAATGAATTAATAAAATATTATAGCAATAAATATGGCGTTGCAAATGTAATAGAAATTGATGATTTAAATAATACTATTACAATAGATTTAAACAATATAGATTTATTACAGGGAGAAACAATATCATTTGCTATATTAGATGATGATATGCCTATATATCATAAAGAATGGATGATAGAAAAAACCATAAATAATAATGTATTTTATTGTCATGGATTCTTGCCATCTGAATTAATGAATAAAAATATAATATTACTTCCAGAAGAAAGTGTTTTATATTATAATGATTCAAGTTTATTTAATTTTAATGGATTTTTTGATTTAACAAATTTTGTAACAGAAGATATAGAAAACGAGTATGAAAATCTAAAAAAAGAATGGAACCTTGAAAGATTTAATTTATCAAAAATAAAAAGCGAGTATGATTTATTATTAGAACAATATCAATCTTCATTATGTTTAAAATCAAAGGTTGAACCATATATTTTAAAATGGGTAAAAAATGGAAGCAATATAAGAGATGTAGATTATAGACTAAATAATAGTATATCATTTGGAGCAATGAATTTTTCTCCAAGTGAACTTTTTAATGATGATGATCCAAATTATCATACGCACGAATGGTATTACATAGATAAAGTTCCACAATGTATTGTTGATAAAACATCTATTGATAATTATTGTATTGGAGAACTTTTAGATATTATAGATTTTACATCCACAGATATAGATTTTTTCACATTATATTTTTCATCGGGATATCCAACAGAATATTATAATAATAATAAATTAGAACTATTTTCAAAAAAGAAATATTCAACATTTAGATACGATTCGAGTATAGATAAAGTATATACATTTTTTAGGGGAAGATATTTGACTATTGATAATTATAAATATAATAATTATAAATTTTCTGTTGTCTTAAGTACATCTCCTGCTAATATAGATACTAATGATCCTCCTGTATCATATGAGACAATTGTTAATGAAAAATGGAAATTTATTTTAATCAAAATAAAACTGTCTATATCATCATATAAATATGAAAATGGAAATATTTCATATTTGGATTTATATACATTCAATAATATTTCGCAAAAGTCTGTAATAAATTTTGGATATGGTAGTACATTTTTAGAATCTCCAATGGATATAAAAATATCACAGCCACTGAATTTAGAACATTATAGTCATTTTTTTAATAATATAAATACATTTGGATTATTTAGCAATAATATTTCAAATTTAGAATTTGAAATTAATCAAAATGAGGATGGAATGTATAATAGACTAACTGCTATAGCAGATTTATCACATATAACATTACCTACTGTAGAGTACGTCGAGAAAACAAATCAGATTGTAAAATTTGAAAATAATCTTTCATATATAAAACCTGAATATTTAAACGCATCATTACCATTTTATTTACCAAATTTTGACTTTTGGGGCAATAGCATTATGTTTTATGAAAATGGAGGATATGGATATGGAAATTATTTGAAATATAAACTTTCATTTGCATATTTGATAGATATTATATCTAATGATAATAATGAAATGAAATATATAATATCTAAATCTAATGGAGATATAACAAATACAAAAGATTTTAATATTAGGTGTATTCATCCTGATGAATTAACAAAATTAAATGAATTAGTACCGCAAAATATTTTGAATAAACCATCGCAATATTATGAATATGATATTATAGGATATGAAATGAAAAAAATATCTAATAAAAATATCATATACAGATATGGCGGAAATTATATTCCCAAATTTAAAGATGTATTGATATTTGATTTGAGAGAAGATGATGATTTTACTATATTAACAAAAAGGGATTATCTTATGCTAAATACTCATTTAAATATTTCAAATGATAATTCTATATTATTAAAAAATCAATTTTATAATAAGGTATCTAATGAAGATGATTTGATATCATCTGTAACATTTGGACTAGATCCTATATATCCATTAATAGATGAAATTGCAATAGATAAAAAAAATATAAATATTTGGAATTCATCTTTTGATAATAATTATTATAATTTGTATTATACAAAATCTAAATATAATAATAAAAATGGATTTAATAATTTAAAGGAAATAAAATCATTTATGGGAAGTAAAGGAATGAATATAGAAAATGAAATAAATTTATCAGAATTTATAGTAAGAAAATATAATAATATAAATGAATATGATGCATTAAATGATGAGATTGCATATGCTTTTGATAATGATAAAATTATAATTATTATAAATTTTAAAAATAGACTAATTAGAAACCTTATGGGAGATGGACATGATGATAAGGTAAAAAAGGTATTTAAGAATTTTGCCGACAAGGGCATAATAAGTATAAATGATATTGATAATATGACAAAATCATATATCATTGAAAATATAATAGACTTGTATAAACTAGATAAAATAGAACTTTATACAAAAAATATACAAAATAATAGTGAAATTTTTGATATTGAAAATGGAAAAACATTGTCCGAACAAAATATTCATAATAAAAAATATGTGCTGAAAAAAGATTTTCAAAAAGATTATATAGATAATATGAGTGTTAAAATAGAATTAAATATGCTAGAATATAACAATATACAAATTGCAATAAATTCTATTGTGAAAAAATGAATAAATTATGAGAAAGAGTAAATATTTAGTATTAAATAGTCTTTATTTTGATTTCAATGATGATTTAACAGAAATTACAAATGTCAAAAAATCATTTGAAAAGCAAAATATTTTAGATTTATTAAGATTTGATAAAATAACTATTATAAAAAAACAACAATTTGATGGAAAAAGTATTAATTCTATATGTAATTTTGTTTTTTTTAATGAAAATATAAAACTAATAGATTCAGGTTCGTTTTCAAATTCAAATATTATATATGTTAATTTTTCAAATTGCATCAATCTGCAAGAAATAAAATATTATGCGTTTGGCATAAATAATATTAAAATAGTAGATGTATCTAATTGTATAAATTTTAAGGTGTTTGGTGATTGTTCATTTTTCAGAAATAAAATAAAACGATTAAAATTAAACAAAAATATCTCAATAATTGAACAAAGAGCTTTTTTGGAAAATGAAATAATAAAATTAGATTTATCTCAATGTGATTCTTTAAGTACAATAAACTTTAGTTCATTTGAACAAAATAAAATAAAAGAATTAGAATTACATAAAAATATTAAAGAAATATCACGTGATGCATTTGCATATAATAAAATAAAATTATTAGATTTAACAAAATCTAGAGAAATTATCGAAATTGAAAAACGAGCATTTTCATATAATGATTTACAGGAAATTAGAATTTTAGATCATGTATTAATAACATTTGATGATTCAGACCTAGGAGATAGATGGCACACGTTTATTAAATTTTATCACATTAATAAAGGAAGAGAAGGCATATATACATATAACAAGCCTTTGTGGAAGTGGCATCCATTATAGAAAAAAAATAAGATATGAAAAAAAGTAAATATATAATATTAAGTCCATTTTATTTTGATTTCAATGATGATTTAACAAATATCACAAAAGTTAAAGAATTATTTAAAAAACAAAATATATTGGATTTAGAAAGATTTGATAAAATAGAAT
>Ga0116167_1002385_pt1 | contig 16043 bp, 9 predicted proteins | sample AD_JPNMR3_MetaG_FD_89794 | JGI IMG/M metagenome (GOLD analysis project Ga0116167, IMG submission 89794) | Active sludge microbial communities of municipal wastewater-treating anaerobic digesters from Japan - AD_JPNMR3_MetaG | ecosystem: Engineered > Bioreactor > Anaerobic > Digestate | place...
CCATCAACATACCCGCCCGCCAACGGCAGGCGCAACCTCCGACGCGGTCCAACGGCTACCCCTTAATGGAATGCTGGTCGTGGGTGGTGCGGGTGTAGGAAGTGAGAGCAGGCAGGGGGGTGACTTTCGGGGGAGAATAACCGGCCTTATCGAAAAGTTCTTTGCTTTCGCCGGACCTTCATACTGGTCCGCGAAGGGACCTTTGAAGGCGTTTCGACGAACGAAATGGACGCGATCCGTGAAGGCCCCGGTGAACATCCGGGGGCCCCGTCATGTCATTTCGACGTCTTGTCACTTCAACGTCTTGTCATTTCGACGTCTTGTCATTTCGACGTCTTTAATATCATTTCGACGCCTTTAATGTCATTTCGACGAACGAAGTGAGGAGAAATCCTAGCAGGCAGGATGCCCCGGAAACATCCCGAAGCCCAATGCCCCTGTCTTCTTACGAAAGGTGTGCCTTCAGCAGTAATCCACAACCTGGATTGCACGTGGCGGGGTTTGACAGACCTGGAGCAAAAATGATACACTTCACAAGCCGCCGCGTGTGTGGTGTTTTTTTTCGCGGAACCATCTGGAGCAGGTCAACATGAAACCAACCTACAAACCGGACGTCGTGAACGTCCATGACGATGCCCTGCTGGAGGAACTCGAGCAGCAACTGCGGGAAAGTTCCATGGACAGCCTTCTGAACGAGGCCGACGAGGCGTTCAAGGAAGGTGAAGTGGTGCGGGGACGGGTCGTCGAAGTCGGCAGCGACCGGGTGCTGGTCGACATCGGTTACAAGAGCGAGGGCGTGGTGCCCCGGAGCGAGTTCGCCGGGCTGGAAAACCTCGAAATCGGCCAGGAATTCGATTTCTGCATTGAAAATCCCGAAGACGAAAACGGCATGCCGATGCTGTCCAAAACCAAGGCGGACCGCATCCGGAACTGGGAACACGTGCAGAAAGTGTACGAAGAAGACGGCGTGATCGAAGGCGTGATCACCCGCCGGGTCAAGGGTGGCCTCAAGGTGGACATCGGCATTGACGCGTTCATGCCCGCCAGCCAGTTGTCTTTCCGGCCCGTGGGTGACCTGGAGCGCTTCATCGGCCAGAAACTGGAGTTCAAGATCATCAAGTTGACCCGTCGTCGCCGCAACGTCGTGGTGAGCCACCGCAAGTTGATTGAAGAACGGCGGATCGAAGAAAAACGCCGGCTGATGGAAACCATCCACGAAGGCGCGATCATCAAGGGCGAAGTGAAGAACATTACCGAGTTTGGCGCGTTCGTGGACGTGGGCGGCATCGACGGCCTGTTGCACGTGACCGACATGAGCTGGGGCCGCGTGAAGCACCCCTCCCAGATGCTCAAGGTCGGCGACGTGATCGAGGTCAAGGTGCTCAGTTTCGATCCGGCCACCGAGCGGATCAGCCTCGGCCTCAAGCAGAAAACCGAAAATCCCTGGCTCTCGGCCGAGGAGCGCTACCCGGTGGGGTCCGTGCATCGCGGCAAGGTGGTCAGCCTGACGGAATACGGGGCCTTCGTGCAGTTTGAAGACGGTCTCGAGGGCATGGTTCACGTGTCCGAAATGAGTTGGACCCGTCGCGTGCGGCATCCCAACGAGGTGCTGTCCCTCGACCAGGAAGTGGACGTGATGGTGCTGAGCGTGGACGCCGCGGAACAGAAAATGGCCCTGGGCATCAAGCAGACCCAGCCCAATCCGTGGAAGACCATGCAGGAACGCTATCCCATCGGGTCCGTGGTCAAGGGCGTGGTCCGCAACATGACCGAGTACGGCGCGTTCATCCAGTTGGATGACGGCATCGACGCCCTGCTCCACGTGAGCGACATGTCGTGGACGAAGAAGATCACCAATCCCGCCGAAATCCTGTCGAAGGGCCAGGAGGTCGAGGTCCAGGTGCTGAGCATTGACGCCGAGAACGAGAAAATCAGCGTCGGCCTCAAGCAGTTGCAGACCGACCCGTGGATTGAGGTGGTCAAGGACATCCCGGTGGGTAGCCACGTCGAGGTGACCATCACCAAGCTGGTGAGTTTCGGCGCCTTCGCCGACTTGGGGCAGGGCGTGGAAGGCCTGATCCACGTCAGCGAACTCTCCAGTGACCGGGTGAACAAGCCCGAAGATGTCCTGAAGATCGGCGACAAGGTCATGGCCAAGGTCATCAACATCAACCACGTCGACCGCAAGATCGGCCTGAGCGTGCGCGAGTACGAGCGGGACCTGGAGCGGCAGAACACGGCCGATTACCAGCCGGGCGCGGTGGACGTTACGGAATCCCTGCGGGGCGCCGTGCCTTCCAGCATGATTCAGGCCGGCCACAGCCTCGAAGACGTGGCCCACGAACTGATGATGGCCGTCAGCCGCGTGGAGGCCGCCAAGGCCGCCGCGAAGGCCGATGCCGCGTCTGCTACCACCAGCCAGACCGAGGAGGGCGCGGCGGCGCCGGATACTCCGGCGCCCGAATCGGTACGGCCGCCGGAAGAGACGTCCGGCGGTCCGGCTGCCGGGGAATAAACCCGGTTTATTTTCCCGTAATGTTCCGGCGCGGGCGTCTCTTGCGGATGATGAGACGCGCGCGCCGTGTTTTTTTAACACACAGGAATGCCAAGTGCCCAGCAGGGGCACGGGAGATTTCCCATGACACCATCGAAGAAACCCCACAGGATGGCCGGTACCATAATGACCGGCGCGGACATGGTGATGCAGGTTCTGGCCGATGAAGGCGTGGACACCATCTTCGGATACAGCGGCGGCGCCATCCTGCCGACCTATGACGCGGTCTTCCGCTGGAACCGCGCGCACCCGGACCAGGAAATCCGCCTGATCGTTCCCGCGAACGAGCAGGGCGCCGGTTTCATGGCCGCCGGGTATTCCCGGGCCAGCGGAAAGGTCGGCGTCTCGCTGGTGACGTCCGGGCCCGCCGCCACCAACAGCGTCACGCCCATCCGTGACTGCATGGCCGATTCCATTCCCATGATCCTGATCTGCGGCCAGGTGGCCCGCGCGGCCATCGGCACCGACGCCTTTCAGGAAGCCCCCGTGTATAACATCATGAGCGCCTGTGCCAAGCACGTGTTTCTGGTGAAGAACGAACAGGAACTCGAGGCCACCGTGCGCACGGCCTTCCACATTGCCCGCAGCGGCCGGCCCGGACCGGTGGTCATCGACCTGCCCAAGGATGTCCAGAACTGGCAGGGGGCCTTCCGCGGCGAGGGCATGCTGCCCCTCGCGGGATACACCGCCCGGATCAAGGCCCTCGAAACCTGGCAACTTTCCCCGGACGAGGCGAAGGCCTTCTTCGATCTCCTGAAACGGGCGAAGCGGCCGCTCATCTACGCCGGCGGCGGCGTGATCAATTCCGGCGCGGCCGCGGCGTTGCGCCGTTTCGCGAAACATTTCGGGATTCCCGTCGTGACCACCCTGATGGGCATCGGCGCGATGGACACCACCGATCCCCTGTGCCTGCACATGCTGGGCATGCACGGCACGGCCTACGCCAACTACGCCGTGGAGGACTGCGACCTGCTGCTGTCGGTGGGTGCCCGCTTCGACGACCGCGTGGCTGGCGTGCCCCGGGAGTTTGCCAGAAACGCCGTCATCTGCCACATCGATATCGATCCCGCCGAAATCGGCAAGGTCAAGCCCGTGAACTGGCACGTGGTGGGCGATGCCCGGAAAGTGCTCGAGGCCCTGCTGGAGTATGGTAAGGGACAAAAGTTCGATTTTTCGGCGTGGCGCAAGCACGTGGAGCGCCTGAAGAAAAACCACCCCATGAACTACAACCGGGAGAGCGCCATCATCCAGCCCCAGGCGGTGATGGAACTCCTCAACGAGTTCACGAAAGGCGAGGCGATCGTCTCCACCGGCGTGGGACAGCACCAGATGTTCGCCGCCCAGTTCCTCCACTTCAGGCATCCCCGGCTGTGGCTTACCTCGGGCAGCATGGGCACCATGGGCTTCGGCCTGCCCGCCGCCATCGGCGCCCAGTGCGCCTTCCCCGATAAACTGGTCATCGACGTGGACGGCGACGGCAGCCTGCGCATGAACATCGGTGAAATGGAAACCTGCACTACCTACAACCTGCCGGTCAAGATCCTGCTGCTGAACAATTACGGGGACGGCATGGTGGTCCAGTGGCAGTCGCTATACTTCGAGGGACGCTTCTCGGGCACCGACAAGTCGTTGCACCGCAAGGATTTCATCCGCGCGGCCGAAGCGGACGGCTTCGAGTTCGCCCGCCGGGTGGAGCGCTACGAGGACCTGCGGGGAGCCATGGACGCCTTCATTCATCACGAGGGACCGGCCTTCCTCGAAGTCATCGTCGACAAGAATGCCTTCGTGTTCCCCATGGTGGGCCCCGGCATGCCGTACAAGGAAATGCTGACCGGTCCGTACATCCCGGCCCGGAATGGCGAGGTGCCCGCGGAAGCCACGCTGGAAACCTCGGACGCCTTCTGATCCCGCGACGAGTCCGCGCCCCGGAGGGAAATGCCGGGGCGCGGGCCCGGGGGTACCCCGCTTCGGCCGGCTCGTGATATGATGCAAGCGTGACCAACCCGGAGGATTACGCGATGTTGAAAGATCGCATGGTGCGCGTTAAACTGGTCCGCCGTTTCAAGGAGCAGCGCCCCCAGTCCTATGTGGGCAAGGTTACCGGGTTCAGTGAAGGCTGGGTGCTTCTTGAGGGTAAACTGGTGCTGGTCAGCCGGAACATCCCCGGGGGCGCCCAGGTGGATGCCCAGAAATCGATCGTGATGATTCCCCGGGATAACATTGAATCCATCCAGTTGTTGCCGGATACCTTCAACCTGGACAAGATTACGGTTAACACCGAGGGACAGCAACTCCGGTTGGACGTGCCTGGCGGAACGCCCTGTTACATCGGCGAGATGGGTGAGGGGTAATTCGCCCATCCCCCTGGTGGGTTACTGGACAGCCTATGAGAAACGTCAGCAATATCAACGTTTTATCCATCACGCCCCTGTGTCCGCCCGAAGAGCTCGTCCGGGAAATCCCCATTACGGACGAGATTTCGGAGACCGTTTCCTCCGCCCGGGATACCATCCGGGCCATCCTGGAGAAGCGGGATCCACGCCTGCTGGCCGTGGTGGGACCGTGCTCGATCCATGATCCCGTCGCGGCCCTCGAGTATGCCGGTCGCCTGGCTGCCCTGCGACGGGAACTCGGGGATCGCCTGTTCATCGTGATGCGCGTGTATTTCGAAAAGCCCCGTACCACCATTGGCTGGAAGGGGCTGATCAACGATCCCGACCTCGACGGCAGTTACAACATCGAAAAGGGGCTCCGCAAGGCCAGGAAGATCCTGCTGGATATCAACGCCCTCGGCGTGCCCGCCGGCAGCGAAGTGCTGGATCCCATCATTCCCCAGTACATCGCCGACCTCCTGTCGTGGGTATCCATCGGCGCGCGTACCAGCGAATCCCAGACCCATCGCGAACTGGCCAGCGGCCTCTCCATGCCGGTGGGTTTCAAGAACTCCACCGACGGGAACGTGCGCATAGCCGTGGATGCCATCCTGGCGGCCCGGTGGCCCCATCATTTTCTCGGCATCGACCTGCAGGGACGCACCTGCGTGGTTGCCACGCGCGGCAACCCCCATTGTCACGTCATCCTGCGGGGCGGCTACAGTGGCCCGAACTATGACCCGGTCAGCGTAATCGACACGGAAGAGACCATGTGCCGGGAAAACCTGGACCCCCGCATCATGATCGACTGCAGCCACGCGAACAGCGGCAAAAAGCCCCATCTGCAGGGGCACGTGTTACGGGACGTGGTGCAGCAGAAGGTCGAGGGCAACACCTCTATCATCGGCTTCATGCTCGAAAGCAATCTCCGCGAAGGCAACCAGAAACTGACCAGTCGTCCCGAAACCCTCGAATATGGCCTGAGCATCACCGATCCCTGCATCGGCTGGGAAACCACCGAGCGTCTCCTGAGGGAGACCTGCGACAAGTTGCGCGCCTGCGCGGGGTGTGCCAGCCGGGTTCGATCCTGATCTGGGGAGGCGCGTGGTCGCGGATCCTCCGATTTCCAGGCATTGAGATGACACCTTCTGTCCTTTCGGTGAGTCTCATTGAATTGCTGCTATACAATCGTTTCACTGGGAGGACATGGCATGGCGTGGTGGCGAACGGTCCTGGTAGTGGTCGGGCTTGGCCTTGGATTTGGTGGTCTGGGATGGGGGGCTGAACCCGCGGTACCGGTAAAAGTAGGGCGGTTTCCCCAGGAAATCGCCGAACAGTGGACGCCGGACAACGGCCTGCCCGCGAAACGCATCGACGATGTCCGGATGGTGAACGGACAACTGAAGATCCGCGTGGAAGACACCTGGTATGTCCGCGATGGCAATCAGTGGCGCGCTTCCGATCCCGAAACACCGTGGTACCTGGTCCCGGTGGACGCGGATTACGCCACCCTGGGACGGGAAAAAAGCGACCACGCCATGGACGCGCGGGACGTTGCCCCCGAATCGGGAGAGCCCGTTGCCGTGGCGACCGGCAAGGGCCTGTTCCTGAAACAGGAAGACGGGCGATTCCGCCGGGTGGTTATAGCCGATGAGGCCGGCCGCGACTGGGCGGCCAGGGATGTCCGCGGCGTGGCCATCGCTCAGAACGGCGACCTGTGGGTCGCCACCCCCGCGGGAGTATGCGCTGGCAGGGAGGGATCGTGGCAATTCTATACCGGTCAGGAAGGATTGCCTTACGACGATTTCACCTGCGCGGCGGCCGCCAGCGATGGATCCATCTGGTTCGGCACTACCATCGGCGCGATCCGCTGGAAAAACGGGCAGTGGCGGTACCGGCAGGGCAGGCGTTGGCTGCCCGGAGATCACGTGCGCGCCATGGCGCCCGGTCCCGACGGCGAGATGTGGTTCGCCACCAGCGGCGGCCTTGGCCGTATCGGCTGGCGCGTGATGACCCTCGCCGAAAAGGCCGCCTTCTATGAACAGGAAATGGACCTGATCCGCCGCACGGAATATGGCTACGTGGCCCAGGCATACCTCGAACGGCCCGGTGATAAATCGGAGGTACGCCTCGCGGATGATGACAACGACGGCCTGTGGACCTCCATGTACGGCGCCGGCGAATGTTTCGCCTATGCCGCTACCCATGACCCGGCCGCCCGGGAACGGGCAAGGGCTGCCTTCCGCGCCCTGAAGTTTCTTCAGGAAGTGCCCCAGATGGGAAGCATCCGGCCGCCCGAGGGGTACGTCGCCCGGACCATTCTGCCCGGCGACGGCCCGGATCCCAACGAGGGACGCGTGGAACAGGACCGCCGCCACAAGGAAAAGAACGACGGCTTGTGGAAAGTTTACGAGCCCAGATGGCCCAGGACCGATGACGGGCGCTGGTACTGGAAGAGCGATACCAGCAGCGATGAACTGGACGGGCATTATTTCTTCTATCCTGCCTACTTCGATTATGTCTGCGAAACCGAGGCCGAAAAGGACGAAGTCCGCGAGGTGGTGCGTAAACTCACCGATCACCTCGTCGAGCACGACTTTCTGCTCATCGATCATGACGGGACCCCCACCCGGTGGGGCATGTACAACCCCAAAAGCCTGAACCACAGCCCAGACTGGTGGCAGGAACGGGGTCTGAAGTCGCTCAGCATGCTGTCTTACCTTGCCGTCGCCGCCCACGTGACCGGTGACGAAAAGTACGACAAGATCGCCCGCGAGCTCATGGACCGCTTCGGTTACCACAACAACGCCATGTTCTACAAGGTGCACCTTGGGCCCGGCTCAGGTAACCAGTCCGACGACGAAATGGCCTTCATGTGCTATTACAACCTCATGAAATACGCGAAGGACGAGAACCTGAAAAATCAGATCCGCTGTTCGTTCTTCTACGCCTGGGTCAACGAGGCGGCGGAAATGAACCCCTTCTTCAACTTCGCGTACGCCGCCTTCGGGCGGGGGAGCGTCTATGCGACTTCATTCGGATCGTTCCCGCTGGAACCCATGGTGTTCTGGCTCGACGACGCCATTGAAACCCTCATCGATTTCCCCCTTGACCGGGTGAACTGGGGCCACAAGAACAGCCACCGCAAGGACATCATCAAGTTGCCGCCCTGGATCTCCACCGAGCCCTTCGATTCCCACGACGGCAGCCGGGGCTACCGGGTGAATGGAAAAACCCTGCCCGTTTCCGAACGTTACTTCAACCACTGGAACCATGATCCGTGGCAACTCGATTATTCCGGTAACGGTCGTACCCTCGGTAGCGGCACCGTCTTCCTGCTGCCCTACTACATGGGCCTGCTGCACGGATTCATTGCCGTGGACTAGTCTAGCCGAAAAACCGGTCATTTTTCTTGACAGATTAAGGCAAATCTGGTAATATTTATTACCGGTTTGATCTAAGGCTGGAAATAAAAATAACCGGTTATGCTGGACACCCTCAAAACCATCATCCTGGATTACCAGGATATACCCCTTCCTGCCGGGGTTCCCCGGCACTTGCGGATTGAGCCCTTGCCGGGAAAGGCCGCTGTCTGCCTCGGCGTGCGCCGATGCGGCAAGTCCACCCTCATGGGGCAGACCATCCGGAAACTGCTGGAAAGCGGTGTCAGCCGCCGGAATATCCTCTACCTGAATTTTTTCGACGACCGACTGCATGGCCTGCGGCAGAAGGGACCCTCCGTCATCGCCGAAGCCTACTATGCCCTCTATCCGGAAAAGAAGAACACCGAAACGGTCTACTGCTTTTTTGATGAAATCCAGGTGGTCCCGAACTGGGAAGCCTTCGTGGATCGTCTCATGCGGACCGAATCCTGCCAGGTCTACCTGACGGGGTCTTCCGCCCGCATGCTGTCCCGGGAAATCGCCACCCAGATGCGGGGGCGGGCCCTGTCCTGGGAACTGTTTCCGTTTTCCTTCCGCGAATTTCTGGACTGGAAAGGCCTGGGGGGGACTGGAGAATTGTCCACCCGCCGGCGACTGCTGATACAGCGGGCCTTTGACCAGTACCGACAGGTCGGCGGCTTTCCCGAAGTCCTGGATGTCCCGCCCTATCTCCGGGTCCGGATGCTCCAGGAGTATTTCCACACCATCCTTTTCCGAGACCTGGTCGAACGGTATGACGTGGCCCATCCCCGGGCGGTGGTGGACCTGGCCCGCCGCCTGATGGACAGCATAGCCTGCCCCTGCACGGTGAACCGGCTGACGGAGTACCTGAAAAACCTGGGCCACAAGGTTCCCAAAACGTCCGTGGGCGATTACCTGGCCTGGCTGGAGGATGCGTACTTTCTGTTCACCGTGTGCATCTTTGATCCATCTATCGCCCGACGGAACACCAACCCGAAAAAGGTCTACTGCGTGGACCACGCGCTGGCCGCGTCCGTGGCGTCCGGGCTTTCCGCCAATTCGGGACGCCTGCTGGAAAACCTGGTGTTTGCCGCCCTGCGGCGGATCCATCCCGAACTGTACTATTACCGGACCCGGTCCGGGAAAGAAGTGGACTTCGTGGTGCCTGAACAGGGGACGATCCGACGACTTGTCCAGGTCTGCGAGTCGCTCGAGGACCCCGCTACCCGAAAACGGGAATTGGCCGCCCTGGCCGAGGCCATGACCGAACTTAACGTGGGGCTGGGGACCGTCGTGACCCGGCACGAATCAGAACGGATCGAAACTGCCGCCGGCGTGGTCCAGGTGATGCCAGCCTGGCGGTTTCTCCTGGACCTTCCGGACGTTCCGGAAGCGACCTGACCGGTCGGAGCGGAAGCCGCTAGGGCAGTTCCACCGGTGGGTCGTTATCCACGAACAGGCAGGTTTTCTGGCGCCCCTGGTGCAGGTTGTTCAGGTTGAAAGGCTTGGGGACGTTTCGGATCACGTTACCTCGGGCCTCGATGTAGGCGCTGCCCTCGTCCAGGTAGATCCCGCCGGGCCAGCCGGTGCTGGTGTCGACCTGGTTTTCCTGGAGGATCGTTCCCGGCATGGCGCCCAGGGTGTAGATCGCGCCACCGTCGTTCATCCGGGCCATGATGCGGCTGAACCGGTTACCCTCGATCCGGTTCGCGCCTGCCGGCGTGGCCGTGGCGTAACGGTAAGGCACGTCGTAGTGGCCGCCGTCCGCGTCTTCTTCACCCCAGCCCCACCCCATGGAGATCCCGCTGTAAGGCAGGTCACTGAAGGTGTTGTCGGCGATGGTCACGTTGTCCACGTACCCGGCGAACAGCCCCACGCTGCCCAGGTAGAACCGGCCGCAGTCCCGGATTGCTGAACGGGTTATCGTGACGTCTCCGGTGTTGCCGTTGGGGATGGCGGGGTGGTGGTCCGCCTGGGTTACCCCGCCGATCTGGATACCCGTGCCGCCGATTTGTTCAAAACGGCACGTGTCGACCACGATCCCCCGGCTGCCCCCGGTGCAGTCCAGCCCGGTACCGTCGAAGTTCCGGAAGACACACTGGTAAAACGTCACGTCCCGGCAGCCCTCCAGCACGAACCCTCCATCCAGCCGGGCATATTCATTGTGCAGGGAGGTCAGCGTGCCGTCCCGCGCGAACAGGTTGTCCTGGCGGGCCCGGAAATTGGCCTGCGCGTCGATATGCGCCTCCAGCAGGGATTGGTCCGAACGGATGTGCTCGAACACCAGTCCCTCAAACCGCAACCGGCTGGCCCCGCGCAACCGGACACCGGGCCCGGAAATCCGGGTAACCGTCGCCGGGTCATCGGGCCGGACGCCCGGCGGTGGGATAAGGAGGTAGACCTCTCGGTCCGGATCGAAACAGAACTCGCCCGGCTCGTCGACCAGTTCGGGTGCGTTCAGCAGGCGCAAGGGTTGCTCCAGCCGGACACCCTCCTTGCGCAGGGCAAGGAAAAACCATGGTTGCGCCATCTCGATCAGGTGGTTGCCCTGGCCATCGGCAAGGATCGCCGCGACCGGGCATACCATGTGGGCCCATTCCTTCACGCCGTCGACCAGGAGCCGGCCAGGCCGCGCGAACCTGGGCAGCTGCGTGGCGGACACCCGGTAACCGCAACGCCCGTCAATGTGCTCCAGATCACCCCACGTGTCCCACGACTCCGGGAACGGCATGCTGGCGAGGCGCATGGGTTCGCCATTGAGGTACAGGATCTCGTCCCCCCGCGTGCCAGGCACCGGGTCGCTTTCCCACCTGCCGTCTTCCCGCTGTCGCCATCCGGTCAGCGCCGTGCCCCCATCCAGAATCGTGCTGCCGGGATCGGCGGCACGCAGGGCGCACCCGCCATGGGGCAACGCGGCAACCGCGGCCAGCCAGTCCGGGTTCAGGGCATATCGCCCCGCCGGAAACACCAGGCAGGCGGGCTGTCCAGGAGATTTCCTCAGCGCCTCGTTCAATTGATCGAGGGCCCTGGCCTGGGCGGTCCGGCCCTCATCGGGCCCGGGAGGATCCAGCGTGACCGCCAGGGTCGCGTCGTCTCTCGATCCGGGCTTATACCGGGGCCACCGCGGGAACCGGAACGTCAACTCCGCGAGGGTAATCTCCACGGGCTCGGAACCCGTGTTCCGCAGGGTCAACGCGTTTTCCCCCTCTCGAAGCGCGCCTTCCGGCAGGGAGCCATCCGGCGCGCAGGGCTGATCGTTCCACCTCGCCTCGATGGTTGTCGCGGACGGGGTCAGGGCCAGGACGGGAGGCGTTTCCCATCCGCCGGCAGCCAGCACGGCGGGCACGGTCCACGCCAGCGTAACCGTCTCGCCGGGGTCGATCCGTCGAGGCAGGAGAACGGGCAGGTCCACCGGTGTCCGGTGCGTGCCATTGACCAGGGCGAGCGTGACCGGTCCCCGGGCCAGGGTTTCCGGGCGTCCCAAAATGGCCACGCGCGACCAGGGCGGCACGGGAAGTTGCTCGCGCCAGCACGGGAAATTGAATACGTACAGCCCGTCCGCGCCACTCGCCAGCAGCCCGAGGGCCACGCCCCGGAACGATGCTTCCGTGTGATCCTTGCCCCCGTAACCGAACTCGATACCCGCGTAGAGCGGCACGGGATGATCTCCCATCAGGGCGCGCAATGCTCCCAGGGGCATGGTGAAGTCGGACGCCAGAAAAGGCGACGCCGTCACGAAATCCACGAGATCCCGGGCGGTCCAGTCCGAGAGGTCCACGCCCAGTTTCCGGCAACCCTCCACCGACGCGGGCACCCGGACAGCCACCCGGACGGGCCGTTCCCAGGCCGCCTCCAGTTCGCGGGCGCGTAACCGGACTGCCGCCACCACGTCCGTCAGCATGCCCTTGTTCCGCCAGACCTGCCGCTCGTCTCCCGATAGATGCCGGGGAAACCGCATCCAGTCCAGTTCAATGCCGTCGGGCTGGTAGCGATCCAGCAATTCGAAGATGAGTTTCAGGGCGTGTTCTTGGACCTCCGGCCGGGCATAGTCCAGGCACTGGGCCATCCAGTCGGTGAGCGGCGCGCCGGGTTCCACCCGCCACTCCGGATGGTTGCGCCACAGGTCACTCAGGTCCGGTTCATTCGGGTCGTGCGCGTTGTGCACCTCGTTCATCCGGAACGTGATGAACACCTCGAATCCCCGGTGGCGCAGGGCTGCAAGGTACTCCCCGAACAGGTCCCGCCCCTCCGCGAAGTATTGCCGCAGGCGTCCCCGCTCAGAAACCGCCTCCACGGAACTGGGATACAGCATCTTCTGGATGCCGTTGGGGCAGACCAGCACGGTGGTGACCGCGCGGGGAATCGCCCCGGCCTGGAACTGTACCGCCTCCGGCGTCAGGTCCTCCCGCCAGAACAGGTTGGTGCCGTCGTCGTTGACCAGCAGTCGCCACGCGGGCCGGTCAGCCGGAGATTCAGCCAGCCCGGCCAGCGGGATCCAGGCGGTTCCCGTCACCAGCAGCATGGCCAACGCGCGCGTCAACAGGGTATTCCTGCCCATCGGATTCCTCCCATCTGCTTTTCCGGACGGGAAGGATTATAACAGGAAGGCCTCGCCCTCGTAATCCGCGGGGACATCCCGCCCGAAATGGCGCAGCAGCGCCACCCCGTAGTCCCGGATGTGCGGGGCCTGTTGATCGAGTGTCCGGTTACAGTAGAAAATGCCCGGCAGGTCCGTGGCGGCGGACGCGGCGTGTTCGCCGCTCCACTTGTCCCGGTTAGGCTCGAAAAGGACCTGTCCTACCGCGCCGCGCGCGCAGTGCTTGCTGTTCTGGTAACCCGCGGCGTAACCCAGCACGAGGTCCGGCGCGGCGTCCATGGCCTCGCCGTGGAAAACTTCCCGGGAGACGATATCCCGGAAAAGCGCCTCGCCGTCCGGTGTCCGCAGGGCGAGCAGCCGGTCTTTCAGCTCGGCCCGAACCCGGTCCGCGTCCGAGGGGGAAACGATGCCCTGGCTTTCCCGGCCCGCGAGGTTGAGGTACACCGAGCTCAGGCCCAGGGCGTACGCCCGGGTGCGGGACCAGTCAATCCCCTGCAGGAACCCTTCGGCGGCCTTGGCCGGGTCTGAAACGGCCAGCCAGCCCTGTTCGCGTAGCCAGGCGTTCACGTCGAATCCGGTCCGCCACGTGCCAAAACCGTGGTCCGACATCACGATCAGCGTGTCCCCGGGCCGCAGGCGTTCCATGACCCGCCCGACGATGCCGTCCATCCGCCGCAACGTGTCGTTCAGGGCTTCACGCCACGGGGCGGGCGCGTCTTCCTGGTAGAGCGGATGCCGGGGATCAAGAAATCGCCAGAACATGTGGGCCACCCGGTCGGTATCGGTCCACACGCTGACCAGCACGTCCCAGTCGTCCCGGTCCAGTTCGTCCAGGGTCATCCGTTCCCGCCAGGCCATGGTTTGTCGCGAATCTTCCAGGAAGGCGTCTTCGGGCAGATCGTCCTGGCGCAGGGCGTGGGTGTCCAGGTCCCAGCCAATGGTCTTGAACAGGCCGTATCGGGACGCCAGTTCCCGGCTGAAGTCCGGCGGCGCGGTCAGGTCGGTATACGGGGCGCCCGGATGAAACTGGACGCACGCGGCGTAGACCCGGACCGGAGCGCCCAAGGACAAGGGAAAGAACCGGGTGATCCCCGACACGGCCATCCGGTCGGAATACCGGAAGGTTAACGGCAACCACTCCGACCACTGTCCCTCGACGAGTTCGACCGTTCTGCCATCATGGGAGACGCGGCCCCGTCTCCCGCTCCGGTCCACGCGGAGGTCCAGCGGGGCGGGAACATACGCCGCGGGATCACTGAAGGGCTTGCGCGGGTCCCGGGGACCGGGCAGCGTGACCCCCCCGGTTCCGGAACCGTCCAGCGCCAGCCGGATCCTTCGCCCCCCGGACACCACTTCCACGTCTCGCGCCAGGTTTTCGGCCAGCAGGAAATAGGTGCTGTTCGTGCCCCGCAGGTCCGGCACGCCCAGCCCGCTCATCATTTTGCCGTGCCGTAACGGGTCTGGCGGGTACACGTACGGCAGGTTGAACAGTTTTATCCGGAGTCCCTGGGCGTCGGCCACCGACCAGAACGGGGTGCCCCGTCGGAAGTTTTCACCCCGGGCGGGGGTCCGCGTGGACCCGTCCGGCGCGATCTCCGGCGGAATCAGCCGACCGGTACCCACGAGGGGAAGTGGTCCCCCCGCGCCCGCGGGATCCCGCCGGATAAAATCGAAGATGTTGTGGCCCCCCGGGTTCTTGCAGGTTCCGAAAGAGGTCCAGGCCACGGGAGACTGAGGGGGAGCCGTGGTACGCGTGACGCCCGCCGTGCCCTGTTCCGCGAGCCTGGCCATGGCGGGCAGTGCCCCCTGTTCCAGCAGTTGCCGCGTCAGGGCGGGCTCCGCGCCGTCGAATCCGAGGATCACCACCCGGCCTGCCGCGTTTTCTCCGTGGCTCCGCCCGATGTGAAACAGGCTGGCAGCCGTAACGGCAGCCGCTCCACGCCGTAGAAATCCCCGGCGGGTGATGGCGGCCGAACCTGGTAATGTCGCGCGCTCCATGGCTTTTCCTGAAACGTTCCCGCGCCGTCGGATGTTCCGCTTCCGGTTCAGTCAAACCGGAAATCGTCGGCCCGGTTACCGAATTCCGCCCGCAACAGCGCGATGGCGTCTTTTTCAATCTGCCGGATCCGTTCCCGGGTCAGGTTGAAGTACGCGCCGGTGTCTTCGAGCGTGTGGTTCTTGCCATCAATGAGACCAAAGCGATAGCGGAGGATTTCGGCGTCCCGATCGCATAACTTTCCTAGCAGCACGTTGATCTGGTCCCTGAACTCCATGTACCTGAAGTCATTATTCGCGAAAGACGATTCGGGTTCCTGGATCGCCCCGGGGTCACCCGAGAAGGCCATGTTGCTTTCGATCGGCCCGACGCTGTCGCTGCAGGCCTCCAGCCTGGTCACGTCCTCCACGGACAGGTTCATTTCCCGGGCGATTTCATCGGCCTGGGGTTCCCGGCCCAGTTCGGACCGTAACTTGTCTACCACCCGCCGGTACCGGCCCAGGTTCTCCGTGATGTAGACCGGCACGCGTACCGTCCGTCCCTGGTTCGACAGGGCCCGGGTTACCGCCTGGCGGATCCACCACGTGGCGTACGTGCTGAACTTGCATCCCCGTTCCGGGTTAAACCGGTCTACCGCCTTCATCAGGCCGATGTTGCCTTCCTCGATCAGGTCCGCGAGCGGCATCCCGTAGTGGAGGTACCGCTTGGCCACGCTGACCACCAGCCGCAGGTTCGCCCGGATCAGCTTTTCCCGCGCCTCAGCTCCCCGCTTACCCGGCTTGCGCAACTGCCGCGCCAGTTGGTACTCGTCCTGTGGCGTGAGCAGTGGAATCTTCGAGATGTCCCGGAGATACGCGGTCAGGCCCATGTCGCGGATGTTCATGCGATTCTCCCCTTTGTTTATCGGTGTTGACGGCTGGAAACTGAATGCGTCTGCCCGCTCCGGTCTCCTCCTGGACCGGATGGGTCCGCGACGGGTGCGTTCTCTCCATCGCGTAGCGACGCGTACGCTTCCAGCGCCAGCGCCCGGCGTTCCTCGTGCGCCACAATGGCCCGGTGATACCCCTCCGGCGGCGATTCCAGCAGCCAGGGCTCGTGGATCCGCTCCGTTGGCACATCG